>Ga0315277_10003589_pt1 | contig 21005 bp, 20 predicted proteins | sample YL17G05_15_MG_FD_203695 | JGI IMG/M metagenome (GOLD analysis project Ga0315277, IMG submission 203695) | Sediment microbial communities from Yellowstone Lake, YNP, Wyoming, USA - YL17G05_15 | ecosystem: Environmental > Aquatic > Freshwater > Lake > Sediment | place: USA: Wyoming | collected... | reverse complement strand
TGATTCAAAACCATCAGCCGGGCCGGAGTCGATTAATGGAGCCGCAGCGCCGCAGAATGTAGATTCCAATGCGGATGATTCGGAAAACAAGCCTGGCGGAACTTATCCAGACCGGGAGAATCAAAAAACGGCCAGAGAAACCAGAGGCGGAAACGAGATAACTAAATTGCGCACGTCAGAAACTGACGGATTAACAGTCAGACTGGAAAAAATCACAGAGGCGCAGCTGGTAAAGAATGAACCACATAACATCGCCATCCCGGTGAAATTAAATGTCCGAACAGGCAATAAGCATTCAGGAGAAATAAAATCAAGGCAGCAGGCGACTGTGGAATATATCAAACAGTCCGGCAAAAGCTTTTCCGCTCCTGATTTGGCAGCCAAAGCTCCGGAGAGCGACATTGTCAGCACTCGTTCAGGCACTGATAGCTCCATTGATGAGCTTTTGGCTACCGCTCTGGGAGATGGCCCGGCCCTGGATGATTTTCGGTCCGGCCTTGAACGCAGCGGATCGGCTGGCAGGGTAGAAACAGTGTCCCAGACTTTGCGCCAGGAAGCTGCCTCCCTGAGACAGGCCGCGGGACAGGAGACTCATACGCAGATGGAACGCACACTTACGCTGGCCAACCAGAAAGAGGTTTTTGACAAGATCAGCGCCATTGCCCGTCTCAACCAGCAGGGAGGTTCCAGCGAAATCAGCCTGAAACTTGAGCCGGACCACCTGGGAATGATGCGGGTGCGGATCACCGTGGATAATAATCAGGCCGTGAATGCGCGGCTACAGGTGGAAAGCCATGAAGCGCGTTCGCTGATCGAGAACACCTTGCAGCAGCTTAAGGATTCGCTGGCCGAACAGGGACTTAAAGTGGAAAAGTTCAGTGTTGATGTCCGTCAAAATCAGAACCAGGAACAGGGACAACAGTATTCCGCTGCTTCAGGCAGGGACAGTAGTCAAAGGTTCAAAGGAGAACCCTCTTTTTCCTATGAAAATAGTTTTGAGAATCCGGAGTCCGTGGTGGAAGGAGTGGAAACAGCCGCCCGGGTACATTCCGGAAAATTCAGCTACAGCAGTCTGGAGTGGGTAGCCTGACCAGGGCTTGAAAGGAGTTGTTAAAAATGCAAGTTGAAAACCCTATCTTTTCAGCGACCACAGCGACCGCTTCATCAGGTACAGCCGCCACAGAAAGCCGCTCAGCGCTTATGAAAGATGACTTTCTCAAGCTCCTGGTATCGCAGCTCAAGAACCAGGACCCGCTGAACCCGGCGGATAACCAGGAGTTTGCCGCACAACTGGCGCAGTTCTCCAGCCTTGAACAGTTGATGCAGATGAATCAATCGCTCGAGAAAAATCTCGACTCGAACAGCCAGATTATCACTTATCTCCATAACAGCAAGGCCACTGATTTTATCGGTAAAGAGGTCCGTGCGGTGGGCGACCAGGTATCTCTCGGCGAGAGCGGTGATGCGGTCATCCGCTTCAGCCAGGAAGCCAATTCCCAGGACACTATGGTGAACATTTATAATGAGAGCGGAGCTATGGTGCGCAGCCTGGATATCGGCAGCAGGCCAGCAGGGGGCATGAATGTGACCTGGGACGGGAAAGATTCTGAAGATAAACGCCTGAGCGCTGGAGTTTACCGCTTCGAGGTCGCGGCTGTAGACTACGAAGGTAATGAGGTCGGGACCACGGGATTCATGATCGGCACTGTCACCGGAGTGCGCTACCAGGACAATAAAGCCAGCCTGCTTGTGGGTGAAGAAGAGGTCGAGCTTGAAAACGTAATCGAGGTTGTCCAACCGGAGGAAAAGTAAATATCGTGTAAATACATTCTCCACAAAAAGATGAAAAGAATCCTGCAATCAATTAAAACATAGACCTTCCGCAACATGAGGTTGCGGTAAGATCGCGACAAGGAGGTCGAAAAATGGGTTTACAAAGTGCTTTGTATACGGGAGTTACCGGTCTTCAGGCGAACAGCCTCAGGCTGAACGTGATCGGCAACAATATCGCCAATGTCAATACAATAGGTTTCAAGTCTGGACGGGCAACCTTTAACGAACACCTCGTACAGACCATTGCTGAGGCCAAGCGCCCGATTGAGGGAGCTATTGGCGGGATCAACCCCATAGCCTATGGTCTGGGAGTGTCCGTAGCCAGTATCGACAACATTTTCACTCAGGGGACATTAGAGTCCACAGGCGTGACTACGGACATGGCCATTCAAGGTGAAGGCTTTTTCGTGCTGCGGGAAAAACAGCGCACACTATACTCTCGCGCCGGCGCATTCCAGTTTGACGGGGATGGCAGGCTGGTCCAGAACGGCACTGGCAACATCGTGCAGGGAAGGCTGGCCAATACTCTCGGCGTGATCCCATCAGGCGCGCAGATTGAGGATATAGTGGTGCCAATCGGCCTTACTACTCCGGCCAAATTCACTACCAAAGTCCAGTTCAAGGACAATCTTGATGCCGACTCGGGAGTATTGTCGAATATTCTCACCCTCGGTGTTCCGTTTACTCTTCGGGCTAACGGACAGCCGGCTACGGGAGTCACTGATATTAACGACCTGGCTCAGACTATCAATTCGCTTGATGAGGGAGACAGGATCAAAATCAGCGGCACAAACCCTGACGGTACGATTGTCTCCACAGTCTTCCGCTACGGCACCGGAACAGAGCTTCTGGAAGACGGGACCACGGTGGCCCGCGACGGCAAGACCCTGGCCAATCTGGTCAACGTGATCAACAACTCTTTTAAGGGGGTTACCGCTTCGATAGCTCCCAACGGTACCATTTTACTTACCGATGAATCTGCAGGGGCCAGCCAGACCTCGATAAGCCTGGCCTTCGAAGAAGACGCACATGCGGCTTCGGTCCTTGGTAAATCTGTCCAGGACAGTTTCCTTCCCGAATCCTCGGCCTCGGTTGTCGGAAGCCAATTGACTATCCAGCCCTTTAACTCGGCAACTAATACCGGAGGTTTCAGGTTCACTTCCGATATCCAGGGAATTTCTTTCAGCCGTCAGTTTGTAGCTGCTGTCGGCGGGATTGACAGCGGCAGGGATAATGTGGTCACCATAGCTCCGGATGCCAATGGAGATGGGATTTATGAAACCATTAGCGAGATCGCAGATGCTATCAACCTGGGGATCAGCAACAATGTCACTATAGCCGGATCGTTCCAGTCTGTAGTGGTGGATGGCGACAAAATCAGGTTGATCACTACCAATCCCAGCGACTTTTTAAAGGTCAAGGCTGTACCCAACGGCGACCAGACCACAGTCACCGACCTCGGCTTAACTTCGGGCCAGGAGGGAACTGGCGTAGGTGAAAAAGGATTGAACCTGAGCAGCCTCAAGGCTTCAAACCAGTTTCGCCTGCAGATTGAAGACCAGCCTGCACAGGTGGTCAGTCTAACTTCTAAAGTTTACAGCGATGTGGAAAGCCTGGTAGCCGGGCTTAATGCGGCGGTCAACTCCAATACCAATCTCAGCGGTGAAGTGACCGCTTTCGTCGATTACAGCCAGGGAGCCGCTGCCGTATCTTTCAAGACCAACCGCCCTGCTGCTCAAATTCAGATTCTGCGCGGTACTCAGCCCGTACCGATCGGTGGCATGGATGTATTTGACGCTCTGGGATTTAACGATGCCAATGAGCTGGCGCTGGATGGAATTCCAGGCAATGAAAAAGATTACAATAATATCAGTAAGGATGGTAACGCCACCAGCTCCATAGCCCTCTCCGCTTTCGACCGGACCCAGGAAGGGCGTGACGCAGCCTCGCATATAGCCTCGATAACGATTTTCGACTCTTTCGGTGATACACATAATGTGGTGATGACCTTCACCAAATCTACACAGACATTGCCGGCTGTGGAGCAGAAACTGATTTCCACCGCTTCACAGCTTATGATTCTCAGCCAGGATCCTACTGCTCCTGCGGGTTCATTGCAGCCGGTAAACACCGCTACCGTGGAAACCAAAATCACCGATCTCTGGGGCCAGGATATTACTGATCCGCAAAACCCGGTTCAAGGGGACGCACAACCGAGAATCGGTGATATAATCAAGATTACCGGCACTTCCGCCAAGGGATTGCCGGTATCCAGGAGCCTGGTTATCGAGGGCGGGACTGAACCTACAACTGTACAGAAACTGCTCGATGAAATCAATATCCTTTACGAGTCTAAGCTGGCGGGAGGGGACGGAAGCGGAGCCACCGCCACGGTCAACAGCAATGGGCAGATAGTATTGACTAACGATAGCAAGGGATCATCGCTGGCGGCGATTAATTTAACTTTCGAGGACAGTCCTGATAATCCTCGTGCGACACTGCCGATCTGGCCTTTCCGGCTGGCCGAAGATTTCCGGGTGCTACAGGAAGGCTCCAATGAAATCAGCACCGATGTCCCTGGACAGTGGGACTGGGTTTCCCGGTTGAGCAGCAATGAAACAGCGCTGACCGGCAACCAGGGGACAGTTACCTTCAACCCTGATGGAAGCATGCAGGGATTCACTATCAGGGACCGCTCCTCAGGCCTGGGCTTTGACCCGAACAACGGCGCTGACCGCATGGAAGTGTCCCTCGATCTGGGTACCATCGGCGGATTCGATGGTCTGACCCAGTTCCGCGGGCCGTCCACAGCCATCATCTCCAGCCAGGATGGTTTTGCCGCGGGTAAGCTGAGCTCCATGGAAATCGACGATACCGGAGTCATTACCGGCGTGTTCTCCAACGGGGTGACCAAGAACCTGGCCAAGATCGTTCTGGCCAGTTTCAATAACCCGGGAGGCTTGATCAAGGAAGGCCAGAACACTTTCCTTGAATCGGCAAACTCCGGAACAGCAGTAGTCGGGGAGGCAGGAACAAATATCCAGGGATCGATTTCCAGCGGGTTCCTGGAAAGCTCGAATGTGGACCTGGCCGCAGAATTCGCCAATATAATCACGACCCAGCGCGGATTCCAGGCTAACGCTAGAGTAATCACCTCTACCGATACGCTGCTCGGCGAGGTGGTTAACCTCTCTCGTTAAATAAATCAAAATTTTAACCTGTAAACGAGGGGACTTGATCACCAAGCCCCCTCGTTCGCTTTTGATCCGCTGGAGGAAAAAGAATCCCATTGAATTTCGCTTTTCCTGATCTAAAGTCCTAAAACTTGCTTTTGGATGCTTGCTTGAATATATTATTAAGTGAAATAACCATTTAAATTTTATCGTTTTACAACAGAAGAGAACCGTTTTCAGTTTATAGGATTTGGCTTTATCCCCGGGATTAGTCGAGTAAGAGATGCTGGTATGCTTTTTGCCAAAATCCGGATAGATGCATTTTGCCCCGGTTTGAAAAAGGAAGGTTCGATTGGTCGGGCAAATGAGTGCACGGATTTGAGAGGGAGCGGGATTTTCTTATGATTTTTTCTAGAATGCCGAATTACTAAGTAAATAACCATTTAGCCTGGCCTTGCCGGAGGTGGGAGATTGATCGCCGTAACCAAACTCAACGGTGGTGAGATGGTGATTAATGCCGACCTGATCGAGACTGTCGAAGCCACTCCCGACACGATAGTCACTCTCGCTACCGGAAAAAAGTATATGGTCAGGGAGACGGTTGAGGAAATTATTGCCAGAGTAGTGGCTTTCCGCCGCCAGTTCTCGACTCTTGAGGCAAGGTGCGCAAGTCCTTTGTTCAAGAATTCTCAAGAGGAATAATTTGTCGGGTGTCTATTCTCCAGTAAATTTAAGAGGGTATAACGGAGGAAAAGGATGGACATCACTACTATTCTAGGTATTATTGCTGGTTTGTGTGCTGTGGCCTGGAGTATAACTCTGACTGGCAGCCTGGTCCAGTTTGCGGACCTTCCCTCAGTGGGAATAGTGATCGGCGGTTGCACTTGCTCTGTCGTAGCTGCTTATCCTTTGGAAGATCTTATGACGATGATGCAGGTTAGCATGAAATGCTTCTTTATAAAGAGGCCACAGATAACCGAAACGATTGCCACGCTGGTTTCTTTTGCCGAAAGGGCAAGGCGTGAAGGTATCCTGGCCCTCGAGCGGCACATAGATGAGATCGAGGATGAGTTCCTGTCCAAGGGGATACAACTGGCGGTGGATGGGACCGAGCCGGAGCTTATGCGCAGTATCCTGACCACGGAACTCGATTACATGGAAAAAAGGCACTCCCTGGGGATGGCGATCCTGAACTCGGCTGGCTACATGGCCCCGGCTTTCGGTATGATCGGGACCCTGATCGGCCTGGTGCTGATGCTGTCCACCATGCAGGACCCCTCCACTATCGGCCCTAACATGTCCGTGGCCCTGATCACCACTTTCTACGGGGCGATAATGGCTAACCTTGGCTTTATCCCGATGGCCACCAAGCTGAAAAGAAGATCCGAGGAAGAAATCCTGGTCAAAGAGCTGATGATCGAGGGTATTCTTTCCATCCAGTCAGGCGACAATCCGCGGATAGTGGAACAGAAGCTGACCTCCTTTGTCGCTCCCAGGCTGAGGAGAGCAATAGTAGAAAAGTGAAATTTTCACCGGGAAAGCGGGTATTGAATGGGTAAAATGTGCGTCTGCCCGGAACAGACCCCGGGCTGGATGGTCACTTTCAGCGATCTGTGTTCGCTTTTGCTGTGCTTTTTTGTGCTCCTCGTTTCCATGAGCACAATGAAGGAGAATGATTTCATGGTGGGTTCAGGCTTACTGCGGGGAGCTTTCGGAGTCATGGCCATGGACCCCTCTATTTTTAAACTGAAAAATGTGGCTATGCCGACTCTGAAAAATATCCAGCGGGCGATTATCGACAAGATGAGGTCGAATCTGCAGGACTTCATCCAGGCCAATGGTATGGGAGAGGATGTTAAGATAATCATTTCGGACAAGGGAGTAGCTCTTTCCCTGAGCGCCCCGCTTCTTTTTAATAGTGGCAGCGCGGAACTTAAACCAGAGGCTTTTCCGCTTCTGGAAAGGATTTTCGATATCGCCCAGGGCTGGCCGAACATTATCAGGGTCGAAGGGCATACGGACAATACCCGGATACATTCTGAACTGTATGCGTCCAACTGGGATCTGTCCTTCGCCAGAGCTTTGAGCGTGGTCAGGTTCGCCGTGGACTTTTCCAAAATCCATCCCAGCAGACTTGTCCCTGTGGCTTACGGTGAATACAGACCTGTAGCCGACAATGATACTGAACAGGGCCGGGCAAAGAACAGAAGAATAGAGATATTTATGGAGTACAAAAAAGAAAGCGAAGATCCTTTTAAATAAACAAACCACCGCTTACACTGATTATTCGGTCCTGATGCGCAGGGAATAATTTTGAGCGGGCAGTGTTGTCAAGGGAGTACTAAAATGGCAGAAGAACCTAAAGAAACCCCAGCTGAAGAAAAGGCTGAAACTAAACCAGCAGTAAAGAGCAAACTTTCTTTCAAGACCCTCATTCTTATCGGTATCCCCCTGGTGCTGGTTCAAGCGGTGTTTGCCTATTTTCTGGTTGCCAATTTTATCCAGCCGCGTTTGCCGGAGAATAAGCCTAAACCGGAGGAGAAGAAAGCTCAGGAGATAAAGGGGGTCTCGGATGTAGATTTGAGCACATATAAGACTTATGAGGTGAAAGATATTATTATCAATCCGGCTGAAACATCAGGGCAAAGATACATTAGCTTATCGGTGGTCATATATATCTCCCCTGAAGTCGAACCGACATTCAAGGATATCGAACCGGAAATCCGGAATTTGATTATTGAGCGGGTCAGCAGTAAACGAATGGATGAACTTGACAATTTCAATGGTCAGAAGATTCTGCGCGATCAGGTCAGGGAGGATATAAACTCTTTAATCGACAAAAATTTTTCTAAGAAATACCCGAATTTCAAGGTACCCAGAGTAGTCTTTTCCAACTACACGATACAATAATTCATGGATAGGCTATGAGTAAGATTCTGTCACAAGAAGAAATAGATGCCCTGCTTTCAGGAGAAGGATTAGGTGCGGGGGGTGGCGGGGGGGGGCCGGCGGTAGCGGAAGCCGGGCCTGAAGAGCAGAAAGAAAAGCTGGTCAGCCTTTATGATTTCAAGCACCCCAACCGGGTTTCCAAGGATCAGCTGCGAACCCTTCAGACCATCCACGAGGCATTTGCCAGGGGCTTCGCCACCCACCTTTCCACCAGGCTGAGAAGCCTGGTAGATGTAGACCTGACCTCTGTGGATCAGCTTACTTACTCCGAATTCATTATGTCCATGGCTGACCCGAGCGCGGTTTATATTTTCAATATCAAAGAGCTGGAAGGGGATGCGATTATGGAAATCAGCCCCCAACTGGTGCTTTATATAATCGACCGCTCATTCGGCGGCGAGGGAGGAGTTATCCAGGAAGCCCGCGAAATCACGATCATCGAGCAGAACGTGATGAAAAAAATCGTCGATAACGCGCTCGAACAACTGGTTCGCGCCTGGCAGAACATTACCCCTTTAACCCTCGAACTGCGGGATTTTGAAACCAATCCTCAGCTTATACAGATCAGCCCGCCGAGCGAGACGGCGATCATGATTTCTTTCGAGGTAAAAATCGCCGATTTCAGCAGTCTTCTTAACCTCTGCTTCCCTTACTTCGTGCTGGAAGATGTCATGCCCAAGCTGTCCGCTCAGCATCAGATAGCTCACAGCCAGAAAAAGAAGACCCGGCCAGACTTAGAAATAATCGAGTACAAGCTGCGCCGTGCTCACATTCCTGTCAAGGTGAATCTGGGCAAAACCGAATTGTCAATGCGCGATATTTTAGGCCTTGAAAAAGGGGATATCGTGCGCCTGGAAAACCGGCTGGATCAATTATTGAAAATAGTAGTCGGGGACACGGTTAAATTCAAGGGGAAACCCGGTGTTTACCGTAATCACAAGGCAGTGCAGATAGTCTCCGAAATCAAGGAAGGAGCCGTTTCCGATGAGTAATTTCACTATGAAGCCGGAAGAGAAAAAAGCTTTAGGAGAATTTGCCAGCATCGTCGCCGAGGAAAGCGCGGTAGTGATGTCGACTCTTCTGGATAAGAAGATCGACATCAAGGTTCAGGGCGTATCTGAGGCTGATCAGGGGAATGTCGGCACAGAATACCCTGGAGAAATAGTGGTAGTGACTTCCGTTTTTGCCAGCGGGTTCGATCAGACCAACTATTTTCTTTTCCACAAACAGGTTGTGGCCAAGCTCAGTGATTTGATGATGATGGGTGATGGGACGGCTGAATTCAGCGAGGATCATATCGACGCCATTCAGGAAGGGGTCAATCAGATGATGGGTGCCGTGGCCACTGCCCTGTCTTCGAGACTGAATAAAACAGTGGACTTCCAACCATCTCAGGCCAAGATGGTCGCTCTGGCTGACTCGGGCATTGATGTCAATAATTTTACTATTTCCAACTTCTCGCTTTTGATTGAAAGCCGGCCGGAAGGGAAAATGGCTTTGCTTGTCGCCTACCCGGTCCTTCAGGAAATGACCTCCGCCCTGAGTATGGAGCCCGCTGCGGGCAAAGAACCAGAAGTTCCCGAAACAGGGACCGTTGTGGAAATGCCAGGCCTGGAAACCAGCCCTGCCGCAGAAGCCGAAAGGTTCGCCGGGATCTCCGGAGCGGAGGCTGAGACTCTCGGTAAAGCCGTTTCCTGGGAAATGACCAGACTGGGCGGTAAAGAACAGGAAAGGCTCGAGCTTTTGATGGATATAAAACTAGATGTGTCCATAGAACTCGGACGAACCAGAATGCTTGTCCGTGATATTCTGGAGCTTGGGCCGGGGGCGGTTATCGAGCTGGATAAGATGGCTGGTGAAACAGTAGATCTCCTGATCAACGACAAAAAGCTGGCTGAGGGAGAAGTAGTGGTGGTCGATGAAAACTTCGGAGTGCGGATAACTCACCTGATCAGCATGGAAGAAAGAATAAAAATGCTACAAACCTCTTAGTGCGAGAACTCAACATCCAATCTGGCGAGGATTTGAATATTGTCATCCGCTCTAGTCCCATTATCCAATTGCCTTTCACTTTTTAAATGCCGCCTTTGGTTAGTCGTACTTCTTATTACTTTCTCCAGCGCTTTTTCCTCTCCTTCCGAGTTCCTGCCTGATTCAGCCAAAGGCAAATCCCCAGCAGGCCCGCCTGCGGACACCTCCCTCCAGGCAAGTGCCGGCAACTTATCGGTCTTGCAGGATAGCGGTAAGGCAGCGGTTTCCAGGTCCAGAGGTATCGACACCTTAGACCATTCTTGGGGTGAAAAAGATTCAATCCTGAGCTGGATCTGGAGAATATCGGCCATATTGATTGTCTTCTCCGTGCTCGTGCTCTTCCTCCATTTACTGCGGAAGTTCGTCAACCGGCCTTTCAGGGACCAGGTCTCAGGGGGTGGATTCCAGCTTCTGCAACAGTTCCATCTGGGGCCAAAAAAATCTATCGCCGTAGTTAAAATATACGGCAGGATCATTATTCTGGGAGTTACCGAAACGACAATCACCTCTCTCGGCGAGATAAGCGATCCGGAAAAACTGGCTGAAATAGAATCCCAGCTTTCCGCTACAGGGCGACTGCCAAACACTGCTTTCCGGGATATATACCGGAAATTCCTTTCCCGAGACAAAAGCTGACCCACACCTTGCCTGATTCGAAAAGTTTTTACATAAAAATACATCTCGATAAAGGAGTGAGTGCCCATGATCGATACCAGTGCTACCGCATTCGAGTTGCGAGAATCCGGGCCTGAGATAGCCTTCCTGCCTGTGGGAACATGCGAGCAGCATTTTGGCATTCTGCCGCTTGACACAGATATCCTGCAGAGTGAAAGGCTGGCCAGGGATATCGCCGCTAGTTTCAGCAGTTACCTGCTGCCTCCACTGCCCTTCGGCACATCGCTGGAAAACACCGGTGTCTCAGGCACAGTAACCCTGATGCCGTTCACATTGGCCGCTGTGGTTCGTGATATTGTCGACAGCCTTTACAGTCAGGGTTTCGGGATCGTGGTTGTGGTCAACTCCCATGGCGGGAATTTCATCCTGAGGCCGACAGTGAGGGAGATTAATTACCGCAACCCCGGGCGAAAGACTATTTTTGTGGATCCCTGGGAAATGGTCCCGGCTAGTGAGGAAGAGGTGATTTTCGAGGGGAAAAATGAACTGCACTGCGGGGAGAAAGAAACCTCGGTCATGCTCTATCTCGCTCCCGGGTCGGTGCGGCGTGAACATATGACCGATGGGGATACTGCGGCCCGGAGAGTAGAGCTCGACATGTTCTCTATCCCCCTGCTCACCGGGGGTAAGCCTTGGGGACTGGCCTCAAAGGCCAGCGAGGAAAAGGGGCGCAGGTATTATGATCTGATGGTAAAGCATTCAGTGGCTTTCATTGCCAGGATTATCGAACGCCACCGGAAACACCCCTCCTATCACGGCTGACAGGTGGCTGCTCAACGTCTTTTCAGGTTGACGTAGTCATATTCCTGCAAGGTCTGGAACAGGATAATCAGGTCATCAAGAACCGGCTCTTTGCCCAGTTCCTGTCCCGCCAGCCATTGAATTTCGAAAATGCTCCGCTTCCCGTCGGCCCAGAAAACCGGCGCGTTATAATCATAAGACCAGCCGCTGAATTCCGCCAATTTTCTCTCTTTCCTGATTTCTTTGGGCACGCGGGTCAGGGAGAGAGAGCCCATGACCTTGCGCTCCGGGACAATACTGTCAGCTTCCTTTTCGATGGCGTTCGTCGGCTGGCGCCGGAAATTTTTTTCTTCCGGGCAGAGTACAAGGGCTAACTCAGAGAGTCTGGCTTTCAGATTTATTATTCTGACAGTCACCTTTTCGAGCTCTTCATTCCCGTGAGCCAGAGGATAAAGGGAATCGAGGTGTCTGCCGGCTACATCCAGAATATATCGAGACCGCCCCTTGGCAGGTTCTCTGTCAGATGTGCCCGCGGCCGCTCCGGCTAGCTCGCCCGCCCAATAACGGAAAATCAGGCCGGCAAGCTCATCCGCTGCCTGCGATCCGCCGTTAGTCACCGTGTAAGCACAGGCGGCCATGATGGCGCTGATCTCTTCCATTACCACTGGATCCAGATTTTCCGGACAGTCGCTCGAGGTGTGGTAATAACGGTCGCGCAGGAAAATTAGCGACGGGCAGGGGATGCCTATTCCCGGATCGGCCAGGAAGTTGTCATTGATCATGAAGGGCTTGGTTTCCCAATGCCAGCGTGGGTGATAACTGTAAACGGTACGGGTAAGGTCGACAGTCAAATCGTCAATAAACGATGGGCTGCTATGCGGTTCGAGATAGATCTGCAGCCAGCTTTGGCAGAGGTCCTGATTTGCGCCGACCATATCCGGGTTGACCCCACAGAGCACCCGGCCCCTTAATTCAGGATGAGCTAACAGGTGGGCCATGAAACCGTAAATCTCCCAGCCGCAGATAATCCTGATTGTTCGCTTGGGCGGCTCGAGTTGGCCATTCCTGACCAGGTCTAGGATGGTCCGGGCAAGCTCCAGGGAACAGGCTACGCCGGAAGCGTTATCGTGCGCCCCGACTTCGTGCAGGTGCTGGATGAACCAGATTTCCTTATCCGGTTCCTCACTCCCTGGGATGACACCTGTGGTCACATCAAGAAAATCATCGTAAAGGCGGGTTTCCACTCGGGTAAGGGCCTTTACTTCCTCCTGACTGTTAAGTATTGCGCGCAGCCAGTCCCCATCCGCGGGAGTGATCGAAAAACCGAGCAGGTTTTCCCTGTTCTGCGGGTAAAGGAAAGCGTTGTGCCAGCGCACGAGATACATGTTTTCTTCCCTGACCCTGACCTCCGGCCAGTATGGCAGTTCATCACTTATCACTCCCAGGGCGCCCTGTTCAATTAGTCTGCGTCGTAAAGTATTATCCAGAGGAACTTTGTCCTGGAAAACGAGCTTACCTTTGATATCCTGGGCGGTTTCCGCTCTTACTATAGTAGTTTCCACTCCTTCCGGCGGCGTGTCGCCGCACCAGAGAAAGAGATGGCAGGGGTCGGCTTTGCGATCGGCAAGGCGACGGGTTTGGCCATCGGGAGAGGTGACTTCGAGAATGCCGGAAATTGCATCCCATCCCTGAGGCCCTTCCCAATCGCCGAGCAGATTTTTCCCATTGGTCGGGTATTTCAATATTTCCACCTGACTCAAACCGATCTCTTTCATCAGCCCCGCAGTTTCTTCAGCCGCACGATGGAAAGCCGGAAAAGTGGAGAGCCGGTCATGAAACCAGAACCTGTATATATATTCCAGAGCTCTTCTGCCTGAGGTTTTTCCGCGCACCTTTTTCAATATCTCCTGATGAAACATGGATATTCCTTTCCGACTGAGTTCCGGTGTAATATCGATAGCTAATATATAAAGAGATACCCCATTTTCTGAATATAATTGCCAGTCCCGGCTAAAGTCCGCCTGATTTCCGGCGGCGATAATGATTGAACGGTCAGTACTTGTCTATCAATATATCCGCTTCACGCAGACGTATTGACAATTCGCGCGCCAGATATCGCAGAAGTTTGACACTCAGGTGCGGGAAATCATCAAGCAGCCGCTGGCCGCTGAAAGCGAAAAGATCCACTTTGGTCACCGCTAGGGCCGTGGCTGAACGGGGATGATTATCCAGCACCGCCATTTCGCCGAAAACCTGGCCGGGCTTGAATCTGGCCAGCTCCTTTCCGCTTACCTCCTTGCGGATCAACACCTCTCCATTGCGGATCGCGTAAAAATACACCCCAATATCCCCCTCCCTGAAAATTATCTCATCTTTTTTGCAACTGACTTGCTCGGCGCAGAAAAGGAGAAGGGATATCTCCTCGAAAGAGAAAGAGGAAAAGAAGTCGTATTGGGAAAGATCTTTAATAATTTTTTTGTGTTTAATTTTCTGCAAATCCGGAACTTTTTTCGGCATGAAACACCTCAATTTTTAGCATTAGTTTTATAGAAGAAACTTTTAAAGAATACTATTCTGGTAACACTCTTGTCAACTTTTAATTTTTCTTAATTTATCGCAGCTTTTATAAGTATCTTGACAGTAATCGAGCAAATTCTTAGAATATCAAAAAATAAACAAGTATTGGAGTGGATAAGTTAATTGAAGACCTTGTCGAGCGAGGTTATTTCCAGTGAGTTTGCCAATTGTCCGATATAAGGTTATCTTTTTTTTGTTATGGTTGACTGTTTGTGGAATTGAAAAACTCGCCGCCTTCCGTTTTATTGATTGTTCCTCCTGCCATGTCAAAATAAGTGAAGAATGGGGTTCATCCCTCCACGCCCAGGGCTACACCTCGCCAGTTTTCCTTAAGAAAAAGGAAAGCCCGGAATATTCGGGAAACACTTCTTGTTCCTGCCATGCTCCCCGGAACCTTCCCCAAAAGTTTCTTGGAGTTGACCCGGAGCTGCGCAGTGATTCCCTGGAGTCGGGCGTCGATTGTATAGCCTGCCACATGGACAATGATCTTGTGGCCTATTCGAGCGGTAAAGAACTTACCGTGCCCCACTGGGTCAAAAAGAACGATATTTATGCCCGGGGTTTGTTTTGCACTGGTTGCCACAGGTGGGGAAAAAATGTCGAGCTCGACTGCCAGGATTGCCACATGCCGGAGACTGCTGGTGCCGCAGCCGACGGGCCGCACTTTGCACCCGCTCAAGGAGCTTCTCACCTGTCACATCGCTGGGCAGGTTCCCGCGATCCGGAAAAACTGGCCGAGGGGGCTTCGCTCGAAGCCAGGCGTAATGGGGAAAGCCTGGTTGTTAAAGTAACTAACGAGGTGGGTGCCCACAGTTTTCCCGTATCCGGTAACCGCGGGGCGAAAGTGGTGATTTTTACGGGCGACGCCGGCCGGCCTCTGTTTGAGGAACCGGTCAGGCTGGCCCCGGATTCCGCTGCGGAATATTCGGTAAGACTGCCTGATAATAATACCCAGACCAGAATCGAACTCAGGTTCTATCCGGCACCGGCAGTCTGGCCGGATAGTTTTTATGCTCTCGTGCGCAGGCTGGTGAAGTAGCCGGACCGGCTGCTTTTGATTGTCTCTGGTTTCCAATCGGCTGTAACTGAAAAGTGAGAGAAAAATTTTATGCGGCGCAGGATTTTCCTGGGGACATGCGGAGTTTATCTGGCTGGAGGTTTGAACGGGCAGACCCGGAGGGAAGTGGATGAGAGTTTCTGTCTTCTCTGCGCTCTTGCCTCGGTGGTGGTGCCTGATAAAGATCCCATGGCCTGGGAAAAAGGCCCGGCCCGGGATAAGCTTCTTGAGGCCTGGCGTGGTACCGGAGAAAAGGAACGCGAGAGGATTTCCTCTTTCCTTGATTTTTTAAATAATGAGGCGAGGAAAGCGGCTGGCGGGGTTAATTTCGGATCTCTGGAGATTCACACCCGGACTTCCCTCTTACGCGACATTCTCGATAAATCTCCTGATCTCGCCGGAGATTTCCCCCGGATGCGTTCCCTGATAGTATTTTCTTTTTACGGCAGTTCCGTTGGTTACCTCCGCACCGGGTATATCCCCACCACTCAGTTCAAAGGCTACCGTGAATTTTTCCAAAAGCCCGAGGGCAGGGAGTGAGCCATGGGAGGTCTTCAGTTCGATGCTATTATCGTGGGAATAGGTCCGGCGGGGGCAGTGATTGCCGAGGGCTTGTCCGGGGCGGGCTGGAAAGTGCTGGGCCTTGAGGAAGGGCCGTGGTACAATCCTTTTCGGGACTTCCGCGAGGGCCGTGCGACCAGGGCACCGATCGGAATTACTTTCGCCCCGGATAACGAGGTCCGGCCAGGCATTGTCAAAGCAGTGGGCGGGGGCATGGTTTTTTACGCCGGCGTCTTTTTCCGTCTGCACGAAAGCGATTTCCGCACCAGCAGCAGGTTCGCCTGTGGCGCCGACTGGCCTTTAAATTACCAGGAGCTTGCTCCCTATTACGATAAAGTGGAAATTTTTACCGGGGCTTCGGGGAGCAATACGAACATTTTCGAGGCACCCCGGGGACCTTATCCAAATCCGCCTCATCCCCTTTCCAGAGGGTCGCATTATTTTGTTAAAGGCGCACAGGCTTGCAGCTTCCATCCGGCGATAACTCCCATGTCCATCCTTTCCCGGCCCTATCGGGGCAGGCCTGCCTGCACTTACTGCGCCAAATGCGGGTGGGGCTGCATGATCGGCGATAAGAGTTCGCCGGAGATGACCTACGTACCGTCAGCGGTCAATAACGGCGCGGATATCAGGCCAAGGAACAAGGTTATCACTATCGAGACGGACCGCATCGGCCGGGTGACCGGGGTGGTTTTCAAAGATCAGGATGGCGTCATGCAGAAAGCCGGGTCCGACCTGGTTGTCCTTTGCGGAGGGACGATTCTCAACCCGCTGATTTTGAAAAGAAGCCGTGGTCCGGCACATCCGGATGGTCTCGGCGCGCGAAGCGGACTGGTCGGCGGGAACCTGATGGGGCATGTGGGAGGGCGCTACCTGGCCCGGTTCCCCGAGGTAGTCAATGGATATATGGGAATAAGCGGCGGAGCGAACGTGCAGGATTTTTACGATAGGCCCAGGGATGCCGATTTCCATCGCGGCTATACTATTTATGTCTCCCTTCTTCCTGAACCTCCGGAGTCATTCGCCGGCGAATATCTGGAAAACTGGGGCGATGAGTTAGTGGAGATAATGAATTCTTACAACCGGATAATCCGTCTGGCAATTTTGGGTGAAGACCAGGCCAATCCGGAAAACTGCGTGATCCCTGATCCGGATAAAAAGGACGAGGATGGTCTGCCTCTGGCCCGGGTACGCTACCGGAGATCCGAAAATGAAATCCGCCTTTTCCGGCACGCCGTCGAAACCAGCCGCCAGATCTGCCGCGCCGGCGGTGCGGATAACTGGGAGTTCTATCACGACTCAAACAGCACTGCTCACCCCCTGGGTACCTGCCGGATGGGAAATGACCCGGGTAAAAGCGTTGTCGACCACTGGGGCGCCTGCTACGATGTTCCGGGACTTTATATCATGGACAGCAGCGTTTTCCCCACCTCAGGGGCAGTAAACCCGGCGCTGACTATCATGGCCCTCGCCTCCCGTACTGCGGATCACCTCATAAAAAGACGCAAAGGTTGAAAGTCTCCGGCCCGGCCTGCAAATACAGTCGGTTTTCCGGTTATCCAGACCTGTTCATTGTCCCGCAGGGCTTTTCTTAAGCCGTTTTAAGAGCAAAAAAGCAGGATTATTCAAAAAATAGTACCAAAATCTTTAAATTTCCTTGTCTTTGAGTTATAATCTCTCAGTCGGTAAAGTTCCTTTTTCAGGAGCTGATGAGATGAATTATGCTATCTTATTTTTTTTGGTCATATTGATTTCGCTGGGAATTATCGGTGTGGCTATGGCTTATTACAATCGCCAGCGGACCCTTCAGGAAAAAAAGATCCAGTATTTAAACTTCAAAAAGGAAAACAGCGCACATTGGCGTCGCTATGAGTCGTACCAGGCGGATATCGATCGTTTGAGGTCGAGTTATAATACCAGGATCAGGGAAATACACCTGTTGAATACAGAGATAGAGGCGAAGAAGAAGGAAATAAAAGAGATAATGGAAATTCTGAAAGAAGAGACAAAACAGGTCGATTCAGTTATGGATCGGGATTTGGTAAGAATTATTGACCGGCGCAAAGATATTTTTAAAAAACATTGGGCTGAACAGGATGGTAAAAAAGCAGCCTATCTGGAAAAACTTCAACTGGCTAAACAGAACCAGGTGTCTGTAAACATCATAGGTTCGAAAAGGGAACAGGAGTATCAGCTCTGGAACCAGACAAAATTCCACTTGGAGCGTATTAAAAAAGAATACGATTTACTTAGCAAAAGGTCTTTTTTCCCTTTCGAAAAGAGGCCTTAGGCTTTCTGTCAAGGGTCATTGCTGTTCGGGCTTTCCCGCTCTAGCTTTTCTTTCGCTCAACAATTGCATAAATTCTTTCGCCGGCACATATATCCAGACAATCAGAATAATTACACCGAGCAGCCAGATGCCCCAGGTGACCCAGTCGAAAGCCATTATTTTGTTCCTCGCTGCAATAGGTTGAATTAACGCCAATTAAGTGTTTGAGAAAATATCGGATGGGATTGAATCTGACTAGATTGGTTGAAAGTTAATATCACCACAAGCTTTGGGCAAGCCTTTCCGTGGTGACCGGCAGAGTTTGGAAACCTGATGGAAATTACTCAACCGGTGAAAGAGTTTTCCTGGAATGCACGGAAGGCATGTCGGGTGAGCTGAGCGGAAAGTATTTTTGTTCTTTCGGCGGCTAGTTCAAGGAAGGAGATTGGTTTGTGTTTAAGGCAGCTCTTTATGACCTGGATGGACTGATAGTGGATTCCGAACCGCTTCACGGCCTGGCTTCAGAGAAAGCTCTCAACCTGTACGGCCATACTCTGGAGGATATACCTCTGGCTGTGCGCAGGTCTTTTTACGGGAAAAGGGTGGTGGATGTGGCCGCAGAAGTTGTCGGCTCGCTTGATCTGCCGGTCAACCCCGAGAGGTGGGCCCAAGAACGGCAGAAAATATTCATGGGCTTGATCGAGGAGGGGGTCGGCCTCATGCCTGGGATGATGGAATCCCTGGCTTTTTTTGCCCGAAACGGCATGAAAATGGCCGTAGTCTCCTCGGGCGATAAAAGGTACGTACAGCGCATTCTTCGATTGACCGGACTCGATAACAGTTTCAATGCCGTGGTAACCGGCAACGATGTAACCCGGGGCAAGCCTGACCCCCAATGTTATCTGCTCGGTGCACGGAAACTGGAGGTCATGCCCTCGTGCTGTCTGGTACTTGAAGACGCCTATGCGGGAATTAAGGCGGCACTCGCTGCCGGAATGAAAGTTATCGGTATAGAAAACCAGTTTAACAGCCGGTTCGACGGTGCGCACATGGTGCTGCCGTCACTTGCCGCAATAGACAGTAAAGTCCTGGGAATGCTGGAAAACCAGCAAGACCAGGGAATGCGGGATGCTGCCTTATACAAATAGCGCGTACCGACATTTTTTTGAATTTATTGATAACCACTTATCTCTCAGGAGACAGGAGACAAAAGTCTGGAGTCAGGATAAGGAATGAGATCACCGGCCAGAAGCTTTCAGGATCTTCTGGGATGGAAAAAAGCACATTAATTTGTATTAAATATTTATGGATTAAACAAAAAATTTCCTGACCGACAAAAAGACGGTCTTTTTAACTTTTTTATCTAGGAGACGTTTTATGAAGAAATGGATCTGCAATGTCTGCGAGTGGATTTATGATCCGGCGGAAGGAGATCCAACCCAGAGTATTGATCCGGGCACATCTTTTGAGGATCTTCCCGATGACTGGGTTTGTCCTGCTTGCGGCGTGGGCAAGGAAGATTTCAGCCCTCTCGAACAGTAGGCGGCTTTTCTTGCCCTTGATTAACTGATGTCGGATTTTCAAGGAAAGATGAAGTGATTGAAAGTCTGGAAAAAGAGATGATGGCTCGCGCACTTAATCTTGCCGCTCGAGCCAGGGGCAGGACTTCACCCAATCCTATGGTTGGGGCGGTGATTTTCAAGGAGGGGCGGGTGGTCGGGGAAGGCTATCACCGCCGCTGCGGCTTGTCACACGCGGAGAGAGCGGCGCTCAGGCAAGCGGGAAGCGAGGCCAGAGGCGCAGTCCTTGCGGTTAACCTGGAGCCTTGCTCCCACTATGGCAGAATGCCACCCTGTGTGGAGGCGATTATCGAGGCGGGTGTGGCTCGTGTAGTAGTGGCTATGCTCGATCCCAATCCCCTCGTGCGCGGAAGAGGCATTTACTCCCTGCGCCGGGCGGGCATCGAGGTGGAAGTCGGGGTACTGGGTGATAAAGCAAGGCTCCTTAACGAAGTTTTCATTCACCACATTACCACCGGCAGGCCGTTTGCGGCCCTGAAACTGGCACAGTCGCTAGACGGGGGCATAGCCTTGCGCTCCGGAGTTCAAACCCCTATCTCTTCGTCGCCAGCGCTCGCTTTAAAGCATATTCTGCGCTCCTGGCATGATGCGGTGATGGTAGGAATCTCTACCGTAGAGGCCGATGATCCCCTGCTCAATGTGCGCGGCAGGCAGGTATCCAGGCAGCCGTGGCGAGTGGTGCTGGACAGCAGCCTGAGGATTTCCGCCGAGTCGAAGCTGGTGGAGAGCGCCGGGGAATTCCCCACGCTTGTTCTCTATGACCCGGCGCTGGCCAGTGATAAGCGGATTGAAGCCTTGCGCAGAAGGAGTGTCGAGCTTGTCCCGATAAAGGCGGCTGGCGAAGGCTTCCTTTCCCCGGAATCCGTGCTCGATGCCCTAGCCTCCCATGATATTACTAGTGTGCTGATCGAGGGAGGGAGGCGGGTGGCTACGTCATTCCTCGCCCGCCGGCTTATCCAGCGGCTGCACCTTTTTATCGCCCCGGTTCTGATGGGTGGAGGAAAAGCTCTCCACGCCCTGGGAGAGATAGGGGCTAGCGAGGAAGAGGGAAGCCTGAGGCTGGAAAAAGTAGAACGGAAATTCATGGGAGCGGATATTTATCTTACCGGTAGGATAGCCTATCCGGGCCGATAATATTTTGCCTTCGCCCGTTAATTATATTATCTTGAAACAATGAAGACATATGTTCAGCGGCATTATTGAATATCTGGGCACGATCGCCTCGGTTGACCATTTCGGCCAGGGGAAGCGGCTGGCTGTGGAATCCGGGCCTCTGGCCGAAGGCATGCGGGCCGGGGACTCGCTGGCGGTGAACGGAGTTTGCCTAACCGCCGTGGCGGTCCACAATACAATTGCCGAATTCGAGGCTGCAGCCGAGACTTTATCCAAAACCAATCTCGGCCTGCTTGTTCCCGGAATCAGGGTAAACCTCGAACGTCCGCTGAAAGCTGAGGGGAGAGTTCACGGCCACCTGGTAGCCGGCCATGTGGATTCAACTTCCCGCGTGCTCAAGATCCGAAAGCAGCCGGAAAGTACGCTGATTAGCTTCGAGCTCAATG
>Ga0315277_10003587_pt1 | contig 21007 bp, 10 predicted proteins | sample YL17G05_15_MG_FD_203695 | JGI IMG/M metagenome (GOLD analysis project Ga0315277, IMG submission 203695) | Sediment microbial communities from Yellowstone Lake, YNP, Wyoming, USA - YL17G05_15 | ecosystem: Environmental > Aquatic > Freshwater > Lake > Sediment | place: USA: Wyoming | collected... | reverse complement strand
CTTCCAGAGCGCACCCTCCGGTACAAAGATTTTACACCCCGGATGAGTTTGAGTTCCTGGCCGGAACAGCAAAAATGGCAGGTATCCCCTTGATTGCCGCAGGCCCCCTGGTACGCAGCTCGTACCTGGCCCATAAACTGGCTGGAAAAAACCTTCATTCCGGAAAGCCGGTTACAATCTAGACTGTAACCTGCTCCCCAGTCGTACTCCCGCGCTTCCAATCACTCAGCAGGAGATCAGCTTATTTTATCATTACCATTTTGCGTGTCTGGGAGTAGTTTTCGGCGCGGAGACGGTAGATGTAAACGCCGCTCGGCAGGGGATTGGCAGCCCCGTCCCTGCCGTCCCAGACAACGCTGTATGTCCCGGGATGGTGTGGTCCGGAGGCAAGGAGGCGCACCAGACGGCCGCGGATGTCGAAAATCTCCAGGCTGACCTGATGAATCCCTGCTCCGGCAGCGGGCGGAACCGAGTAGGTGATTGTCGTGGAAGGATTGAAAGGATTAGGAAAATTCTTTTCCATGGAAAATCCGGAGGGGAGCCGTCCGCGCCCGAAGCCTGACTCTATCAGAGCGGCCTGTCCGCCTGATCCGGGAGAACCGGTAATAACGCTTATCAATGAGACTCCGGCTTCAGGGCCGGTCACCAGCTCGAGAATTTCCTCTGGCGCGGAAACATTCTCTTCAAGAGCCGGAGAGAATTCACCTAACACATATAAACGATCTCCCTGTCTGTTTGAGGCTACTTTAAGCCTGGAAAGAAGGAGCTCCGGCACTTTTACTGTCACCGGGCCAGAGACCTGGAACTCGGCCATGAAACCCAGAGGTTTCTCTCCGGCCCCTTCCCAGGCGGTTACCCAGAGGCCAGGGGCTTTCTGAAAGCATTGGAGAGCGACAGGTTCTGTTCTCTTTTCTCCTCCGGCAGAGGAAAGGGTCACACCACGGGCCACCGGGTTTTCGAGAGCGCGCCTGAACACTAAGCCGGCATCGGCTATATCCACTCTCCCGTCATCGTTCATGTCCGCGGCAAAAAACGCTTCCGGATCCAGCCCTTGTGTTTTCCCGACCATTTCGAGCGCTGCCAGGGCATCATTGACCCGGATGACCTGGTCGCGGATCACATCCCCTTTACGCGGCAGGATGGTCACGCGAAGCTCGTAAAAGGCGTTAAAACCGGTAAGCTCTCCTTTTTCCCCATAGGCCACCGCTGCCTGGAGCAGACGCAGGTAGCAGGTCACATCCCGGGGACTGACAAAGGTATAGAACGGATCAAGGCCGTTCTCATCGTCATTCAACACATCGCGGCCGTCCAGTCCCTTGATTATCGCTCCGGTGGAATCGTAGATATCGAAATAAGCATCGAGGCTTGATGCCGGATCGAAAGGCCTTTTGGATACCGCATCCACATCCACAACTACACTGTCTCCCTGGCGCACGGAGAACCTGAAGTAATCTATATCGTCATAATCTTTGGTGGAGGCGATAACCGCGCGGATCGAGTTTAGAGAGTGGCGCAGCTCGGGCAAGCCCCGGGCCGGGAAAATAGGAGTAGCGTCTTTCAAGCGGTCGTTCGGCTCGAAGTAATCATCCCCCAGCCCCAGAATGGATACCGGGCTTCTTCTGCCTGTCTCATCCAGGGCGATAAGCTCGAAACCCGAGGGATTGGAGGGCAGGCTGTCGATGACCACCGTGGTATCGCCGGGTTGGCTGCAATAGACTAGCGATGTGTCCGGGGCTTCCGGTTCCTCGGGCGGCCAGATAAATGCGCCGCGAGCCGATGACCCTGCGGTGACCAGGTCCATGGCCACAGGGATGGAAGAGGAGGAAAGTGTTCCTTCCCATATCCCATCGTACAACCCGGCGTTGAAACCCGAGATCCGCTCAAGATCGAGATGTCCGGTCTCGCCGCTGCCTGAAACCACCTTTACCTCTCCGGATAGCTTCCGGCCGTTATCATTCAGAAGCACGTCATCCACCTGGTAAATCGTGCTGTCATTCCGGCTTCTGTGCCTTACCAGCACAAAAGAGAGCGCACCGGTTGACTCATCCGCTCGGACATCCTGAACGAGCGAGCCTTGCGGGTAAGGCTCGGCGCGGTAGGTATACCTGAGGCTGATTTGTGGAGGAAGCTTGGGCTCTGCACCGCTTGAACTCATCACCCTGGCGAAATGGAGCTTTATGGCCTGGCTGCCGCTGCCCCTTTCACTCTGAACGAGACGCGGCCCGGCCAGGGGCTCTTTTTCGGATGTGCCCTCCAGCACCACACCCATGCGCCAGCTTACCGTGTATTTCATCACGCTGGCAAAGCTGGCCCCGTTGTCAAAAGAAACGAACGACTCATCAACCTGCAGTTCATCCTGTCCGGCACCCAGGATATCGATATCGTGAAAGGCGTTTAACCGTCTATCCGGCGAGCGGACAACCAGCCACAGTTCACCGGGCCTGTCCACCATGACCGGGTAAGCGAAAGGCAGAGGATCAGTGGTCAACAGGGTTCCATCACCGGAAAAATTTTTAATTACGGCCAGGGGATTTGCCAGATCTGGCCGGGACGGGTTTTGGGGATCGCCCAGGGCCAGGATTATCTCCGGCCAGACAACCAGCGCACCCTCAGGAGGAGCGGTATTGGAGGCGAAATCGCAGGTGGCCGACACTATTTTATAGGGCACGGCGAAAATCCGGGGGAACTTCCTCGCCACCAGATCGCGGGTGGAGGAATAGGGACTGAAAGGTATGCGCAACTGGTTCGCCGCTACGAAAAAATCCCGGTCGCCGAAAAGGCGGCGCAGACTAATACGGCCCTCGGGATAAAAATTGGTAACGAAACGAATGTTGCTGGTCACCTGGCCACTACTCACTGTCACCGGCTCGTAATCGAAGGGGTTGGTCTCCTGGTTGGACTCCCGGATACCATTATAAAACTCATTCCAGATGAAATCAGTGTCCCCGAAACGGCTGACCAGGGTGTTGAAAGCATTGCGGTTGGTCCCCACCGGAATATCGTCCATGGGCTGAAGTCCGATAATATAATCTCCGGGCGGAAGACCGGGGATAAGGAAATTTCCATCCTGGTCGGAAAAAACACCGATGGCTATATTCGCCCTGTGGTAGGCATCATCGAGGTCGCTGTATGGCTCGCCGTCGGGAAGTGAAAGGGCGACCACGAAGTTGCCGCGAACTGCTTTTCCGTTTATGCCGCTAATCACCGAGCCTTTTACAGAACCATACTGTGATTTGAACTCCGGGGCGGGATAAAGCATGCTCATGGAGACCAGGTCATCGAATTCCAGGCTGGTCATCGGGTTTCCCGAACCATCCGCGGCATTGGGAACAGCTATGGAGAACATGGTGGGGGTCCGGTTCCTGGCGGTGAGGATATTGCCCAGGTCGCGAATAGGGCTGTGCACCAGGCCGGAAAAATGTCCGAATTCGTGGAGGAAGACTCCCTGCATGCTGAGCGCCCCGGGAGTGTTGTCCACGGCATAATCATTGTCCGAATAGGGCCCGCCCGTGTCCCAGCGTATGTCGCAGTCGATTATAGTACCCGCCTCCCAGATTCCCTGCGGAAAATCAGGGAAATCAATCCGGCCGTCCAGGTCGAAATCGAGACCCTCCGGGCCGACATAAGTTCTGCGGGCGAGGACAAACGGCATGGCGCTGGCAATGGCCTCTTTCTGAACCCCATAGACATATTCGCTGTCGGCGAAAGTAACCATATTGACAAGATCGAGCTTGTGGTTGGGGATATCCCTGCGCTGGCCGGCATATTGAAATTTAATTCTCGTAGCGGGGATAGTGCTCCACTGGGCGAATGACCATTGGACAGCTTGCAAAACCTGTTCCGGAGTCACTCCGTAAGGGCTTTTCCCGGCAATCGAGTCCGGGTCGAACCACCACTGGACCTGGCCATCCCTGACCGGGCCGTAATTGCGGTCAAGATCCCAGAAAATGTCCACCGGCCTGCCGAGGATACGCGAGTAACCGGCCTGGACATTGCCTGCGGAGAGCCTGGGACCCTCCACAACAGCCTTGCGCTTGGTCTCTCCTCCCGCCGGCCCGACCGGGAAAAGGTATCTGGAGTTATCCACGGGCTTATTCTGGCAGCGATATACGGCGGTAATGAAATCGGCAAGGGAGATGGGCTTGTCCGGGGGAACAATGAGCCTGTCGGCGCTCAAAACCGGCTCCGGCTGAACTGCCGGATTCGGCAGCACATAAGTTTGCCCGCCTTGATCTGCGGCCAGGCGGTACAGTCCCGAGGTCAGCCCGTCCATCTCGAAAATTCCCGGGCTGCCATTTCTCAGGAAAAGAACTACTTCCTCCCCTGGAGAAAAATCCGGGGAGCCGGGAACTATATAAGCCACAAGCCCTGCGATTCCTCCGGGTACACGCATCTCGCTCCGGGAAAGAGGAATTCCTTTCAAGGTCTCTATAACGCTCAGGCGATAATAAGTATAGATGCGGCCGGACTCAAATTTCGAGCTCCCGGAAAGCACTTTGCCGTAAACTATGCAGTCTGCTGATCTCACCTGTTCCTGGAGAGTGATCATGCGGAACTGGTCGGCAAAAAGTCCCCGTGTGGCAAAAAGGAGCGCTGCTGCTATGGCGAAGTGGAAAGCCATTTTCAGCGGTCCGCACTTATTAAATTTCAATAACTGTTCTTTCATTTTTTCGGGCCAAAAGAGTTTCACTTGAGCAGAAGCATCTTCCTCGTTATCGAGATATCCTCTGTCTGCAGCCGGTAGAAATAGACACCGCTGGATAATTTCCTTCCTTCATTGTCTGTTCCGGCCCAGAGTGCATGATGGGTTCCCGCGGAGCAAAATCCATCGTACAAGGAGCAGATTCTCCGGCCCTGGACATTGAAAATTTCAATCCTCGCTCTACCTGGGCGCTGCATGGTGAAGGCTATTGTTGTCGAGGGATTGAAAGGATTGGGAAAGTTCCGGGCGAGAAATGTCTCTTTGGGCAAAGAGGCCTGATACAGACCGCTTTCGGCCTGAACTGCGACCAGGGCGAGGAGCTTTTCCGCTTCCGGCCCGGAATTTTCGAGCACAACGCCATCGGTTAGAGAAAGCCTTACCGCAGAGCCATCCGTGAAGGTTATTCTCCAGATATTATCCCCAGCCAGAGAAAGGCTTGGGCTGGCTGCCGCAGCTTTTTCCTTGTCCGGCCGGTTCGGATCGCGGCTCGGAATATAGGTGGCCGCGCGCAGGACCAGCAAAAAATCATCCAGGTCGCCGAGCACTTTTCCATTGCCGTTATAATCAGCGGCCAGCCTCTCTGCGGGGGTGAATTTCAGCGAATCGGTCATGTTTTGAACAAGGAGAAAGACCAGGAAAGCATCACGGAAGTCGATCCTCCCGCTGCCGTCAACATCTCCCCTCCGCCTGAGAACCCTGGCCCTGAGCTGGTAAGCTTTTCCCACAGCCGAAGAAAAACTCTTTCCTTCCAGGAATGCCCTGTCGTTGACCAGCGCATAATACCTGCCGCCTGTCTCCACGGTCAGGGAAACCGCTGCCTGCGCACCTGTAGAATAACCAAGGACAGTGCCGCTTGAATCAAGCAGGGAGAGCAGGGGATCGAGCGAGCTGTAAGAAAGCACATCCCCGGTCAAATCGACCACCAGCGAGTCACCTCCGGCCAGATCAAGCCTGTAAAAATCAAAATCCTGGGAGCTCCCTATGCCTGCCTCCAACGAAACCGCCTCCCGCCATGCACAGACTCCGGTATCACCCAAGGTTAACTCCGCAGCCTGAGCTATCGAGTTGTCCGGCTCATAAGGGTCCGCGCTCAGCACCAGGCGCGCTCCGCCTGCCAATCCCGCTCCAAGGCTTTCGCCTACAGCGGCGAAACGCAAGAGATAAGCCCGGGCTGCCAGATTTCCTATTTCGATCCATCCTCTCGAATCGGGCTGGAAATCGCCTATTACCGAGTCGGTTTTGGTCTTCACATTGTAGTGAAAGGCCCTGATTCCCTCGATTTTTCCCATGTACGGTCGGCCATCAGCGTAAAAGGGCTTAAGGTCCAGTCTCACCCGGAGCGCTCCGGAATCGGAAAGCTTCGTTTCACGGACAACCGGAGCGGCAAGCGGGGTGAATAATGAATCGGAATACACAGCGAGGCTGAAAGCCGGAAGCTCGGCGGCAAATCCGGGCGGAGGAAGATCTTCCATGCTGTAGAGAGACCGCCGGACACTGGCTGCGGCCTTTTCAAAGCTGAGGAAACCGCCGTCGCCTTGAGAAATGTAACTTGTCTCCGGGAAAAAACCTGCATCCTGATCCGTATCCATCATGACCTCCGCTCCCGGAGAGCCTGCCGGAGGGAAAGCGACAACAAGATACAGGGCACAAGGCCCGGAAAGAACTATTTCCTCGGCGGAAAGATCGACCAGAATTTCCGATGAACCGGGATCAGCTTTCAGATTCTGTCTCACTGCGAGGGGATGGGGGATATCCGGGCCGCCGGTCCTGGACTCAGGAACAACCATTATTTCAGGGAAGGGAACTATATCCTCCTGACTTTGGGGAGGGACCTGGATTGAGAAACCGGCGACGAGAAATGGCTTTTCCAGGGAAACGGCAATACGCCTGGCGAAATAATATCTCCCGTCCGAGGGTGCCTGTCCTGGTGGAAAGTACAGCAGAGATGGATTGGCGGGCCGATCCGCAGTTCCGAAATCCTTAAGCCAGACCAGGCCGGGAATAAGTGCACCGCCCTGGAGATTGAACAGGCCGCTGTATATAATTCCGGGAATGACAGGTACAGGAGTATCCCTGCGGCCCGGATCATGTTTCAAAGAAAAGCCCTGGCCGAAAAGGATTAAAAGGAGGGCTAAAGCCAGCGCCGTATGTGAAAAAAACTTTTTGCTTTCCAAGAGATGCCTGCAGAGTCTTTAGTATAAGGGAACCAGGATCGATTAATGCTTGCCTGAATGGGCCGGCCGGGATTTATGTTGATTATAAGTTAAAAGCCTCCCGGTGTCAATTGCGCCTGGAATTCGACTCTTGCGGACATAAGAGTCAGCTATAATATCTATAATACATTAATATCAAAAAGCTTGATAATTACCGTTCTTTATATGCTAGTTAGAAAGATATTTATCAATATCGATCTCTGGATATTTGGTTTTTACGCCCTGAATGAATAATTTTTCTATTTTATTATGATTACATACCTTAGCAAAAATTATAAACTTTTTAAAATCACTGATGGCAAAATTTTTATTAAAAATAAGCTGGCAATCTTTGGCAATTTCACTCACATTTTTTTCCAACACATGATAGCGAAGGAAAAAAAGAATATCTGACTACAAGTTTTATAAAATAAAGTGATTAAAATTTCAATGAAAAACGATTGTTAATCAATGAGAGGAATGCAGAGAAAATACTGTGAAAATGGTGAGATTGGGAGAGGATTTATTGCGCTGTGGCAGTCTCCGGCAAGTAAGCCTCCCAGAAACCTATAGTCTGAGGGCCGGCTTTGAGTTCTCCGCTCATGAATGAATTCTCGGTCAGAACGCCATTAAAAAGAACGGGTTCCCCATCGCTGAGGATCATCTCGCCGCTTTCTTTCCCGGCGATATTGAAACGGATCAGGTTCTGGTTGAAAACGCCGTTCAATAGATTGAAAGTGTCTGTGCTGGCTCCGCCGCCAAGGGGAATGTTCTCCCCGATAAGCATGCTCCCGTCGAGGGAAAAGCTGCTGCTTTCCACAAAAACGAGTAAAAAAGTCTGCCTGGATACCCCGTCCACGGAAAGCATATTCCCTTTCCAGGTTCCCGAAAGAGCAGTGCTGGTAAGGTTGGCCTCCCTTTGTATCTCGACCAGTGAGCTGGCCGCAGTAGCCAATTCACCGCTACCAGCGCATCCGGCAAGGCACAAAAGCGACAGGAGCAGCGCGATGTAGATTTTAAAGCGGCTTAAAAATTCCATTTTACACCAAAGAAAAGTCCCTGATTGACAATAATCACTTTCTTTTTGGCAAGCATTGATTTGCCTGAGGAACGGACATCGGTCACCTCGGCGCGAGCCGGGAAAAACCGCAGGCCGGCCTCGAAGCTTAGCCTTTTGAACAGCCGTGAGCTTACTCCCCAGCCGATCACCGGCCCCAGGAGGTTCTGGCTGGCGCCTAGCCCGGCTGCTGTCGGCTTAAGGCTCATCCTGCCCAACCCCAGATAGAGATGGTTATTCATCTTACTGAGAATGGGGAATCCTTTAAGCTTTCCGAATGTATACCGCACGCCGATCTGTATGTACCTTAAGGAGACATTAAGGGTATCGAATCCGGTCAGGCTCGCCGGTAAAGGAGGCTGAGTCGCCAACAATTTACGCAGAGTCGGGGTTCCGGAACAAAAAGAGAAATCGCCGGTCAATTTTTCCGACCAGAAGAAGCTGATCCCTATTCCCTTAGTCATAGTGGGGCCAAGGCCCAGTTTACTTCCCGGAACTTGCCGCTCTAAGAAACCATGCAAGGAGGTCCGGTGTTTCAGGGAATCGTATTGAAAAAAGGATTTTTTCCCAGTCTTCAACCTCTCCGCTTCAGTCATTTTCACTGCCATCAGTTTTTCAAGTATCTGAAGTTCGTTTTTAGCAGTGTTTCTGCGTACACCTAGATCTTTCAAAAGGGACTGCAACTCTTCAAGGCGGGAGCTTTGCTTTTGGGAGTTCACCAGCATTTCGCGCACCTGTTCTTTGGTGTATTTCGGCTGGACATAAATCTCTACATCCGCTTTCCAGACCCAACCCCGCACCGCATTGGAGAGTGTTACCATGTAGTAATCTTGTGATTCTCCGGCAATATCGAAAATCTCGTTACGGTACGCCCTGGCCAGCACCTCCGCCCCGGAGGCCGGGAAAGAACGGATCATCGTTTCTCCGGCAGTGACAATAAGCTTCTGACCCGCCCAGCGGCTCACCTCTTCCCTGCCGGCCACGACATGTTCGAGCTCGTGGGTCCTTTCCACTCCGAAAGAAATCACCCATCCCTGCGTACGTTTCTCTTCAGGACCGTACTCGATCTTATACCAGGTGTCATATTCGGCCAGGACACCCACCACGCTGTTCTTAGGCAGACGATCGATAATCTGGCTGACTAATGCGGAGTCCTTGTAAACCGGTGTGGTCTCGACAGTTACTTTGAGGTTGTATCCGATCGAGGTATTAAACTCGTCGACAATCGGCGGCCCGGCCTTGGGGACAGTATCCTGGGCGCTTTTCTCCTGCGCCGCCCGTACCTGGGCAAAAGCCTGGCAGGCCAGGACCAGGGAGGAAAGGAGGAAAAAGATACCTGCCTTTTGAAAAAGAATTTTAATAATATACATCCGTTTCAGGGTTGCCACTGGGTCGGCGATGACAAGTACAAAAATAAAATCCGTGCCTATCCGGGGGAAACCCGGCAGTCCATTCAGGCCGACAGTTATTTTTCCTGAGCGGCTGGCCAACAGTTTCTTTTTTTATATCGGCATTTTAGCGATTTTCTTTTGTTTTGCCGAACCGGACCACCGCAGAACCGGCTAAAGACCATAAAGCCGCGGGAATGAAGTGAATAGCCAGGAAAAAATAGAGGAGCATCCTTAAAATCAGAGGGTAATCCGAGGCCCTGTTCTTTTCCAGGTATAGAAAAGCTGTGTAATGAAGGTACCATTGGCTTTTCAATGGCCGTTTAACGCTGCTTGCCCCCTTCAGGTGAAACACGCTTGCCGCCGGGTAATAATAAATGGAGAACCCTTCTTCCCTGACTCTCAGGCACCAGTCCAGATCCTCCGCGTACAGGAAAAATCGCTCATCGAAGCCGCCCACCTTGTCCAGGACTTTCCTGCGCATGAAAAGAAAACTGCCGCTGGCAGCCTGGATCTCATGAACCCTATCCTCAGGTACATCGCCGTAAGTGTAGCCGGCAAACTTCCTGCTTCGGGGAAAGATCAGGTCCAGGCCGAGCAGCCGGGCCAGCATGGAGAGAGGTTCCGGATCACGGCGGCGGCATCCGGCCTGAAGCAGTCCTTCCGGCCCCAGTATGCGCGGGGTCAGCACATGGACATCCGGTCGTCCGGTAAAAAAATCGATAAGGATTTCCAGGGTGCTTTGGACGAAAAATATATCGGGATTCAGGACTAACACGAAGTCGCTTTTTCCCGGAACTGCGAAGGCCTGGTTGTTGGCCGCGGCAAAACCCCGGTTCTCCCGGTTTTCGATTATGCCCACCCCGGGAAATTTGTTTCTGATCATTTCCACAGAGCCATCGGTGCTGGCGTTGTCCACAACCGTTATCCGGAGATCGAGCTGGCTGTGGTGTTCGATCAAAGATCCGAGGCAGCCAGCCAGCTCTCTCGAGGCGTTCCAGTTGACAATAACTACGGAAACCGCCGGATTCACTCCATGGAAATTCCGGCTTGATTGCACTGAAGAAATAGTCTCTTGTGCGGGATCATCCAATTCCCAATTCCCCTTCGTTGATCAGGCCAAAATAAGCCATGCTTAATAATTTCCTGTCCTTCGAGACCAATTATCGGCTTCACCGGATATCAAAGCTTGACAAATTCGTGCTCCGGGTCTTTGATACTCAGCACCGGGCAGGGAGATTTCCGCACCACGCGCTCAGTTGTCGAGCCGATAATCATGTACTCAAGACCCGTAAGCCCGTGTGTGGCTATAACTATCAGGTCGATCTCTTTCTGTCGGGCATAATTGATTATCTCGACAAAAGGTTTCCCGCTGAGCACCTGGCATTTGAAATCTATCTTTCCCCGCAGGTCACTGTAGACAAATTCATCCAGGGCGTCCAGCGCCCTTTCCTGCAAACCATTGTCGAGGTCAAAGGGCGATGACTTGTCCATAATATAGAAAGCGGGATGAATCCTTTGTTCGAAAACATGGAGCACATGCAATGTCGCCTCATAGCGCTCGGCAAAGGAGAGCGCATACGGCAGAGCCTTCTTCGAATAATTGGAGAAATCCGTGGGGAAAAGGATATTTTTTATCGTGCTCAAATCGCTGAGGTGAGGGGCATGGTGGCGCACGGTAAGGACCGGGCAGTCAGCCATTCTGACCACCTGTTCAGCTGTGCTGCCGAAAAGGAAATGGGTCACGCCTCCTCTTCCGTAAGTTCCCATGATAACCAGATCGATATTCTCTTCATCGATCACCCGGAGAATCTCCTGATAGGGAGAAAAACCGCGGACAATCAACTTTTTCATTTTCAGACCATGCTCTCTGTGGTCTTCTATGGTCCGGTCAATCCGCTGGTGGGCATCCTGGTGCAGCTGATCAGTAAAGCCCGAGGCGGACTTTTCCATTTCTGTAAGTCTTGTCTCCGGGGCGGGGTTCTCCTCGCCGAAAAGGCTGACCACATTCATCAGGATCAACTCCGCTTTATATTCACCGGCTAACATTACCACATAGCGCAGGGCCTGTTCGGCTGATTCGCCGAAGTCCGTAGGATAGAGGATCTTTTTCAGCTGAATCATTTTCCCCCCGCAAGTTTGTGAATTAAGTCCGACTTCAAGGGATTGAGACAGGAATTATTTATGCATGGTCAGCATATTCTCGGCAGAAGTTCCCCTCCCAGGGGTGTGACCACTCTCTGTCCGCCGATCACCGTATTTAAAGTTACAGCTTTCAACCTGTCTTCGACAAGAGTCCCGATCAAGGAAGCCATTGCTGCCCCGGCTTTCCTGAGCGCGGATAAGGCTTTCACGCTATCCCCGGCGGGAATGACCGCTAAAAAAATACCTTCATTGGCCAGGAACAGCGGGTCGAAACCCAGCACTTCGCATACTCCCCGCACTGCCTCGAGAACAGGGATATTTTTCTCTTCGAGCACCAGCCCTAAGCCCGCTTTTTCGGTAAATTCATTGAGCACACCGGCCAGCCCTCCCCGGGTGGGGTCGCGCATAAAGCGTATCCCGGGGCAGACCCCGCACAGCGCCTCAATCTGACCGGCAAGAGGGGCTACATCGCTCCTCAGGTCGGCTTCGAAACCGAAATCCTGACGGGCCAAGAGGATAGCTATGCCATGGCTGCCGACCGGGCCGGAAACAATCACCTCATCGCCCGGCCGTGCTTTCCGCGGGTCGAGATCAAGACCCGGCCTTATCAGTCCAAGGCCGGCAGTATTGATGAATATCTTGTCCGCCGCGCCCCTGGCTACGACCTTAATGTCGCCGGTGACCAGCTTCACCCCCCCCTCTTTTGCTGCTCTGGACATCGAATCAAGTATTCTCTCCAGGTCTTCCAGAGGAAACCCTTCCTCAATTATCAGACCTGCGGAGATGAACAGGGGCCGCGCACCGCTGACTGCAAGATCGTTCACTGTCCCGCATACCGCAAGATAACCTATGTCCCCGCCGGGAAAGAATATTGGATCGACCACATAGCTGTCAGTAGTGAAAGCGACCTGCCTGAGCTCTCCCAGTTCTAACACTGCACTGTCGCCAAGAGCATTTAGATAAGGATTATCAAAACGCGGGAGGATTTTCTCCGCAATCAACCGGCGCATTTCATCGCCGCCTGCGCCATGTGCCAGAGTTATTATCCTCTCTCTGACCAAATCAGACATTCACTTGCTCCCTTTCTGCGATTCGGATTCTTTTTTCCAGGCCCCGTTCCGGGATATATAATCGTACATCGCCTCTCCCTCAGCAAGAACCCGGGAGACATCCTCGGAGAACATGAGACGCTGCTCCACCAGGTTGAGTGCCGCCTGACGCAGCTCCGCCAGATATCGGCTTCTGCTTTTGTATCTTTCAGCAAGGCTCTTGCGGCTGTCGCCGCGGGCGAGCCGCTCCTGCCTGTCCCGCGAGAAAGGCAGCCAGGCACCGCTGAGAAGGGAAGCGCGGGTTTTATCCGCGCCCTGATAGTTTCGTGGATAGTTCCAGCCTGTATAACTGGCCAGGGGTACACTTATATGCGGGCTTTTTATTCCCGCTACCTCGTTCCCGGTCTCATCTACAACCGGAACCAGCACCGGATAAAGGGGGCCTATACCGGGCAGGGGCTTATCCAGAATACCATCCGCAAAGCCTGGTCCCCAGTCAAACCGCGGGTGGAGATCGACCAGGACAGGCGGATCGACATCCGGGACAGACGGGAACTTAAAATTCTCCAGGGCTTCCAGTTCTCCTTTATCCAAACGGGGATAGGCGCTCTGCGGCGGCTCTTCGTTGAATATTACCCAGCGGGCGAGAGCCTCCATGAGCGGCGCTTCGATATATGACGGGCTGTTGGGGTTAAAAGGCAGAAAGTAATCCGGCATATCCAGGGGATGTCCTTCTTTCAGTTCCGCGTGACCGTGGGCTGTGCCGGTAAGGAAATAGATCCGCACATTGACCGGAATTTCCAGATCACCCAGACCCTGGACATCGGTATGAGTCAATGCCGCCCCGCTCGACCAGTATTCGCCGGAATGGTGCAGGTAAAAGATTCTCGGGCGGTAAGCCTGGGGAACATCCCTTAGAATACCGTCGGTCCGGCCAGTGACTGAATCCGTGGCCGGCAGGTCGGAAAAGGGGAAGTCGAAGTTGGGATAAAATCCGGCGACACGGGAGGGCTGGGCGTGACGGTAGTTGAAAAAGCCCATGCGGCAGCCCGGCACATTGGATAATACGCCGTCAAACACCCGGCTGTCGTTCAGCGCCCGGTTGAATCCCTGATAAATAAAATTGCGCAGGAAACGGCCGCTCTGGCTCGATCCATACGCTAGCCGCCAGCGAATGGGACAGGCGCCCTCTTTGCCAAGTAATGGGTTCAGGGTGTCCGTGCTGCAAAGGAAAGCCACCAGATCGCGCACCGCCGGGAAGCACAGGCCTATCACCGGGGAGCGGTTGGTACGGTAGCGGACAGTATAAATTTTGAACTGCTCGAAGCCTTCCGGGAAAAAGACATGCACACTGTCCGGCACCGGGGTTCCCTTGTCAACACGGGCGAACATCCAGCGCGAGCGTTCGATAACCGAACCCGGATCGGCATAGGATTCATGCACACGCATTTCCGCCTGATCCTCGTATTCGGGAGCCACTGCATAGGGCCTGTGGCCCGCTGTACCCAGGTCAGCCTCCTTTTCGAGGCTGGCGCTCCCGATTTCGGCAATTACCTCCCCGGGCATGGGGCGGCCCTTGACCACGGCTTCCGGAGCATAAAGACTGAGGCGTTTTTCCTGGCCGCCATCCAGGATATCATCCTGCCAGCCGGAAAAAACAATGATAAAGCCCTGTTTCATGAGCCGGGCCAGGTTCTCCCCGGCGCCGCCCGGCGATGAAGCGATTTCCGCCCAAGGCTCGGAGTCTAAAAAACGGTTGTCAAAATTACCGCGGTTCACCACATGATAGAGAAGAGCGCCGTTTCCGCGCGAGAGAACAGTGGGCTTGACAATGACAAACTCCGCGCTCCAGTGTACGAGGCCATCCGGGCCACAGGCATACTTGAGGTCAGTGACTTTCCGGTTATGCTCATCCTGAGGGTCCAGCGCATAATGAACCCTGCCGACCAGGGTTTCATAGGAACCTGCTCCGCCGAAAGCCACACCGTGGCCGAGGAGAACCCGCTTTTCCACACTTAGGCCGACAACCCCCTGTTTCAGGGCCGGACCTGAAGGTTTTTTCCCCTGGCCGCAGCCCGTGGCCTGAATCAGGGTCAGGGCCAGGGCAAAAATGATTAATTTCAAGAAAACGCGAGGCGCCGAGCGGCAAAAACGGCTGGCTAGATTGCGCTTCCAGTTGAATTTCATTTACCAGTAATCCTTTTTCCAAATAGGTTCTGAATTCTTCATCCTGTCTTCTGTCTCCTGTCTCCTGAATTTCTTTTATAATAAGTTCCGGATCAAAAAAGCATTCATTGATATCCATAGAGGATGGCATTAAAGAGGAGCTTGAAAGTGCCCCAGGTCTCGGCCCGGTTCTGTACCCCCAGGCCGCAGAGCACCACATTGCCGTCTCCCAAAGTGACATCGACCACCGCTGGCATTCCCTGGATATTCCTTTCGCCCAAAAGCCAGCCGCTGAGCAGAATGTTTTCCTTCCCGTAACGGGCCACGACCCGGCGGTCAATGTCCCCAGCCTGGGGAGGGCTGGTAGCCAGGACCACTCCCTCGGCGAAAAAGCCGGCTGTCTTTTCCGGGCTTCCGTATCCCACAGGCTGGTTCGGATCGATTTCGAGCTTGAGCAGGGAGCCGGGACAGAAAAAGTCTTTCCCGCCCTCAGTCCGGAAAGCGTCCCTGACCGGGATGTCGAATTCATTCATCGCCAGGTGGCACGCCTCGCGCAGAGCGATCAAGGTTCCCCCCTGGCGCACAAAATCTTTCAGCGACTTCACTCCCTCCCTGCCGATTCCGCCCCGGTATTCCTGCGGCATGGTTTCGCCTGTATAACCATTGATAATAGCCTCGGCACTCAAACTGGGCAAAATAACCACGGAATAGTCTTTCTGGAGGCTGCCCTTTCTGACTCTTTCATTGGAGAGCTGCTCGTGGGGGAAATCGAAACGGTCGAGCACGTATCTTGTCCAGCCTTCATCAGTACTGGGAATCCATCCCCGGTACACACCGATTTTACCCGGTTTGAGCAGGGATTTTGCCCCGGCCGGCACGCTGCCGACAGAGTAAAACGCCACCCGGCAGGTATCGGCAACTTGCCGGAGGAGGTCGAATGAAGCCTCGGCCAGAAAACACCCCGCAGGCCATCTTCTACCTATGGCCTGTATTTCTTCTTCGTACCGGTAAACCTTCGCCCCGGCAGCGATCAGACGGTTCAAAGCCCGGTAGGAGTTTACGTCCCGGCAATCGAAAAGGACAGGCGGCCTCTGTGCCCGGGCCTCAGGCAAGGGGGCTTTATCGAGAAGCTTCAGCTCGGCCTGGAATGGACTATGCACTTCGACAACCTCGACTCCCATGAGCAGGGAAAGGGTCCAGGCGGCATTGTCATATGGCGGAACCGGAGGCCCGTTGGGATATCTGCGCATGTCCGGATAAGTTTTCAGTTCCAGAAGATCCTTGACAAACCGCCCATAGGGCTGGCCGACTTTGAGCACTACGGTCCCTTCCGGCCACTGGCGGCTTTCGGCCACGAACGGGGATGCCGCCTGGTGAATCTCGCACTTTGTCCTCTCGAAAATTTTAAGCAGCCGCCCGGTGCTGCCCGGATCGAACTGATGAGGGGGAATGAGGTAGGCGAAAGGGGCACCCTGTTCAGGAATCCTTGACGCCTCAAGCCCCATGCGGTAAAAATTCCACAGGAATTTCCCGCGGTGCCTCGAGCATTCATCCACCAGGGCCTTGAAAGCGACGAGCTGGTATTCCACTATGTCGCGCAGGCGCCACCAGCCGCCGGGCCAGGGATCGGTGAAATTCATCCTCATTTCATAGTCAGGCAAACCCTGATCCGTGCCGGAAAGCTCCGAGTGGTCGATAAAAACCGGACTGGCGATCCGCACTCCGGCTGTCTCGGTCAACAGGGCGGTAATATTATGCTGGGTGGCATTGGGCCGCACGCTGCCCTGGTACCATCCGGAATAATAAGCATGGTCGATAACTCCTTTTTTGCCGGCTTCAGCGAGCGCAAATTTCATGTAAGAGCCGAGCAACTCGATCTGGTTCCAGATCAGGTAATGGTTGTTCGGGTTTGGAGGATCATAGAAAGGGGGTACGAACATCCTTACTCCGGTCATCCCCATCTGATGGACATCCACTATTACCTGGGTGTACCAGTTTCCGTAGAGCACATCTACCAAAGCGTCGGTCTCGGCCAGGTTAAGGATAAACCAGTCGCGGTTCAGGTCATGGCCGGCGTAGTTATGGTAAAGCCAGGGCATATCCCCGCCTTCATACGGCGTTCCCAGGTACTTTTCATAATAATCGACTACCTTCATCTGGCCATCCGGATTGGCCGAGGGCACTATCATCACCACCACATCCTCCAAGGCCCGCTCCAACACCGGGTCGTCCCCGGAGGCGAGATCATAGGCCAGTTCCATGACCATATTGGAGGATGCAATTTCCGTTGAATGCTGGTTAGCCAAAATGAGCAGGAACACCTTGCCGTCCTCGACAAGTCTTGCAGCCTCCGTCGGACCCGTTTTCCGCGGATCAGCGAGCAGACGGCTTATCTCGCGGTATTTTTCCAGTTTCTTCATGTTTCTAGCCGATGAGATAACCGTGAGAACCAGGGGATTTCCTTGCGTACTGCTGCCTGCTATCTCGTAATTGACCCGCTCGGACTCTTCGCTCAGAATTTTCAAATAGGTGATCACCCTGTCATAGCGGGCGAGTTTGCGATCCTCGCCAACCCGATATCCGAGAAAATCTGCGGGACTGGTCAACGCCGAAGCTCTGGAAATTGCAAGCGAAACTGCCAGGAAAATCGCCGAGAGAACACTGGTAAAGGTCTTGGAATTTGCCAACTCATCCTCCAGGAGTCGAGGGCTGTTAACTATTTTCATTTCCTCCAAAACTTCATATTTTCAGGGCACTGTGTCAATATATTTGGTAAAAATCTTGTACCCAGGCTGCGGACCCTTTAGTTTTAAACACCCGCTGATACTTTAATAAGCATTTTTTCTCCTTTTGACAGCAAAAGGAGCAAAACTGGTTCCTTTGTAACCAAAGGAACCGAAAGTTAACCCCGGCTTTAAAGCTTCTACTCCGCTTCACCGGCGGTCGCCTGCGCGCAAAAAGCGCGCGCAAAGGCTTGCCTGGACGATGTACATATGTCAAAGCATTGATGGAAATCACTTGTCTTTTACACGCTCCTCCTTCATGGCTCTCAGGCCATAAGGCTTCGAAAAATCCATTTTCTTTTAAGGAAAAAATTCAATCATATTGCAAAAATGATTTTCAGTTCTAATTACATTACACGTTTTATCCTTCAGTTTCCTAGGTACAGGCGGCAGATATTGTCTTTAAAACCTCAAAAATCCAATTTTGTGAAACTCTTTGTAACCAATTGTATTAACTCATCCAAATTACAGGAGCACTAATGATTAAAGGGACAATTTTCCTGATTCTTTTAGCTGCCTGCGTTTATCTCTCCCTTTTCACATTCCCCACGGCCTGCGCCCGCCCGGAAGAACAATCCTGGTCACTTGCCGCCCTGCCATCCTCGGTACGGCTCGATCCCTCAAGCGGCCGCATTCTGGATGACGGATCGCGTGTTTACCGGACAGAACCCCTGGGCGACCTGCTGGCGAAGAACTGGATTTATGACGGCAGGGAGGTGTCTCTTCACGCAGCCCGGGGAGAGTACGTATCTTTCCAACTGGTAGTTAGAAACAATACCGACACCACTTTGAAAGATATAGTGGTCGAGATGAGGCCATTCGCTCAAAGCGGCCGCAACCTGTCAGTAAAGCCCGAGCTCTTTCTCGAATGGGCAGTGGAAGTGAAGGCTCCGTCAACAGGGTACGAAAAGAGCACTCTCGGAACCGGCTGGTACCCGGATGCGATGATCCCGCTTGAATCAATCGAGCAAAATGTCTCCAGGCGGAGCCGTCTCTCCTACCCCCTCGAGCTCCCCGATTTTCGCAACCGGATAGACAGCCAGCGCTTCCTCATGGTCTGGGTCGACCAGTTCGTGCCCCTGGGAAAAGAGGAGGAGGATGCGCCGGCCGGAGACTACACAAGCGAGATCACTGTTTCAATCGGCGGCCGGACAAAGAGCATTCCGGTCAGGCTCAAGGTCTGGAACTTCAGCCTGCCCAAAGAGAACAAGCTGGCCGGGAATCTCCAGCACGAAGGATTCCTGAAGGGTATGGATGAAAGGCTCGAGCTTACCCTCTACCAGTTATTCAAAAGACACCGGGTAGTCCCGGCAGACCCTACTTATACTCCGCCGATCTCGGTTTCCCCGGAGGGCAAGGTGTCCATTGACTGGGCCGCCCATGACCGCCGCCTGGCCAAGTATTTTTCCGGCGAGGCGTTCACCGAAAAGTACGGCTATTCCGGGCCGGGATACGGGGAACCAATCGAGCAGTATGTCCTGCCCTTCGATGTCTACGGGAAGTACGGCACCTCGGGATGGCCTGATATCGGGAAACCGGATGTGGAGCGCGAGCCTGCGCGCCAGGCGATCTATATCGATGCTGTCCGGCAGGTGCGCGAACACATTCTCTCGATGGCGAACCCGGAAAAGACCAGGCTGATTGTCTACCTGAACGGCCTGGATGAATCCTATTTCCCCGAGGCCTGGAACAGGATGGACTTCTACGGCAAGCTTTTCAAGAAGCATTTCCCGGAAGCGCATTTCCGGGTGGACGGCAGCTACAGCAAGGAAGCCATGGAAGTGATCCATGACGCCATAGATTACTGGTGCTGCCACACTATCGGATACAATATCGGGACAATCGAGGAATACCGCAAACTGGGGGTAAAAGACTGGCTTTACGGCCCCATGCTCTATGAAAGGCAGGAAAACGGCTGGTGCGGCAGCTCGACATTCATGGATCTGCCCCTGGTCAATGAGCGGGCTATAAGCTGGGCCGCCTGGAAGTACCGCACCCTGACCTGGTGCAGCTGGGGTATCGGCTCAGGCTGGCAGTACGCCTGGTACAACACTGAAACCTGGAAAGATTATTTCCGCGACCACGGCCAGGGCCCGCTGAGCTACCGCAGATACAACGGGAACGCCTTGGCGGTTTACGCGCCGGGAATAGTGCCGCAAGTCAATGTCCCCTGCCCCAGCCTGAGGCTAAAAGCCATGCGGGACGGGGTCGAGGAATACGAATATTTCCGCCTGCTCGGCGAGCTCGACGGATCGAGGGAGCGGGTGGATGCAGTGGTCAACAGGATTATCAAAGAGCCGTTTGGCGAAAAGTCTATCGGCAACCAGGATATCTGGGATTACAACCCGTCAAAGTGGGATGCTGCTGTAATCGAGGTCGGCGGGATGATCGAGAAGGCTGTTTCACGGTGAACCCGGAAATTTCTGAGAATCTGAAAAGTGTGTTGCAAAATTCATTTTCTTCTGCTTTGTCTGTGGATGGCGTAAGGGCACGGCATGCCGTGCCCCTACAGACATAAATCAAAATAATGTGAATCAATTTTTGAGCATTTTTAATCAGGATTATTTATAATAAAAGCGCTTTAGCAGCTATTGCAGGAGTGCACCTGAGTGTGCAACCACTTTAGGCAGACACACAAAACAAAGGTTTTTAAACTTCTTTTGACGGCAAAAGAAGCAAAACCGGTTCCTTTGTAACCAAAGGAACCGAAAGTTAATGCTAGCTTTAACACTTTTACTCCGCTTCACCGGCGGTCGCCTCGCGCGCAAAAAGCCCGCGCGAAAGGCATGCCTGCTGTTGTGCATCTAGCAAAACCTCAATGGAAATTAATTGTCTTCTACACGCTCCAATTACGCGGATGCCAGCTATTAGAACAAAATGGTTTTGTCAAGCATTTGCATTTAATCGTAGGGGCGTGATTTATCACGCCCAACTCTATAGGGCGCAATGAATTGCGCCCCTACAGTCAAAAATACGATTTCATGAATACACCGGCTTAACAATAGAGGAAAATAAAGGCGCTGTTATGGCACAATCTGTCGACTTTAGAATCAAGTTACCAACAGACAAGAAATGGCTGAAAAAAATATCCCCGCGGGCTTTGGAAATACTCCTGGACTCTGGAGAGAAAAAAGGTCTGCGCCGGGCCTTGGACTTCCTGTTCGAAGAACAACTCCGGGACTGGCCGCAGCTTGAAAAAGCGGTAAACGCCCTTGAAAAAGCGAGTGTCCGGGATATCCGGGTAAATGGCCGACTGGTAAAGCTTCAGCACAACCCGGGCCGCCTGGCCAATGCCACAGCACCCGTGTCGCCTGAAAAAATAGCGATCAGGCCGTGCCCCCTCTGCCCGCCGAACATGCCCGAAAAGCAGAAAGCCCTGCCTTTCCAGGGCCGGTGGCTTGTGGTTTGTAATCCCATGCCTATTTTCCGGGGGCACCTGGTTCTGGTTTCGGAAAAGCACACTCCCCAGAGAGTAAGGGGGATTATCAAGGCCATGATCAGGTTCACCACTCTCACCGGCCTGAC
>Ga0315277_10003586_pt1 | contig 21010 bp, 16 predicted proteins | sample YL17G05_15_MG_FD_203695 | JGI IMG/M metagenome (GOLD analysis project Ga0315277, IMG submission 203695) | Sediment microbial communities from Yellowstone Lake, YNP, Wyoming, USA - YL17G05_15 | ecosystem: Environmental > Aquatic > Freshwater > Lake > Sediment | place: USA: Wyoming | collected... | reverse complement strand
TTGCCAGTGTATAGAGGCCTTCTACACATTCCCTTTTTCCGGTGAGCGTACACTTTAATCTAAAATAGTTCTCTCCGCCAAACATTGTATGGGAATTGGTTCCAGCAGTAGCTGCCTCCCTTAAAAACACAGTTCCGGCATTCAGGCCTCAAAAAACTTGGGCTTACTCACAACCCTTTTACAGTACGGATATACCACATAGTTCCACTTTTAGTTTGTGGGCAGCACTTTTCCAAGCTTCAGCGCGTGTATTTCTTGTGCGTCCATTTCACTTCTTTTTTTATAGAAGACAGCTATCAAGCCAGAATTCACAGCGAAATTCGCTTATAACAAACGACGCAGAGAGCTATCAATTCGTTAGGCTTACAGCGCGCATATTTTGTCGCAAGAAAACTTGCCAAGAAGACTTTTGACGAAAGTTAGATTCCACTGCCCAAATAAGCATTCTGCACCCAAACGCATGATGAAGCTCCAACGAAATGCTTGCTCTGCTAAGCGCGCGCGAACACTTCAAACCGCTGTTTTCTTTGCATATCACGATTGATTTCAGAATGTGATTACTTTTTTTCCCGCCTTAATTAGTCTGTTAATGGTTGACCCATGTACCTGACTTGTACTCCTAATTGCTCAAGACGCTGCGAAACTCCATACTTGTCCGCACAGGCTTTGCAAGCTTCCAAGATCACCCCTGCGTTCTTCATTTTTCGTATCTCATCTTGAAGATCTTTGTCTTCACTCAGTAACCCTGAAGAAGGCCCCAAACAATCAGACGAACTTCACTCCACCAGTTTTTCAGTTTCGAGTTTAGAGTATACTTGAAAACCATATTAAGAGCGACTTCTCTATCTCCACTTGTCCATAACACTACTAGGCTGTCTTCATTTCCTGACATGATCATCCCCACGTCTATTTCTTCATCGCACGCGCTTCGTTTCTGAAGGGATTCTTGGCTTTCTTGCAAGGCGGTTTGGCCATAAAAAGCTTGTGAGACTTGAACCCGAATGGGAGTGGACCGGGCGGGATTTGAACCCGCGGCTTCCGCCTTGCGAAGGCGGCGATCATACCAGACTGATCTACCGGCCCTCGTTGTTTCTTTCGGAAAAGGACCCACGGTAAGAAATTTAGAGCTTTCGGTTTCGTTGTGAGGTTGAACATAGTCTATGATTGATTGCAGAGCTTGTTCTTTTATTCGGCTTATGTTGAGGTTTCGTCCTCTTGCTTAGGTTAAGATGTGTGGTGATATCGCGAGCGCGCGCCAAGTTTTTCAACGATAAACATGCTCGGCTCAAACTTGTCATATGCGAGGCTGCTTGCTAATGGATTCAGTTATGTTGAACCAGACTTCTCAATGTCTAGAAAGTATTTTTCTCCTTGGTTGTTCTGGAGTGCATGCTCCACATTCCAATGCAAATCTCTATTCAGGTTCTATTTGACGATGGCGATGGATAGTTTCTTTTCGTCCATCTGGCTTTCATGCCACTTTGCCTTTGCTTCTTTGCGATCAGTATGCAGTTGGACTTTTTTGGCCCGGACAAGCTCCGCCATGGCCTTAAGATAGGGCTGCAACAACGTAATGTTTTCTTTTTCAAGATCGCCTACGTGAACTGCTTCTAGAATATCGGTAGGCACATAGCCGAGTTCTTTCCTCAGTGCCTGAACTCTACGAGCCAGATCCCGCATCAAGCCTTCACCTAACAATTCTTCGTCTCGGTGGGCATCCAACAAGACTTGCAAGTCGCCCTCAACGGCCGAGACCCAGCCTTCCTGAGATGCATCTGGTGCTTCTTGAGCGTATTCCGCTGTTTTCACGTTTGACAGTTCGAGTAACAGGTCTTCGACGCTTTGCAGAGTGTCACGGATGTCCTTAGGAGCCACTATAATCATGCGGCTCAAAGGCCACCGTCGCTTCAGCTTCGCACCCTGTCTAGCCGCGTAGGCCAATGAGACACACTTGAACAACGTGTCGAATTCATCCTCCAATGCCTTGTTACGCATTTTCTTTTCTGGTTTTGGCCAACTCTCAAAGTTCACTGATTTCTCTAGTGTTGGGTCAAGCTTTCTGTAGACCCTTTGGTATAGTGCCTCGCTCAGGTAGGGCGTTACGGGGTTGAAGAGCAACGTCACCGTTTTCAGAACATGGAACAGTGTCGCGTATACAGCGAGTCTTCTGTTGAGGGTTTCAGGATCATCTGTCCAAAGCTCTTTTCTCACCATAGGCACGTAAAGTCTGCTCATGACTTCTATGACGTAGTCTTCTAGAACAGCTAGGGCAGAGTTAAACTCGCAAGTCTCAAGTTTGCTCGTGTAGTTTTCTGTTGCTTCTTGAAGCTTGGAAAGCAGCCAACCGTCTGCCTTCTTAAGTTGTTTTCGGCGCTTTGCTTTTTCAAGTGTGTCTTTCTTTGGGTTGAAGCCGTCGAATTCAGCATTCTGCAAGAGAAATCGGCTCAGATGGTGCAATGTTGACAGCACTTGGTATGGGCGTCGGCCAAGCTCGTTGAAGTCAAAGTTCACAGAGTCCTCTGGAGAGCATTTGCGCAGCATGTAGAATCTGCATATGTCCGCAGAGTACTTTTCTAGGAGCTTGTTGGCTTCTACTACGTTTCCGAGGCTTTTGCTCATCTTTCTGCCCTTGGCGTCTTGGACCAAGCCTTGGAATAAGAACGCCTTGTATGGAGATTCAGCTTTTCCTGTCAGTATGACGTGCTCCAGAAGCAGTGAGTTGGCCCATCCGCGGGTTTGATCTATTGCCTCTGTTAGGAAGTCAACTGGCACATATTTGGCAAACTCCTCATCGCTGTACCTAGCGTAAGGTGAAGCCCCACTGTTGTGCCAAGTGTCAAGCACGAAGTCTTCTCTGTGCATCGTAGCTCCGCACTTTTCGCAGCGCAACGTTATGCGGTCAACCCAGGGCTTGTGAAGTTCAAAATTGCTCTGAGGCTTTTCTGTGGCCTTGGCCATCAGTTCCTGTTTGCTCGCTACGAATGTTTTCGCGCTGCATTTTTCACATTTCCAAATTGGAAGAGGTGCACCCCAAACGCGTTCTCTGGATATGCACCACGGTTTGCCCTCTTTCAAGAAGGCGAGAAAACGGTTTCTAGGGCTGTCATAGAAGAATTTCACCTTCTCTGCAGCTTCAAGGACCTTCGAGTTTATCTTATCTGTCCTGAGAAAGTATTCTTTTCTCGCCAGCCAAACAAGCTTATGATGTGAACGCCAACACGTCGGATATTCATGCTTCACAGTCTTGACGTCGACAAGCAGGCCTCTCTTGCGCAGTTCTTCGATCACTTCATCGTCAGCGTCTCTGGCAAATAGGCCATTGAACGCTCCTGCATCGCTTGTAAACCTAACTTCATCGTCGAATGGCGCAAATATAGGAACGCCGCGTTTCTGCGCAGCAAAGAAGTCTTCTTCACCGTTTCCAGGAGACTGATGCACCACTCCCGTAGCCGTGTCAACGTCCACAAAGTCCTCAAGTACGACCTTGTGCACCAGTTCATGCTGGCCTTCCAGTTCCCCCTGCTTCGGAACCAAATCCTTGAATGGAAAATCATATTTGGTGCCCTCCAAGCTTCTGCCAGAAACCGTTTCCGCTATTTCGTATTTCTCAATGCTTAATTCCTGCATCACTGGCTCGACACGTTGCTTCACTAGAATCCAAGTTTCGCCCTTAACCTTCACCTTTGCATATTCGGTTTCCGGGTGAACAGCTAGCATTGTGTCTGTTACAAGTGTGAAGGGCATTGTCGTCCAGACTAGGAAGTACTCGTTTTTGCTGTTGGCTACTTTGAATTTGAAGTACAGGCTTGGGTCTTCAACCATCTGATACGAATCTTCGTAGCCTACCTCGGCGCTGCTGAGGCTTGTTTGACAACCTGGGCAGTAAGCCACAACGTAGTGACCTTCTTCGAGCAAGCCTTGATCCCAAGCACGCTTCAGGTATTGCCATTCTCTTTCGATGTAGCTATCATAGTATGTCCAGTAAGCCCTTTCATGACTCATGAAAACCCCAAGCTTCTTGTCTGCTTCAACCCATTCTCGGTGATATTTCATGATGGCTTTCTTGCATTCCTGTATGAAACGCTCTTCGCCTACTCTTTCCAAGAGTTCCCGCTTGTTCTTGACGCCTAGGAGTTTCTCAACTTCCAACTCAACTGGCAAGCCCTGACAGTCCCATCCAGCCCAGAAGGGCACGTGATAGCCCTGCATGGTTTTCCAGCGGTAGCGAAGGTCTTTCATCACGCGACCCCGCGCATGACCAACATGTGGGATCCCGTTCAGCGTAGGAGGACCTTCAACAAAGCCCAAAAGGCCGATATTGTTCTTCTCTCTAAAATCCATCAGCTTCTGCTGAGTATCGTTTTTTTCCCAGAATTGGCGTATTTCTCTTTCAAGGTCAAGCGGGCGATAATCTACCGTTAGGCTTGTTTCAGAATTGGTCTTGAATTTGGCGGTCACCTTGCATCACATTGCACCCGCAAATACAGCAAAGTAACATCAGCAACATATAACCTTTGCCTATCCGTGGGTCAATGTGAAACAAGCTACAACTCTCAGGATCTGATAGCCATCTTAAATGGGCAAAAGGGCGATGATTGCCAGAGCTCGAAAGGGCCAAACTTTCATAGTCGGCTTAATCGTTCTGGCAGGAATAGTGGTGGGTTTTGCCGAACCAGAATTAGCATTTGTTCCAGACGGAGCAAGCGCTGGCAGGCTTCGCGGCTACTTTGTCGAGATTAGTTTTTCTGCAACGCATACGAATTGGGTTATGAAAAACTCATATCCTCCGAGACTTAAGGTTCTTCCACAACCTAAATAGTAAATGCGCTCAATCTTTTTCGGTCCTTAGTTTTGTTGATTGTTACATATTGTCTCTGATCATTTTGGCCAGTCTTTGTATTCCTTCGTCTATTTGCTGTTCTGATGGAAAAGAGAAATTGATCCTCATCGTATTCTGCCCTTTGCCATTACAGTGGAAAGCTGAACCTACGACGTATGCAACTTTGTTTTCGATGGCTTTGGGAAAAAGATCATTAGCACTCATTTTCCTCGGCAATTTGACCCAGAGAAACAGCCCACCCTCCGGTTTGGACCATTCTACGCCCTTGGGCATGTATCTCCTCAGAGCTTCCAGCATGACTTCTAGTTTTCTCCCGTACACTTTGCGAATATTTTCTATCTGTTTTGGCAGCAGTCCCCGCTTCAAGTATTCGGCAGCCATGACTTGAGTGTACGTTGGAGAACACAAGTCCATGCTCTGCTTGGCCACGACCATACGGTCCATCCATTCGACAGGAGCCATTATCCAAGCCAACCTTAAACCAGGGGCCAATAGCTTGGAAAAAGTGCCTAATACGATAACGTGGTTTTGATCGTCCAAGCTGAAGATGGCTGGAACTGTCTTTCCCTTGTATCTTAGGTCTCTGTACGGACTGTCTTCCACAATCGGAACCTCGTATTGATATGCCAGTTGCAGAAGCCTCTTGCGTCTCTCAAGAGACATGGTTACGCCGGATGGGTTTTGAAAATCTGGAACTACATAGATAAATTTCGGCTTCTTCCCTCTTTTTGCCAACCTATCCAATATTTCCTCCAGTTGATCCATCCTCATGCCGTCATGATCTTGTGGCACACCAATCATCTTCGCTCGGTATGCAGTGAACGCCTGAAGACCGCCGATGTAGGATGGTAGTTCGACTATAACGATGTCTTTTGGGTCTAAGAACACTTTGGAGACGATATCAAGACCCTGCTGTGACCCCGCTGTTATGAGAATATTCTCTGGTTTGATCGTGCTTTTTTCGCGACTGAGCCACCTTGCAAGTTCCTCTATGAAGGAGGTTTCTCCCTCAGTTGGTCCATACTGAAGCGCTAACGCTCCCTTCTCTCGAAGCACCTGGCATGAGATATCCTCCAAATCCTTTACCGGAAAAGTCTCTGGGCCAGGAAGCCCGCCGGCAAAAGAGATAATGCCAGGCCGCCGAGTGACTTTGAGCAGATCTCTTATCTCAGAACGCTTCATGTTGAGAGCATTCTTGGAATAGAAAGCAGTTAGATCCTTGATCATAGTTCAACTGTCTCCTGTTTTCACTTGTGTCTGCTTTGTGTTGTCGCTGTCAGTAGTAGGCATATAAGGCTTAAGCTGACTTTCTGCAAAACAACCATGCTATTCATGAAAGCCGTCATAGTTCCCACATGTTTTGGCCTGACCCTTGCCACAATGCGGGCAAAGGTTATGTATCTGCGATGGTCTGTCTCAGGCAAATTCCTTCGATCCATGAGACTTTGGCATTGCACCAGAGTTTCGCGTGCATATTCTCTATTTCCTCGCAGGAGAAGCCTTCAAGCCGCAATCAAAAACCTTAGGCAGGTCTGCCAGGTATGGCTGAAGAACAGAGATCGAAGAATCGATCTCATACTCTAATGTAGTCAAACGTGCTGAAAGACACGATCTGAAGTACTCATCTGCACACAAACCAAACAAAGCTCCGCCAGAGCAAGTCTAATCGAGAGCCGACTATTACCAATATAGCCCGTGCGACTCAATCAACTATAGTGCGCATTTTTGTCCACGTTGTGCTATCTCGACCTTGCTGCTTATTTTCTTGAACAATTGCGGATTTTCTGTGTGCACGGGAAAGATTCTTTTGGGTCTGATCTGCTTGATCAAGGCGGTAAGTTGATTTCTGTTGAGGTGCCCCGAAGCATGCAGTTGGTGGAAGTGCATTTTAAAATGGTCCAGCCAATTGTGCATAACCTCGTCTTCGATGTCTTCTTCGCTGAACGGCTCGCTCATACTGTGAATGAAATGGCTGCCTGCTTCAGGCCGAATGTCGATAAGCTCTGCGAACTGGTTAAAGCCCATATCCATAATTAGCTTACCTTGATTCTTGCTTACGAAATCATGCGTCACCATCTTATCCATGAATTTTCGCTCCCACACATAGTAGTCCTTTTCGTTGAATTTCCCGGATTTCTTCCGCTTATAGTAAACCAGAACGCTTTCATCCCTTGAAGGGTCGGGGAAGCTGAGATGCTCATCATCTGCAAGTTTGCTCAGCAAGTAGGCAGTTTTCGGGGAAACCACAATATTTCTGCCACAGCTTCTTGCTACGTTGTAGAAACTTCTGAACCTGTCCATGTCCCGACTGTAATGCGCGCCAAAGACTGCTTCATCAGTTGACGACACGATCTTGTCGCTCAGAAATTCGACCTGTGACTCAGAATAGTTCTGTCTGCGCTCCTTCTCAACCATCCTAGTGCCCTCGCAGATCAGCGCCATAGGCTCGCATTCGCATGCTTTGGCCACGAACTCTTCAGTCATGTCCTTTCTTGGACCATGGACTCTTAGGTCTCCAGTGTACACTATTGTGCCTTCAGACGTATGGATCAGAAAGCCATACGCTGCAGGAATAGAATGATCAACGTGAACGGGTTCAACCATTATGTCGCCGACCTTGATCTTGTTGCCAGTTCGAAACGTTCGGTAATGATGTTCTCCGTAACTGCAGAAGCCGCTAGTTTCCTCCATACATTGCAAAAAGAGCTTGGCACCTACACCGAGATACACGGGAATCTCCGGATCCAAGAATTGAATGTGATTTATGTGGTCAAAATGTGCATGAGACAGGAAGACAGCGTCGAATCTTGGCTTCATGTAAGCCAAATCGGTAGAGGCCAGAAGCTTCTTAGAATACAGGCCCTTGATCTTCGGCAATAGGCCAAACTCAAAATAGTCTCCCAAACCATTAATGGCTCTAGGCTCGAGCCAACCAGCAAAGTAGTCTACGCCAAAACCGAAGGATTCCCCAAAATCAAAAAAGATTCTCGTTCCCTTGTCTTCAACTAGAATCTTGTTTCCACCAATCTCGCCTACCCCGCCGTATAACGTCAGTTTGGCCATGCAAACCACCATAATGCACTTAGCAGCATTGTACGTGAAATCTCTTTTGCTTCAATCAGACAGAACCGAGCCGAAGAGCATGACCAAGCAACGCGTTTCTAATGATCCAGTGGCCAGTGCGTGTCACAAGAGTATCTTTCTGCCATCAAAAGCGCGTTTTGAAACTCCAAATTCACTCTTGACTTCCCGCAGTCTCTCCTTCGTAAATACTGGACCGTCTCTGCACACGCGGTACTTTCCTATTACACAACTTCCGCAGAGGCCCATTGCGCACCGCATTAGACGTTCCAAGCTTGCCTCCATCTTGGTCCCGTGTTCTTCGGCGAGATCGAAGACTTTTCTTATCATTTGCTCTGGACCGCAAGCATAGATCATGTCAAACCTTTCCTTTGTCATCATGGCCTCCAATGGAGCTGTGGCCAAGCATTCTATGCCGTAGCTGCCATCCTCAGTTGTTGCCACAAGATTGCCACTAGAGCATATCTGTTTCAGTTCGTCAATAAAAAGTATCTCTTCCTCTGTCTTCGCACCTAAGACAAGAACAAACTTTGCCGCCTTCACCGCCAACCTTCTGGCTAGAAACAATAGCGGAGCTATCCCAGTTCCTCCGCCCACCATCAATGCTTTCCCTTGTCCTACATAAAACCAGTTGCCGAACGGCCCGCGTATGCCTATGAGTTCGCCAGCTTCCATCTTGTGGAGAGCCTTTGTTGCTGAACCAACTTTTTTTACAACCACTGCTATCGTACCATCTTTCTCAGCGTTCAAAATGCTTAAAGGTATCTCATCGACGCCCGGAATCCAAAGCATCAGGAATTGGCCAGGCTTAGCTCTTGCACAGTGCTTGTCTTCGAACGTGAAGGTCTTCACTGATGAACTCTCGGTTTCCACGCTCAGAATCCCTGTGACTCTCAGTCTGTTATCTGCGATGCGATAACCTAACGATTTCTTGCTATATGTGGGAAATTGCTGATCAGCCATTCACAAACTGCCCCAGTCATTCATGCTTAAGCGTTGACAGCATAGAGACTGTTGACTGATTAGTAATTTCAAAGTTTTGGTCTTGCGTGTGCTTAACCACGGTTTGATTTGCGGCCGCAGGCAGCAGAGTGAACCCAACGCCGAACTCTGCTTACAACATATGCTTGGGGCTAAGATGCTTTTTCGAATTTTGACTGGGGCGCGCCGCAGATGGGACACTTTTCCGGCGGTTTGCCTTCAGAGATATGACCGCAGACTGTGCACAAGTAGTACTCAGTTGAGCGTTGCGCTATTAGGTCATTAAGCGCTCTCTTATAGAGCTCCACATGATCCTCTTCCACATCACGAGCCTGCGAAAACACCAAAGCGGCGGCTTCTTCGCTATCTTCTTCGGCTTCTCGCAACATTTCAGGATAATGAACCCCGTTAACTATCTTTTCAGACTGGAATGCCCTTTCCAAGTTGGTCTGCGTGTCCGCGACCGACTCTAGCATGGCAAAATGCCGGCGAGAATGAACCCCCTCAGCAGCAGCAACCGCTCTGAACAAGTGGGCTATCTGGGGCAAATCCTCCTCTTCTGCTCTCTTTGCAAACGTCAGAAGCCTTTGATAGGCCTTGGCCTCTCCAACGAAAGCAGTATGCACGTTCGTGCCGGTTCTTTCCTTCAACTCCACCTTGCCTCCTTTAAGCTTGCATCCACAACGCCTATTGCATAGCGTTCTAAAATTCGTTTGCGTTATAAGGCATTCGCTAGTTCCGGCATACTTTCAGAGAACACGTGTGCTCAGCTTTTGTGTGCTAGGCCTACAATTTGGCCCACGCTGTCAAAACCGTGCCTTCGAAGATAAGCGTCAACTCCACGTGCCACTGTTCTGAACACGCTTGGACCTTTCAGGGCTATTGCAGTGCCAATCTGAACCGCCGAAGCCCCAGCGAGAAGAAATTCCACTGCATCATGCCAGTTTGCTATGCCCCCACAACCTATTATTGGAATTTTGACGCGCTCGAAAATCTCGTAGACACATCTGACTGCTATGGGCTTCACGGCTGGGCCTGAAAGACCGCCTACCCTGTTGCTGAGTATTGGCATGGTTGTCTCAGTGTCTATGGCCATGGCCTTGACCGTGTTTATGGCGGTTAAAGCGTCTGCCCCTGCTTTTTCCGCAACCTCTGCGAGATCTGCAACACTTGTAACGTTTGGAGACAACTTAACGATTACAGGCTTATTAACCATGACTTTGGCTTCCCTGACAACCTCGGTCAGAATTCTTGAGCTCTGTCCAATTTCTGAGCCCGTCTCCTTGACGTGAGGACATGAAACGTTGAGCTCCACTGCATCAGCACCTGCATCCACGGCCTTCCTAGCCAGTATTCCATATTCCTCTCCTGAGTATCCATAGACGCTGACGATTAATGGAACATTCAGAACAGTTTTCGCATGACTGATTTCCTTCGTGAACTCGTCTATGCCTGGATTTGGAAGTCCCATGGCGTTTATCAACCCGCAACTTGCCTGCACAATTGTCGGATTTGCAAAGCCTTCTCTCGGCTTCAAGCCAACTGACTTCGTGACAACTGCGCCTGCCCCGCCCTGAACTATGCTCTCTAACGTTTCAGAGGAATAACCCAAGATTCCTGAGGCCAGCATCGTTGGATTGCCAAGCTTTAAACCAGCTAGGTTAAGGCTTAAGCGATTGGGACACAAACATTGCTCACCACAAACAGATTTCATGAAGGACAGACAAAGGTCAACCTCTCCTGCGTTTCGCCTTTTTTCTTGTTCGTGCAGCATATTAGGGCTCTCCTCATAAATAGCATTCCGTCCTACAGTGATTCTACGCTCATGAAGCATCAGCGATACCAATTCTTGGATAGTTCCCGCATGCGATACGTCCATAGCGATTGTTTAATAAGGCTTAGGAATAGTGTTAATGGCGAGGCGCACAGATGAAGGCCACGATAGTTGAATGCCCATTTGGGACATTGGCTTTCGATCAAGAGAATAAGCTTGTAGCAAAAATATTGTTCGCTCGAAGGCCACAGGCTGCGGCAAAAACTCTCGCGGATATCCAAGCAGGCAAGATGACTGACGAGATTGAAGAGCTGGTCAAAAAGCTTGCTAAGAGTGGCTACGATCTTGTTGTTTTCGAAAACACCAGCCTAGCCAATGAAGTTCAAAAGAAACTGACAGTTAACACTGAAGTCTCGAAGCCCTCTGAAGCTGGAGAGATGCTTCGATCACGCATGGAAGGCTTTGCTGTGGAAACAGGCTTCGTGAAGGATGTGGAAGAGTTCAAGCTTTGGATGCACGATGTGACTATGGAGATTGCGAAGCTCAGGGTTAGAGGCGCAATTGAGAAAAGAGATTTGATAGTGGCACAGGCAGTTCAGACGCTTGACGATTTGGACAGGACTATAAACCTGTTGATGAGCCGAGTGAGAGAATGGTATGGCGTGCACTTTCCCGAACTGGATCGTTTGGTTGAGAAACATGAAACCTATGCACGCTTGATTGTTGACTTGGGCGACAAGGAAAATTTCACGGCTGAGAGGCTCAAGGAAGAAGATGTTCCAGCAGCAAAAGCCGAGGGCATAGCCAAAACCGCCGAGAAATCCATGGGCGCCGACCTAGACAAAGCTGATCTCAAACAAATTCAATCCTTGTGTACTAGCATACTTGCCCTATACAGTCTTAGACAGAGCATGGAGAGCTACATGGATAAGGCTATGGAAGAAGTTGCGCCAAACATGAAAGCGCTGGCCGGCTCGCTACTGGGAGCAAGACTAATAGCCACGTCAGGAGGCTTAACGAACCTTGCTAGACGACCGGCAAGCACGATTCAAGTGCTAGGTGCAGAAAAAGCGCTGTTCCGCTCGCTGAAAACGGGGACAAGGCCGCCGAAGCACGGATTGATTTTCCAGCATACACTTCTGCATGAAGCAAAAAGGTGGCAGAGAGGAAAAATCGCAAGAGCATTGGCCGGAAAACTGGCCATAGCCGCGAGAATAGACGCGTTCGGACGCAGAGACATAAGCGGCCCGCTCAAAGCAGATCTTGAAAAGAGAATTGATGAAATCCGAGAAAAATACGCAGAGCCTCCGCTAATTCCCGCTGTAGAACCAAAACGCCAAAAGCCCAGATATGAAACGCCTGAAAAAGAAAAGCGGAGAAAGCACTGGCGTGAACGTTAGAGTCAAGCCGCACCCGAAATTCCCAGCAATATACCAATTAATGCTTGAGGACGGCGCCAAGCGACTTGCAACTAGAAACATGACAACAGGCAGAAACGTCTACGGTGAAAGACTCATACGCTTTGAAGGAGCGGAATACCGCGTTTGGGACGCTTTCAGAAGCAAGCTGGCCGCTGCTATCTTGAAAGGGCTAAGCACCGTTCCCATAAAGCCGGACCATCAGGTCCTTTATCTTGGCGCAGCTTCAGGAACAACTGCAAGCCACATTTCAGACATAGTCGGCGAAAGAGGTCATGTTTACTGTGTGGAGTTCGCGTCTAGGTCCATAAGAGACTTGGTTGAAAACGTGTGCGCACACAGGCTCAACATGTCGCCTATACTAGAAGATGCACGCATGCCTGAGAAATATGCAATGTTCATACGAGGAAAGGTTGAAGACGTCTACTGCGACATTGCACAGCCCGAACAGGCCAAAGTCTTGGCAGACAATGCGGACTTGTTCTTGGAAGAGTATGGCTGGATAATGCTTGCAGTGAAAGCTCAAAGCATAGACGTAACCAAGGAACCATCAGAAATCTACAAAGGCGAGATCAGGATTCTTGAAAAACGCGGATTCAATGTGAAAGAGGTCGTCCACCTAGAGCCATACGACAAGGCGCACGCCATGATAGTAGCTCAAGCGTAGCGCTCATATTCTGAAAGATAAGCACACCCTGTACTCTTGAATTTATTGTGAGACGTTTCTATTCGCAGGCTAAGCCCACCTTGTTCTTCATTATTTTTCGCATGAATTCCCTCGCCTCCAGACAGTTCAGAGCTCATTAGCATCTTCTTCAAATCGTCAAGGATTTCCCCTACTCAATGGCAATGAGCCTTTCAAGGTTCTTGGGCTTTCCGTATGCATGTACACACAACCTACTGCCCCGGTTCACTATATGATCCAAATATGATCCAAGAAAAAGTCAGACGTGTCGATGATCCTTCCTTCCCAAGCGCGGGTCCACGACTCGGTCTTTAAACGACACAATATATCCTACAGTGGAATTGAAGATAGAGTTTATATCCCACTCCGTGCTGGACTTGTTATGTGAGATTTCTATGATTTATGGAGAGGGAGATGGAGTGGAGGCCGCTGTGGCCCTGCTCAGGGAGGCTGGTTTTGCTGTTTCTCAAACATGCTGGTCTCGGCCAAGCTGTTTTGATTTTGCAGCCAGAAAAAGTGAAAACCTGATTTTCATAAAAGTCCAGCCTGATGTTGATGGTCTTTCGCAAAGTGATTCAACTGAGCTTAAGAGCATATCCAGAAGCGTCTCAGCTGCATCACTATTAATAAGCAAGAATACGCGTGAAAAACCCCTGGAAGACGACACCGTCTATTCAAGATACGATGTTTTAGCCGTCACTCCGAGAACCTTCAAAAACGTTGTCTTCAGCAGAACGCACCCTCTGATCCAAGCTGGACCAGGAGGCTACTACGTTGATATCGACGGTGCAGCGATAAGACGCAGAAGACAGCAACTAGGCCTGTCCGTAGGCAAAATGGCTGAGATGGTTGGCACATCTCGAAGAACGCTCTACGGCTATGAGCGAGGGATGGCTAAAGCCTCAGTCACAGCGGCCTACAGTGTGATCTGCACCTTGGGAATTCCTGTTGCTAGAGCCGTTGACGTTTTTGAAAAACCAGCGAAGCAGCATGAGTGTCTACTCCTGGCGACGGCCAAACGTGTAGTCGCCAAGCACAAGCTTCTCATGAAGATTTTCAGGAAACTCGACTACTACAGCATCATAACGGTCAGAAAAGCTCCTTTCGACTTTGTCATTTCGGTTCCTGAAGACAAAATGAAGATCATAGGCGGAATCGCAGACAGCAATGAGCCCCGTTTGAATAGAAGAGTTGATGAAATCCTCAGTGTGAGCAAAGTTGTCCAAGCACATCCAATATTCATAACAGACGGGCAGAAGCTGTCCAACAAGGACATTCCGTGTATTCAAAGTGACGAGCTTTCAAAGATCAAAAGTCCCGAAGACTTGATCAGCAATCTCACATAAGCCTAGCCTGACGTGATTCCTCGTCGCTCTTGACCTTCTTGACAGGTTTCCAAGACCTCCGCACAAAATCAGGATACTCTCCCATTTTCTTCAAACATTGTTGAAGGAAGCCAGTCGTTCTCGGGTCAGCAGGGTAGCCGGATCCAAAATCCCCATACACTCTTGCTAACTCAGCAATTTCCCTGTCTCTCTCAACTTTGGCGATTATTGAAGCTGCTGAAACTATAGGATACGTTCTGTCTGCTTTATGCTCGGAAACTATTGGTATCCTGAAGGGCAGACAGTCAAGAATATCGGCCTTGAACCTTTCCTCAAGGACGTCCGACGCATCAACATAAGCCTTGTCCGGTCTGAGAGCTTCAATGACTTTCGCCATGGTTTGAGCTTCAAGCCAGTTCAGCCTGCGAAGCTTCCTACCATTAAGAACTACGTCATCAATCTGCTGAGGCGAAAGCTTCACAACCTCGTAGCTTCTGGCAACCCGTTTTATTTCTGGCGCCAGAACCTCTCGCCTATGCGCCGACAACAGCTTTGAATCTTTGACACCCAGCTCGACCAGCTTTGGCAAGTCACCCTCATCCATCAGCACACCAGCAATGACCAACGGGCCAATTGCACAGCCACGTCCAGCATCATCCACGCCAGCAACCAACATGGGAGGACAGTCACTTCTTGAGAGGAGCCTATTTCGACTTCAAAGCTATAACACTTTATTCCCGCACGCCCATCCCAGACTGTGATCATCTTGATGCCTGTTTCGAAATGCTTTTTATGTCTCTCTTCACAAATGTGAAACAAAAGGAAGTGGAAACAATGGAGCTGAAAGGAAGCCGAACTGAGAAGAATTTGCTAGCAGCGTTTGCAGGTGAATCCCAAGCAAGAACGAGATACACCTTCTTCTCCAGCGCGGCCAAAAAGGAAGGATACGAGCAAATATCTGCAATCTTCCAAGAAACATCTGACAACGAAAAAGAACATGCCCAACTTTTCTTCAACCATCTGAAAGGCGGAACCGCCGAGGTTACCGCAAGCTATCCTGCAGGCGTGATTGGAACGACTGCTCAAAATCTGAAGGCCGCGGCGGATGGAGAGAAGCTCGAGTGGGGTACGCTTTATCCCGGCTTTGCTGACGTAGCAGAAAAGGAAGGATTCAAGGATGTAGCCAGAACTTTCCGCATGGTTGCTAAGGTTGAGAGTTACCATGAGCGACGTTACCGAAAACTGCTGGCAAACGTGGAGCAAGGCATTGTTTTCAAGAAAGATTCTCCGACCAAATGGAAATGCAGAAACTGCGGACACGTGTTCGAAGGCGCTGAAGCCCCCGAAAAATGCCCGGTTTGCAGTCACCCAAGAAGCTACTTCGAAGTCTGGTGCGAAAACTACTAGATTCATCCTTTTTTTACTTTGGCCTATCAGCACATAGAGAACAAGGAGAGCATGGCTACATTAAGCGTGCTCCAGAAACTCGACAGCTTTTTCAACAATAGCTTCGTGCAAACTGTCTCGATTTTCAGGCGTAACCACGTATACTTCGAAATCTGCTCTGCCTTTCACCTCATCTATCAACCTGCTTCTTGCCCTCAAATGAACAACTCCAATGACAAGCTTCAAGCTTTCAACAGCCCTGCCGACAGCGTCTTGAAACTTTGCAGAAAATAGCTCCATCGGGCCAACCTCATCAACTACAACAACATCCAAGTCTTCAACAGCTCTCACGATCGCTCTAACACCGACACTATCAAGGTCCTTCAAGCTCACGCGATATCTGCCAACCTGCGGCCCGCTCTGCTGACTAACATGAGCAAGCCACCCATGCGCAGAATCGCACAGGTCCATAATCTCAAACCCAACACGAACACCGCTACAACGAACCTCACGGCTAATCATCCCGCCCACACCATACCCCTTGGCCTTCAACGCTTCAACAACCCGAAGCAGAATAGTAGTCTTCCCAACGCCTGGACTTCCAGTCAAAAACAACAATCTCTTCAGCAATCTTTTCCCGACCACTCGAGAACAGAATTGACTTGCTGACCGATAAAACTAGCGCGCTGTCAACAATTTCATATTGACAGTGTGTTTCTTGTCTCAAGCTGCAGCGCAGACACGTCAGTACCCGTCCAAGAAAAGGATATTAGCAGATGCAAAACCTATCAATAATCTTAGAGATTGATCAGAACAGTTCTTGGAGAAAAACGGACCATGCCAAAATCGCTTGCTAAGCCAGATTTTCCAACAGAAATGATCACAGAAGGCGACGTCAGCCTCTTGGTCCCGAAACTGCGAGCATTTGTGAAATCCCCTTCAGACTATGCACCTTCAAAGGCTCCCGTTTTCTATAATCCAGTAATGGAGTTGAACCGGGACATAGCAGTGTTGGCTCTACAAGCCTATCAGAGAATGGTTGATCGCGAAATCTCCGTTTGTGAACCTTTGGCCAGCTGCGGCGTCAGAAGTGTACGGTTTGCAGTTGAGGTTCAAGGCGTAAGAAAAGTGACTATGAATGATATCAGCGAGAAAGCCGTCCAGATTGCCCTGTATAACGTGCAAGTGAATCAGGTTGAAAAGAAAGCAACTGTGGAGAACAAGGACGCTAACCTTCTATTGAGCGATTATGGCGCACCGCACAAGAGGTTTGACGCCGTAGACGTGGACCCTTTCGGCTCCCCCGTACCGCATATTGATTCTACAGTCCGAGCCCTGCGCAACCATGGTCTTCTGGCTCTGACGGCAACAGACATGGCGCCTCTGTGCGGGGTTCACCCGAAAGCTTGCATAAGAAAGTATGGCGGAAAACCCTTGCGCGCTGAATATTGCCACGAACTTGCAGTAAGACTCTTGGCCGGATGCCTAGCAACGATAGCCGCGAAGCATGAAATAGGCCTGAATATAGTGTTTAGCCACAGCGCTGAACATTACGTCAGGCTATACTCGGTTATCGAGTACGGAGCCAAAATGGCTGATGAAAGCCTAAAGAATATGGGCTACGTGCTGCACTGCTTCAAATGCTTCCACCGAGAAAGCTTAGCAGGATTATCTGGCATCGGACATTCTGGGAAATGCAGTGAATGCAATTCAAAACTCAGCGTAGGCGGACCCCTGTGGCTCGGAAGGATATTTAACGAAAGTTTCTGCGAACTGATGGGGGAAGAGATAAAGCAGAAGAAATTCAGGAACAAAGAGAGGATCGAAAAGATCCTAGCCTTGGCGAAGAATGAGGCCGGCGCCTCAATAGGGTACTATGTAGTCGACAAACTCTGCGATGCGCTTAACCTCCCAGTTCCATCAGTCAAAAGCGTTATTGAAACCCTCAAAAAAGAGGGCTTTCAAGCTTGTTTAACCCATTTCAACCCTAAAGGAATAAAATCAGACGTCTCAGCGACGAAGATAAAAGAACTGGTTGAGGAACTAGTGAAGACTGATCGGTGAGCTTCAATTTTCGACAGTGGAATTGAAGCTGAAATCGCGAGGAATCGACAGCACGCGAAAATGAGTGAAAAATGGAAAGATTATCCGTGTGTACAAAAGCATCAAAAAAATCCACTAAGAAACGGGAGATTGTGCGGGAGAAAAGCCGAGAATCAAGCGACAACAACATTGATAAACCATGGCCAAGATAAAGACAAAATATAGTATGTCGAGACTCTGCACAACAGCTCGGTTGGACGAACGGGTGAAGTGATAGGAATTGCTTGAAGGCAGGAAAATCCGATTGAGGGTCATGGAGAAAGGGGACTTGAGTTTTCATCTGGAAACCACCAATGTAAGCTTTTATGGTGAACATGGTCCAGTTACAGCGCAGATGTGTCTGTCTGAGGCAGAGAAGCGATTTGAAAATCCTTCTCCGTTAGCGACAATCTGCGAACGAGCGAGGTTCGTGATTGAAAAGAAGGAAGGAACGAAGATCGGGTTCGTTGCACATTATCTTGTTCAGCCTACGAGGCTAATGGAAATCGGCTATGGTATAATTCCAAGAGAAAGAGGTAAAGGCTACGGAACTGAGGCGGTTCAAATCATGGTAGATTATCTGTTTCTTTCCAAGGATATTTTTCGGATTCAAGCAGTCACTAATGTGGGAAACAAGGCCTCTCAAAGGGTTCTGGAAAACGCTGGTTTCAAGAATGAAGGAACACTACGTGAGGTAGGCTACGTTAGAGGAGAACGGACTGATGCGAACGTCTATGGTATTCTCAGAGAAAAATGGAAAGAACCCAAAATACTAAGATGACGTGGATGACTAAGATGGATGATATATCAATGGGAAAGTCGAGTAGAAAGCGGCTTTTCGCGAGAAATCTCCAAAAGGGTTCTTCTTAAGTAATAGACCATGCAATCTGTTAGCAGCCGTTACTATACATGTGGAGGTGCCGTCAAAATCGGAAAAGTGTTAGTCACATCTGGTTGGCCCTACCTAAATGTTACTCCGCACCTCGGCAACCTAGTCGGCTCTGTCTTGTCTGCAGATGTTTTCGCGAGGTACTGTAGGCTAAAGGGTGAAGATGTTGTAATGGTAAGCGGTTCAGACGAGCATGGAACCCCAATCGAGGTAGAGGCCATTCGGTCAGGCATATCGCCTAAGGAGTTAACAGACCGAAACCACGCCAACGTTGTTGAGCTGTTCAAAAAGTGGGGAATATCCTTTGACAATTATACCAGAACCGAAAGCACCACGCATAAGGAATTCGTGAGAAGCCTATTAACAGAAATCTACAAGAACGGATACATCTTCGCCCAAGAAACTGAGATGCTCTACTGCGAGCATTGCGGCCGGTTTCTGCCGGACAGGTTTGTTGAAGGAAAATGTCCATACTGCGGCAACGAAAGGGCCCGCGGAGACCAGTGCGACGCCTGTGGAAGATTGCTAGAAACGACAAACCTGATAGAACCACGCTGCGTCATCTGCAAGGGCAAGCCCATTGTAAAGAAGACTAGACACTGGTATTTCGACTTGCCCAAACTCTCACAACCACTAACAAACTATCTTACGAACAACAAGCAGTTGTCAAGCAGCACCAAACACTTCAGTCTGAGCTTGATAAAAGAAGGGCTGAAGCCTAGGGCCGTGACAAGAGACGTTAAATGGGGAATCCCAGCTCCTTTTCCAGAGGCGGAAGGCAAGACGATCTATGTCTGGGTCGAAGCTGTCTTAGGCTATGTCTCCGCCACAATCGAGTACTTCAAACGTCAGCCTAAGCCTGAGAAGTGGAAAGAATTCTGGTTCGACAAAGACGCTAAATCGTTGTATTTCATCGGAAAGGACAACATTCCATTCCACACGATAATCCTTCCAGCTTTGCTTTTGGCATCAGGCGAAGACTATAATCTCCCATGGAACGTTTCAGCAACAGAATTTCTCCAGTTCAAAGGAGAAAAGGCTTCGAAAAGCCATCGAATTGGGATATTCATAGACGAAGCCCTAGAGCTTTTTGCCGCAGACTATTGGCGCTACTTCCTGATGGCGTCAAGACCTGAAACGAAAGACACAAACTTCTCATGGGAACTCTTTACGGAAAGAATAAACGCGGATTTGAACGACTCGTTTGGCAATTTCGTACACAGAACGTTAACCTTCATAAACTCGCAGTTTGGCGGCGAGGTCCCACAGCCCAAGGCATTAGACGATGATGCCAACCACGTTCTGGACGCCCTCAAAGAAAAAGTGAAAGAAATAGCTGAAGAATTCGAAGACTTCAAATTGCAAGCAGCTGCAAACACGGTCATAGCGCTGAGCCGTATAGGAAACCAATACCTGAACGAGAAGGAACCATGGAATCTGATCAAAAAAGACAGAAGCCAAGCGGCGATCACTCTATATGCTGCAACACAAATTGTCAAAGCCCTAGCCATAGTTTCTGCACCTTTCGTCCCATTTGCGGCAGAGGAAATCTGGAAGACCCTCGACCTGCCTGGAAGCGTACACAAACAAAAATGGACCGAAGCCCTGACGTCCGTGCCACCTCACCACAAGATAGCTATAGCAAAGCCTCTATTCAGAAAAGTGGAGGAGGACCAGCAAGAACTGGACGAAAAGCTGGGGAAAATCAGAGCCAGCCAAACGACAACCGCTTAGATTTATCGGCTGTGAAAAGTTGAAGATCAAAATCGACCTTCATGTTCACACCTGCTATTCTTATGATTCTCTCATCACCCCGAAAGAGCTGGTCTTCTATGCAAAGAAATTCGGGCTGGACGGGGTGGCTATTACCGACCATGACAGACTTGACAGCGCACTAAAAATAGCAAGGGATACTGAATTCTTCGTTATCCCAGGAATGGAGATTTCAAGTTCGAACGGGCACATCGTGGCACTGAACGTTCAAGAACCAATTCCTAAAGGACTAAGCGCTGACGAGACTGCAGATAAAATTCATAACGCCGGCGGCCTTGCAGTGGCCTGTCATCCAATAGCGCTTTTCAAGGGAAGCTTGGGAAAGCATACAAGTTCAAGGTTTGACGCTGTAGAAGTGATAAACGCTTCAGCTTTTCCGTTCCGCTTTTCTGTAAAACGTTCGAAGAAGCTTGCCTCCAGCCTAGGAATCCCCGAAGTTGGAGGCACTGATGCACATTATGGGCCAGAAATAGGTTGCGCATACACGCTTGTTGACTCTGAATTGAAGGTGGATCAAGCGCTTAAAGCCATAGGCAAGGGAATGTGTCAGCCCTTTGGCAAGGCTATACCCTGGAAGCTCAGGCTGAAGAAAGAATTTCTGATGATGAAACAGAACCTTGGTTTCAAAAACAGGGAAAAGATGGAAGGTAGTTAGAAGTTTTCAAGCTGATAAAGCTTCAACTCGAGGCCCAGCTGCTTTTCTGGTCCTGAACGTGGCTCGATGTTGAACAAATGAGGAGCAATCGTTGCAAACCCGCCGGGGATTTGTGGAGAAT
>Ga0315277_10003584_pt1 | contig 21024 bp, 10 predicted proteins | sample YL17G05_15_MG_FD_203695 | JGI IMG/M metagenome (GOLD analysis project Ga0315277, IMG submission 203695) | Sediment microbial communities from Yellowstone Lake, YNP, Wyoming, USA - YL17G05_15 | ecosystem: Environmental > Aquatic > Freshwater > Lake > Sediment | place: USA: Wyoming | collected... | reverse complement strand
ATTCTACCACATACTTCTTCATTTGCAGTCTCCTTACCGATATGCGTTTATTTTCAATATCGGCAAGAAGACTTCTAACCCTGTATATCAAATGTTACAGACTACTAGGTAGAATAGATGATCATATATTTGAGAGTGAAAGTTTGAGGGGTTATTGTTGTGTGAGGAACCAGTCCCTCGTGGCATGGGGAATCAAGAGGGAACATGTAGAGGCGTTGAAGGACTGTCTTGCCGACGAGAGATGGTACGCTCTGGTTGATCGTCTTTCGAAGAAGTGGGCGGTGAAGGTATACGCCGAAACTAAGAAGCGAATGATAGTGATGCCTGCGCTTGGGATGTATGATCTGTGGAATATCGTTGGCGGATTATCGGAAAATGGGTATATCCGAAAAGAAGATGTTCTACGGGAGCCTCTAGCTAAGGACTCTCTGGTGGAGGCGGCAGTGAGATATGGAAAGGCCTTCGAGGCGGTCGCGAGAATACCTGATGCGATTGTCAAAAGGATTGAAGACGAGACCATCCCAAAGATTGAGGCGGAGATCGAAAGTAAAATCCAAATGCGCGTGATAATTCTCGTCTTCTCACTTTTTGGGTTTATATCGTTGGTGCTTACGATACTTGGGATGTTGTGGCGGATTGGAGGGGAAAAATTTATTGAGAAATTTTCAAATTCGCCAGGCTTATATGCCACGATGACAACAATAGGTGGCATATTTGGTATCGCAATTTTGCTCTTGACGTGTACATGGCTCACGAAGCAAAAAAAGGGACATAGGCGAGAGGAAAGGAAATTGGAGAAACAACATGCAGAGGTTGAGCGGAGAGAAAAGGAACTGAAGAAGAGAGAAGAGAAATTTGATAACAAGTTTAGAAAGTGGGAAAACAAACAAGTCGAGAAGATGAAAAGCTTTGAGAAGTCTATGAAGAAGTCGCTGAGCGAGTCTAAGATGAAGAAGGACGAGCAGAGCGAAACATGAGATGACGAAGGGATGATATAGGGGACGGGATGGGTGTGAAGAAAGGACTGGGGATGAGTGGGCGGGAATATTGTCTAGAACACATAGACATTGAGGTAAATCATCGCTGCAATTTGGCGTGTCGGCATTGTTCTGCGCGTGCTGCGAAGGGGCGGTCGCCGGAGGAATTGAGCGTTGGAGAAATTGAAGGGATCTTGTCGAGGGCGATGAAACTCGGGCTGCGGAAGGTTGGGCTGACGGGTGGAGAGCCGCTTTTTGATGTGGCGAAATTGGAGGCTATTGCGGGGTTCTGCATAGACAACTTGGGCGTGCCTATTCACATGCATACAAACGGGACGCTTGTGACGGAAGAGCTATGCGCGGATGGGGGCGTACTGTCGCTTTTTGAGGCGGTGAGCGTTACTTTCCTTGGGGGGGATGCCGAAACGCACGATTACATGACACGGGTGAAGGGGTCTTTCGAGGAGGCATTTCGGGGAGCGGGAATCATTGCGAAGGCCGGGCTGCCGCTTACTTGCTATTATGTCCCGACGCACGGGACGTGCCGGGGCTTTGGGGCGCTGACGCCGAGACTACGCGATATTGGAGTTGAGCGGATTCGAGCAATGGCGCTGGCGCCATCCGGACGAGCAAGGCCGATATACGGGCAGACTGCACCCGGTGACCAGGAGATGGCGGAGTTCGAGAAGGACCTCTTGAAAGCGGGAAAAGAGTTAGAGATTCATATGGAGGCGGGATACTGCACCCGCTTGACTATGCCGAGATTGGGTGTCCTGAGCGGCCATAGCAAGTGCATGTCGGGGATCAACCGGGTCCATATCAATTCGCGGGGCGATGTCTTTCCGTGTACCGCTGCGAGCGGTGTGAAAGAGTTAAGACTTGGAAACGTAAAGAACAACGGCGTTTCTTTGGAGGATATATGGAGGGGTTCCGAGATCGTACAGACAATTAGGGAGATCCATAACGGCGGCATAGCTGCCTGTCGAAGTTGCTCAAGAAAGCCGAAGTGCCAGGCCGGGTGCACGGTAAACGCCTGTGGGACGATGACTGAGGCCACACGCGCGGGATGTCCTTTAATGACTGCTCAGTTGAGAAAAACCCTTCTCGCGAGTCATGGAACTTAGGCCGCGACAAGCAACATTGACCGAAGAGTGGAAGAGGGCGCACGCGAAGCTTCTGCAGAATGTCAAACTCAAGCCTCTTGTATCGCTATACAAGGAGTCCGTCAGCACGGAGATAGAGGGGCGAAGAGTGTACCTCCCTGCGTATGTGCCGTATATTGGGGCGAGATATTTCGAGTACAGGCCGAGGGTCCTTTGCTATGCGATCAATCAGAACTTGTCGCCGCACGTCCCGTGGACGCGAGAATGGATCAGTTGCTGGGCACGCGATGACGAGTGTGCCGTTGACAGGCTGAATCTGGCGGCCCGCGAAGGCCGGGCAATTCCGATCCGGCCTTATGCGGAGGGTTTTATTCCATTGGTGGCCCTGTTGGCGATCCGGCGCTGGGCGGAGAGGTGGGGTGGGGAACTTCCGGATAAGATAGACGACGTGGTTGCGGCTACGAACTTTGTGAAATTCAGCACGAGAGAGGATGCATCGAGCTCGAGCATTCCTGGGGTTTGGTGGAGAGAGTGCGCGTCCTCCTATGTGTCTTATGAGATCCAAGTGCTGGAACCGGATATTATTCTTGGTTTTGGTCTGAAGACATTGGCTGAGTTGCGGCTGGTGTTAAATAACGAGACGCTATCGAAACGGGAGCTACACGTATTGGGATGCAGGTTCCCGGCACGGATGGCTTCCATCAAAGCCAGACCTTTATCAAGTGAAGAATCGAAAATATGGAAGAGGGATATTCTCCCATTATCGCAGCGTATGCGTGAGCCGAACGGTAACGCATATCACCAATGGAAAATAGAGCGTTTTCCTGGATATTTCATGGACGTGGTTGCTTCGTGGGATTGTGAAGTGTAGCCTGACAGGAGGGGCGCGGGCGGTTGTCGAGATGCGGGGGGGGGGTTAGTCGTTTTCGAGGATTGTCATGAATGCTTCTTGGGGGATTTGGACGCTGCCGATGCTCTTCATTCGCCTTTTGCCCTTTTTCTGCTTTTCGAGGAGTTTCATTTTTCGGGTAACGTCTCCGCCGTAGAGCTTTTGCGTTACGTCTTTGCGGAAGCCTTTGATGGTCTCTCTTGCGATAATCTTGCCGCCTATGGCGACCTGGAGCGGGATTTCGAACTGATGTCGCGGGATGGCCCTTCGCAGCTTGACGAGGAGCTTGCGTCCGCGGGCCTCAGCGGTGGTGCGGTGAACTATCAGGCTCAAGGCATCAACGGCGACGGAGTTTATGAGGAAATTGATCTTGACTAAGTCGCTGGCCTCGAAGCATAAGAATTCATAATCCATCGTTGCATAGCCGCGGCTTAGGCCCTTCAAGACGTCGTAGAAGTCATATACGATCTCGGCCAGGGGGGCCTTGAATTCGAGCATTACCCTTGTGGTGCTGAGGTAGTCGGTCTTGACAAGTTTGCAGCGCCTGGACTCTGCGAGTTTCATTATTCCGCCGATGGCGTCGGTGGCGGTAATGACCTCGAGCCGGACGAAAGGCTCTCGCAGCTCCTCGATATAGGTGGGGTCGGGCAATTCGCCGGGCGACTCGATCCTTTTTGTCTCGCCTTTCTTTGTCAGGACCTCGTAACTGACGGTCGGCGCGGTCTGGACGACCTCGACATCATTATTCTCGCGTTCCAGCCGTTCCTGGATTATCTCCATGTGCAACAGGCCGAGAAAGCCGCAGCGAAAGCCAAAGCCCAGCGCCGGCGAATTCTGCGGACTAAAAGAGAAGCTCGCGTCGTTGAGCGAGAGCTTGTTGAAGGCGGCCCTCAGCGCCGAGTAATCCGTATTGCTGCCGGGGTAGAAATCTGAGAAGACCATCTGCATCGGCGGCTTGTAGCCCGGAAGCGCCTTCGAAGCAGGGGCGGCGTCATCGGTAATTGTGTCGCCTATTGTCACGTCGGCCAGCTCGCGAATATTGGCGATAACGTAGCCGACCTCTCCGGTGCCGAGCCTGTCAATCGGGGTCATCTGCGGCCTGAACTTGCCAAGCTCCGTTATCGTATGGCTGTGGCCGCTGCGCATAAAGCGGACCTTCTGCTTGATTCTCAGCTCGCCGGCGAAGACCCTGACGTAGCATATCACGCCTTTGTACTGGTCGGCGTGGCTGTCGAAGATCAGCGCCGCGGCCGGCTCGCCGCTTTTATCCTCCGGCGCCGGAAGGAACATTACCACGGCTTCGAGAAGCTCTTTCACGCCCAGGCCGGTCTTTGCGCTTATCCTAAAGCACTCTTTGGCGCCGATGCCGATAACGTGCTCTATCTCCTCGGCCACCCGGTCCGGCTCGGCGGCGGGCAAATCGACCTTATTGATCACGCCCAGCAGCTCGACCCCGCTCTCCGCCGCCAGATATGCGTTGGCGACGGTCTGGGCCTCGACGCCCTGGCTGGCATCGACCACGAGCAGGGCGCCTTCGCACGCCGCGAGCGCCCGCGAAACCTCGTAATGAAAATCGACGTGGCCCGGCGTGTCGATCAGGTTGAGCATATAGCTTTGGCTATCGTGCTCGTAATTCATTGTCACGGCGGAGGCCTTTATCGTAATTCCGCGCTCGCGCTCGAGGTCCATATCGTCGAGGAGCTGATCGACCTTATGGCGGTCTGAGACCGTGCCGGTCAGCTCAAGCATGCGGTCGGCCAACGTGCTCTTGCCGTGGTCGATATGCGCTATGATCGAGAAATTTCGTATGTGCTGCGTATCCATCGAGTCTTGGTTCCTGCGTAAAACGTGCCATCATAGCAGAACCAGCCGAGATAAGCAATCTCCGCACAGGAGGCATCCGGCAAAGCGCAAAGAAATGGTTCCCGTAGTACAGTGAGTAGGAGTGGCGGGAACCATTTCTGTTTTCCGCAGTTGGTTTTCAGTTACACGTCCAACGTCGGAGGACAAAAAGCGCGCGGTTAAAGTTATCCTTTGATCGTGACCTTTATTGCCTTTGAATCGGCACAAGTGTCATAATGCCCCTCCATTTTTTCTTTCGAGTCTTGCTCTACAATTTACTTTTTCTTTACGTTTCTGCTATGGGATATGCAAACAGCATGCCAACCGCCGAAACCGCCGATTTTAGCCTGAAAACAGGTATTCCACCTTCATCTATCGCGCCCTAAAGGTGTCAAGATGGCAGAGCAGCTTTGATTGCAGTGCGGCGCTTGTGGGAAATAAGAAAATGGTGTAAACTCGCTGCATTGTTACGAACGAGAAATGAAGCCCACAAGTTTGGCGGGGTCTTCCAATGGGCGACGAGCAAAAGGGTAAGAGTCCTAAGGATAGTGCGATTGAGACTACGTACCTGGTTATGCCGAGCCAGGCGAATCCCCAGGGCACGGCGTTCGGCGGGGCAATCGTCGCCTGGATAGATATGACCGCGGCTATGGCCGCCCAAAGGCATTGCGGCAGAGAGGTCGTCACTGCGGGGATCGATTCTATTGTCTTCAAAGAGCCGATCCGCATCGGCGACCAGGTCCGCCTGCAGGCGTCGGTCAACTACGTCGGCAGAACCTCGATGGAAGTGGGAGTCCAGGTTACAAGGCAGGACCCTTATGGCGGAAACAGCGTCGTCGCAACCAGCGCCCACCTGACCTTCGTTGCCCTCGACGAGTACAAAAAACCCGTCCCCGTCCCGCCCTTAGTGCCCAAAACAAAGGAAGAAAAAGAACGCTACGAAAACGCACTAATCCGCGTCAAGGCGCGGAAGGAACTTCTGAAGAAGATTAGCTAAATTCAGCCACGAAGAGACGAAGAAAAATTGGGAAAAGATTAGCTGCATTTTTGGGATCGATTGCGTTGTCAGATTTGTGTCACACGGGGGCGGCACAGTTGTGCAGTAGCCTCTTTGTTATCTTTGGGCCACGTTGTAGTACTGCATAGCCTCCGGCATAAGAGATTTGATGTTCTTGATTCTGGTCGCATCGGCTGGGTGGGTGCTCAATATTTCAGGCGGCGAGGCGTTGTCTTTGCCGGCAGCGGCCATCCTTTCCCAGAAATTGACCGCCTGCCGCGGATCATACCCTGCCATAGCCATGAACATAAGGCCCATGTGGTCGGCTTCGCTCTCGTGGACGCGACTGTATGGGAGCAATACGCCGTATTGCGTTCCTACACCATAAGACTTCATGAACAGACTCCGTGTTTGCTCCGGTTGCTTGGTCAAAGCCTGTGACAAGCCCATGCCTCCGAGTTCCACAATCAAGTTCTGGGTCATTCGTTCGGCGCCGTGTTTGGCGATAGCGTGAGCTATTTCATGCCCCATCACTACAGCCAGACCGGCATCATCGCCGGCTACAGGCAACAAACCAGTATATACCACCACCTTTCCTCCCGGCACGCACCAGGCATTCACCGAAGGATCTTCAATGAGGTTGAATTCCCATTTGTATCCGTCTAACGCGTCGGACAAGTTGTTCTGCGCACAATACTGCTCGACGGCTTTCTGGACTCTAAGACCAACGCGTTTGACCCTCTCCGTTTGCTGAGTATTATTGCTCAGCTTGTTCTGTGAGAGGAACTCGCCGTATTGTTGGAAACTTAGCGACTGCATAACCGAAGCCGGCACCAAATTGAGTTGCCTCCTGCCGGTAATGGCTACCTGGGAACAGGAAGACAGCAGCAGAAGCAAACCACATGCGGCAACAAGCCGAATTCTAAGGGCATTACTCATAAGACTTCTCCTTTTCTGCCAAACTTGGACCTCTCAGCCAATACTACGAAGCTTTCACTCAGGCTTTATGATAATCCAGATATCGTTTCGCGTTCGTAATCACCATCTTTTTCAAAACCCTTGACATTCTGTTCCGGCCGTAAGCGCACGCAAGCCGGGTAGTGGTGCTTTGTTAGCCGTGGATCTCCTGGAGCAATTCCTTTCTTTGGTAGCACTGCTCGGTGAAGACGGCGATTTCCGAGTCTAAATTCGCGCTTGCGGAGTCGCCGAAGAATGCGTGGACTATAGGGAATACCAAATCCGGCTTTTTCTTGCGCAGCTCTTTAGCCATCGCCTCGATCTTGGCCGTTGCGACGCCTTCCTGCATACAGGTGAACGGGCCGACGTGGAAGATTCCTGAGACACAGGCGTCGCCGTGCGGCTTGACCATATCGTTCATAAGATGATATGCAATGCCGGTGCTCAGCGGCGATTCGCCCTCGATATTGCCGTGACATTCGTGGTTCTTTTCGAGTGTCTCAATCATCTGCATCGGCTTTGGCAGGACGTGCCGACCGTGCAGAACCTCGTGGAACGGCTCGCCGATTCTCTCCTCGGCGTAGGTCATATACTTGCCCTTGATGAAGGACTTTGTCGCCTTGCGCAGCGTCGCGATTGCCCTGCGGAAATCCCTCTGCTTTATCCGGAGCAGAAGGTCTCTCTTGGCGTTTCGCAGGTTCATTTTGTTGACGTAGTCGAGCCAGTCGCTCACGGGGTCGCGGACGACTTCGAGGCCCTGCTCTTCAAGCTGCCGGATGACAAAGCCCGTGCAGGGGTCGTGCTGCCGGACGTAAATCTCGCCTATGTAGAGGACGATTGGGAATCTTTTGCGCTTCTCCAGATTGAGGGCTTTGAATCGGCGAACGGTTTCTTTGCCCCATTCGACCAGGCCCTTAATCTCCGAGCCCGCCTCGACGACCTTCTCCAGCTCTCGCAGCCGGGCCGTCCTCAATTCGAGTATCTGTTGCTTGTCGTCCGCATAAGGGTGGAAGCGAAGGTAGATATCCTCGAGCATATCGCAGGCGCGGATGCCGTTGAACAGCATCTTCTGCATCTTCATCTTTTGAGAACCCGTCAGCTTTTGGGGCAGCGGTATGTCAAAATAATCGCTCTCGGACGAAGGCCCCGCGACGGGGACCTTCTCCAAGCCCTCTTTATCGAGAAATTCGCGCATCAGCTCGCTGTACTTGCCGAATCGGCAGGGGCCGCTGGTCGTCGGGAGCATTACGAGGTAGCTCCTCTCGACGAATTCTCTGCCCTTTTCCTCAATCTGCTGGTGGAGGAAGCCGATGGCGTCGCCGACGACTCCTTTAAGCGGCTGGCAGACCTCCGTATAGATATGCCGCCGCGCGATTTCGTAGCCCCTCTCAGTAGCGGTCGGCAGGACGATTGCATCGACTCCGAAGTGCCGCAAGCCCGCCGCGCCGACGTAGCTTGCGTCACCCATATACGGCAGCAGCCATGTCCTGCCGTCGGTGTTGCCCCGAGGACGCCGCTTAATCCTATCGAATTTCAGCTTATGGTGTTTGGTCTGCTTGACCACCCTCTCGTGGGCCTCGGTTCGCGTAACGAAGGGCGCGTTATTGGTTTGGGCGTCGGTCAGCAGAACCAACGTCGGCTTGCCGGCGGCCTGCTGAATCTTCTCCTCCTGGTAGATTTTGAGGCTGTCCGGCCCGCACGCAAAGTTCATCATGCGTATTGCGAACAAATTCGGATGGCCGGCGACATAGACATTCGCCTTTAGTATCTTGACGCTCTCCACCCAGAACTCGTTTTCCACAATGGGCTTCAACTCGATATCCTCGAACCTGTGCTCGAGGAAAATCTGCGGTATGTAATCCAGGCCCCTTACCTGCGAGAACATCGAGCCTGAGTTGGAGCTTGCTTCGGGGTCGAGCAGCACGTAGTCCCTTCCGATGCCGACGTAGCCCTTTTCGTCGCCGGCCTCGATTCTCTCGAGGAATTTATCGCCCTCGGCATACAATTCCGCCTTGAACTGGGCTTCTGCAGCGTCGGCGTATCTCATCGCGGCGCTTATCTGCCGGTCTGAGAAGCTGAAGCCCAATCGGTCGAACTCGCGCCTGAACGCCTGCACGACCAGCTCGTCGTCCCCGAAGTGTAGAATCGGATTTACCTGCTTGGCCTTGTCGAGCGACAGCACGTCGTTGAGCACATAACCTTCCGACTCGGTGTAGATACAGTATTTCAGGTCCGGCGGCTCGCCCGTCCTTTGCTCAATGAAGCTGGGGTTGAACAGATAATCAATTTTAGGGTCGTCGTTAAGCACAGATGCGTGGCCCGTCGCCAGCTTGCGGGCTATGCAGAATTCGGTCCGCGAATTATCGACGCCTATCTTTGCGATTTCAGGCGTGCTTCGCGGCGAGACAACCGGGCAAAATCCCAGCTTCTTGAATAAAGCCGCACTCCAGATGCCCTTCTCGCCAAGCGTCGCCGTGCTTCTCTTAATGCCGACCGTTATGGCGCCGTCCTTCAGCTCCGCAGATGCGAGGTCTTTTTGGAGAAGGCCCTGGAGCTTGAAATGCTTCTCGTAAATCTTGTGGTACTTATCGACGTAGTTGGTTTTGGGCCTGCCGGACGCCTCGGAATTCCCCCTCGGGCAAAAGCCCCCCGTGATTATCTGGTCATCCTCAATCGAGAATACCTCCAATTGGCAGTCTCTCATCCCACACGACTTCTCCCCGAATAGCTCGACACAGGCGCTCTTGCGCTTCTCGAAGGGCATATCGACGATCTCCCAGCCCCTGAACGCCGAGCCATACTTTTTGCCCGCTTGCTCGAACTGCTTTATGCCCTGAATAATATCGAGCGCCTGGCCCCAGGCGCCGAACATTTCTCTATGCGGGTACGCCTCGATCTCCTTGCCGGTGACTTGGGCCAGCGCCGCCAAGAATGCCTTGCCTAAGGGCGGCCCGCCTTGCGCCGAGCATTTGCGGCCTACATGCTGCGAGCCGCCGACGAACTTGTAGTAATAGCTCGCTGCCGTGCCTCTTACTATCGCCGCGGCGATCTCGTCCCTGCCGAATCCTTCCGCAATCAGACGATTCTCATCCATTTCCATAAAGACGCCGCACGTCGAGTCGATAATCGGCACCCGCTTAGCGCTCAAGGCGGCCTCCTGGAGCGTGTTTTCCACGTTGAGGTTGATGACATCCGCCATATTCTCAAGCGTCTGCCCCGAGCCCGCCTGACAGCTATAGTTCATCTTCGCCTCTTTGACGCTGCCGTCCGCCGCGAAGCTGGTGAATTTCATATCCTGCCCGCCCACCTCGAAGATCATATCGACATCCGCATTGTAGTGCTTGACTCCGAGGGCGTGACAGGTGATCTCGTCGGTAACTCTATCGACAACCGCGGCGCCTTGCTCGGCCAGCTCCGCCGCCCGCTTCTTACTCAGGAGAATCTTCTCGTAAAGCTTCCTGGCCGACCCCGTCGCACCAACGCCCTTGACAACGACGTTCGCTTTGTGCCGACCAAGATATTTGAGGACGCGCTTGAGCGACCTCTCCGGGCTGCCGTGCGTCTTGATATAGAGCTTGTCGAGGAGTCTTCCGGTCGCAATTTCGACCAGGGCGCCCTTAGTCGTGGTGCTGCCGCCGTCGATGCCGATGACCACTTCGGTCCCCTTTGCAGCCTTTTCAGCCAGCTCCTCACTCCCCTCGTTCACATTCACCAGCGCCGTAGCAAGGGCGGGCGCGAATTGCCGTTTCGCCCTGCTGTACTGCGCTACCTCGTCAAGGCACTCGACCTCAAATACAAAGCTGTTCCCATCTTCGAGTCCCTTGAGAGCAACGCCAATGGCGGCGACGTTCTGGAAATGCGCCGGCCTTTCTACCTCAATACCAAGAAACTCGCTCAGGGCCTTTCGTATTAGGTCGTTCGCCATGACGCCGCCGGTCGCTATCGCCCGGTTTGAATTGCCGCCGCCGCCAAACTCCCTCGAGCCGAGCACGTCGATCTTGAAGTTCCTCGCAACCGTCCGAAAAAGCCCTGCAAGGTTGTCGGGGCGCGTCGCCCCCTCATTCTGCTTATGGATTAGGTCCGACTGGATGACCACGCCGCACCGCGCCAGAAACGCGCTGGGCTCGGCGGCCTTCTCCGCCTCAGCCTCGGCCCGGGCGAACATCTCCTCAAGCCTCGCCTGCAGTTTCGCCCGGTTTCGCATCCTGATCAGTTCTCTGCCCCGGTCGTCCGCGGCTGCGACGGCGTCTTCCAAAGCGGGGCTGGGCACCTCGCCCTCAAAGAGCCTTCTGCACTGCTTCTCGATGAGCGTTCCCGACCCGCCGCCGCACTTGGTCCCCGTCTTCCATTCCTGAATGATCTTTCTGCCCTTGACGGGCCTGACATTAAAGAAATAGGAGTCCTTAGCCCCTATATGGAAGACAAGGTTGGCTTCGGGCGCAAGGGCTGCTGCGCCCTGAGGGATGACTACACTATCATAGACGTAAGTTACCCCCTGCATAACCTTGGCGAAGGCCTCGGCGCCGCTGCCTGTGAAGGCTGTGTTTACAATAGCCTCCCGGCCAAACTTGCTTAACAAGCCCGCCCACGCCTCCTTAACGGCACCGATGGGGTTTGCAAAGTGCATAATCGCCTTAGGGCTATACACTATCTGCCCAGCGGTATCGAGAGCGACGTAGTGCACAAAGCTGCTGCCTACATCGAATCCTACGAATAAGCGTGTCTTCTTGTCGTCTGAGTGCGTCTTCGGTTTTTCGTCCATTATGTATTTGTTCCATCCTCACACATGCAACTTGCCCCCGTCCCGGCGAGCGTACATAAGCCAGGAGTCACGGGCGGCCTGTAACCGTAGGCCATTGTACCGTCCCCACAGAATTAAGCAAGGAATAACACAAAAGGCTCCGTGCTCCGTGGACAACCTGTTAGGCATTCTGTTACAGCACACACAGGTGCGCCTAACCGCGATGGAATGAAGCTGCCTATGTAATTTTTTTCATTATACGCAACACTCTATAGAACGACTTTTCCACAGAACCCTTATGAGGTACAGACTACCTAAATCCTGAAACAACAAACACTTAGCAGTACCCCTTCTCCTTCAGTAACAAAGTCACAGGCTATATGACTACTACTATTACTTTCAATATAACATAGTATTAGTAGTAACCAGCTTGGGTGCCTCAGCTAAGCAACTCAGTGCTTTCTACAAGCGGCCACAAGGACTGATTCTGCTGGGTAGGCCGTGGCGGGGCAACTGCAAGAGAGACCTTGTCTTTTTCAACGGCCTTTGTTAGTCTGGCAGGCCATGCAAGTCAGGCCACCACACAATAGACAAATTGCCATCGCCAAAGTAATGCGGCGCGCTTATAGCTGTTTAGCACCGCGGATGTACAGCTTGCTTGTTTTCAGTGCACTTTTCTGCACTGCTGCGGCGAAGCTCTTCCAGGCCTGTCGCAGCGGCCAGACGAGCCAATGGTGGCGCTGGGTGCTCGTGGATATTTACGTGCTGCTGTTCATTGAGGTCGGCGTATCGCTGATTTGCTTTCGGTGGCTCAGAAAATCAGTCTATCGCGTGGCGACGTTGTTCGCTGCTGTCGTATGCACCTGGTCCGTGATCTATGCCGGGTACCTGATACGCATGGGGACCGAGGCCTTGCCCAGGGTGCTCCTGCCTGTTGTGCGCGACCCCGTAAACGCCGGGCGCATGATCGGCGGGAATCTGATTAAGGCGCCGCTTGCATCGATCCTTCTGCTGGGGCCGAGCTTTCTGGCGCTGGGCTTGCTCATCTCGGTTATGATCCGGCCGCGACTTGCACCGTACAACCGCAGGCGATTTACGGCTCGCGTCGCTGTGTGCCTGGCGATTGCCCTGCTGGCGTTGGCGGGGCGGCTGTACGTCGGAAACGTCTCCGAGTACGGGCGCAATCCGCACGTGCGCGCCGTCGCCAGCTTGTTCCACGGACGACTGGAGGAGTCGAAAAGGCGCCTGCCGCGGTTCGACGAGCTCGTGCTGGCGCGCCGGGCGGGAGGCGCCAATTACAACATCGTCATAGTGGTTCTCGAGGGGGTGCAATATGCCTATACGTCGTTGAGCAAAAACGGCGCAGCCGAAACGCCGTATCTACTGTCATTGGCGGAGCAGGGTGTTGAGCTTGCAAATATGAGGTCGTCCGTCACGCATACAACGAAATCCCTTTTCGCGATGCTCAGCGGGCGGCTTCCATCGGCCAGCGAGGACTTGGCCGAGGCTGTTCCTGTCCTTAAACCGTACGCAAGCCTTGCGACGATCCTCCACAGCGAGGCGGGCTACCGGACGGCCTTTTTCCAGTCCGCGCAAGGCGATTTTGAGAGCCGGCCCGGCCTGGTTCATAACCTTGGATTTGAAAAATTCTGGGCACGCGACGATTTGGGCGACCCGAATCATTACATCTACTACCTTGCTTGCGACGAATTCGCCCTGCTGAATCCTGTTTGCGAGTGGATAGGCGGCGGCGATGAGCCCTTCCTACTTACCTTTCTATGCTCCGTGACGCACGACCCGTACGACGTGCCCGAGTGGTACGGCCAGCGGGCCAAGGAGCCGCAGGGGCGATACCGCCAGACTATCGAATACACCGACGCTTTTCTCAGGGAGCTCGCCACCAGGCTTAATAACCTGGGCATAGCCGGCAATACGGTCCTCTGTGTCGTGGGCGACCACGGCGAAGCCTTCGGCGAGCACGGCAAGGGCGGCCACGATCAAATACCTTATGACGAGGTTCTGCGGATTCCCTGCTGCATACGAGCGCCGATGCTCGTCCAGGCGGGGATGAAGATTATAGAGCCGACCAGTTCGATAGACCTAGCGCCCACGTTGCTCGGGCTGCTCGGCTTTGAGACAATTGACGCGGGCTTTGACGGGGTCGATGTCCTAGTGCGGATTCCGGAGAACCGCCGCGTCTATTTCTCCGGCTGGGTGCGTGAAGGCCCGAGCGGCTTCGTCCAGGGCGACAAGAAATTCGTTTACGATCCCATAAGCAAGAGCCTTTGCTTCTATGATTTGGCCGCGGACCCTGGAGAGACAAGGCGGATCGACCTGCCTCAAGAAGGGGCCGACGCTATAGCAGAGAGCATCATCGCCTGGCGGAAGAATACGGTTTTTCGGCTTGGTCGGACGCAGCGCGGCAGGGAGACGTTGTTCGAGCATTGGCTTGTCTGGTGGAGCAGCAGGGTCTTTGTCCACGCCGAATACCAAGACGACCTCTAAACGGCATTTCTCACTGCCGAGGGCTTGGCGCGGCTTCGCTTAGCTTAGCCGCAGCCAAATCCAAAATCCACCAGGGGATACCTATCGGGACAAATTCAAATGACCAAAGACTCAGAATTCAAAACACGCTGCAACGGCTTGCTGTCGCAGCAGTTACGACGGCATTGGCACCAAATCAAGCATGAAAAGCAAGAAGTTGACGGTTTGTAGTACAAAGTAATGTTATCGTAGCGGCAGCACGCTGAGCAAGGTTGCTGGCTCTCTTGTATGACGTCATGTGGATTCATTCTGCGCAGGCGTTGTTTTTTGTAAACAGCTCCGTGGTTACCTTGTTCATTGGCGGAAGCCCGATAATGGAATGTTAAGATGGGAGATTTGGGTGGTCTCGGCGTTGATAAAACAGAACGCATCGTCACATTTGATAAGTCAGGCTTGGCTGGAAGCAAGAGGCAGCGCGTATCCTTAAGTTGCGGCGCAGCAAGCGATTATGGCATCGTTGCATCGAGCGCCCGGGTAGATAAGCTGCTGGTGGCACGGGCTTTGCATAATTCATGAACTTGTCTATTCTAAGACAATATTGGGCGGACGCCCTAAACAAATGACTCTTTGGAGGAGGACATGTCCGCCCGATTTTGAAAGGTATCGAAGTCGCAGGTTGCGGCCTCGTTAATCATATATTGCGGTGTCGCACCGGAGGAGGAGCGGCACCGCTTTTTTGCGCCCTGTTCAGGCCGATTCTTCGCCTGTACAAGCCCAATCGGTCGCGGCGAGCGGGAGTTTTTCGCTGTTGTCGGGGTCGTTGGCTGCATATAATCATCCCTTGTATGGAACGCGCAGCTTACAGGATACTCGACGCGAATTTCAATCGGTCGCGTGAGGCCGCCCGGGTCGTCGAGGAGTACTGCCGATTCGTCTTGAATTCGCAGGGGTTGACACATCGGGCCAAGAGTCTGCGCCATGAGTTGTGCCGTGCCATAGGCAGCCTGGATGCGGGGCGGCTCATAGCCAGCAGGGACACCGCCGGCGATGTCGGCCGGACTACCGAGGATCAGCTTCCCCGCGAAACGCTTGACAACTGCCTGACCGCCGGATGCAAGCGCCTCACCGAGGCCCTGCGCGCCTTGGGCGAGACGGCGCGGATTCTTAACCCGCATCTCGCTGAGGCTTTAGAAAGATTGCGGTTCGATGCCTACGCGCTCGAGAAGGATATCGTTCTGTCGGCTGAGCCTGCACAGAAATTCAAGGGCGTCGGGCTGTATGTGATCATAACCAGCAATCTGCCCGCTGAAATCATTTCGCTGGCTAATATCTGTGCGCTGGCAGGGGCCGACTGCATTCAATTGCGGGCGAAGGAAATGCCGGACGGTGAGCTGTTTGCCGTGGCGAGCGTGTTTGTGCGGATTTGTAAAGATGCCGGGGCGCTAAGCATCATAAACGATCGTGTCGATATTGCGGTCGCGGCGGGCGCCGACGGCGTCCACCTGGGCCAGGGCGACGTGCGCGTCGCTGTGGTCCGCAAGCTCCAGTCGGGGCCGTTGATTATCGGCAAGAGCACACATTCGCTCGAGCAGTTGCGGGCGGCCTGCGATGAGCCGATTACTTACGCCTCGCTGGGGCCTGTATTTGCCACCGCCACCAAACCCGGCGCCGAGGCCGTAGGCATCGAGTATGTGAGCAAGGCGGCGCAGGAGCTTCGGGGTAAGGGTATTGCGGGCGTTGCGGTCGGTGGGATAGGGCCGGGGAATGTCGAGGCTGTTTTAAGCGCCGGGGCGGACGCCATTGCCGTCTGCTCGGCGGTGACTGGTGCGAGCGACCCGGCCGGCGCTTGCCGGGAATTGAAGAGGAGAATCAGTGCTTTCAAAGAATGTCAACCGCAAGCCGTGCTGGACTAATGTAAACTTGAGATGGGCAAAGTGATTCGACGCTGGGAGGAAAGGATTGACTATGATTATTGGGCGGACGTGTCGGGTGATTTGCGTTGTGGCGTTTTGCGCGGCCTGTTCGGCGGCGTTGGGGGACGATGATAAACTGCCAGCCAGGCCGCCGGGAAATTACTTTGCGCTGTCACCCGATGCACATCGGGGCGCTGGGACGTTCAAGGCCGGCCAGCCGATTGTGGGGACGACGTATTTCTATTGGTACGATATCGATAGCAAGGATCATATCATCGACGGCGACGGCAGCGATGCGCTGACCACCCACCCGGCGGATATGAACGGCATCAGCTACAAGCGCGTCTCGTGGCACAAGCGGCAGTTGGCCGATATGATCGAGGCGGGCGTGGACTTCCTGATGCCCGTCTTCTGGGGCGTCCCAGCCAGGTACGATGGATGGAGCTTTGCGGGCTTGAACCCGTTGGTCCAGGCGCATAGCGAGCTGCAGGCTGAGGGCGCCAAGCCGCCAATGATAGGCCTCTTTTACGATACGTCGATATTGGAGTGGAACGATTTCCGAAAAGACGGCAGAGGCAATTATCACGTCGATCTCTCAACCGAGTTCGGGCGGGACTGGTTCTATACCGCGATTCGTGACTTCTTCAGCTTCATCCCGCCGGCGAAATGGGCCCGTGTAGAAGGCAGGCCGATAGTGTTCTTATATTCGGGACATTTTGCGGCGGGTCAGGACGACGGGCAGTTGGACTACGTCAGGCAGAGGTTTCGCAGGGACTTCGGCGTCGAGCCTTTCATCGTGAAGTCGCAGGAGTGGAAGGGCCGTGCCGATGGGTTGTATTCCTGGGGCGGCGCCGTCAGCGGGCCGTTGATATACAGGGAGACCGCGGCTCTCGGGCCCGGCTACGACCATAGTGCGGTCCCCGGAAGGTCGCCGCTGATAGTGGAAAGGAAGGACGGCAAGACGTACATCGACCGGTGGCGCAAAGTCCTGCAGCTCAATCCGGAACATCGCCCGTCGATAGTGCACGTCGAGACCTGGAACGAATGGCACGAGGGGACGGATATCGCCGACTCCCGCGAGTACGGACGGCTCTATATCGAGCTGACGCGCCTATTCAGCGATCTCTGGCATCAGCGGACGCATCTTCGCCTGCCGTCGTCGTATCTAAGCGGCGACAGCGTTGCCTGGGACGCCGGCAAGGCGCTTGGCCTGGAGGTCCGCGAGAGCGGCGGAGACGGCGTCTGGAAAGAGGCCAGGATCGGCGAAACGAACGCGATAACCTCGGCGGCGAATCCCGAGCTGCCCGCGGGCGGACGCTACCTGTATTTCAACGTCGATGATGCCTTTGCGTTTGAATTGTACGACAAAACAGTCGTACTCTCGGTGACATATCGCGACGCGGGGTGCTCGTCGTTTCTTGTCGAATACGACAGCTCCAATCCCTCCGAGGGGATTTACGAGGGCGCGTTTAGGCCGACCGGCAACGTCGAGGTGGGCAGCAACGGCCAGTGGAAAACGGCGACCTTCGAGCTGCCTCAGTGCCGATTCATGAACCGGTGCAACGGCGCGGATTTGCGCCTGCCTATCGTCGGCGGCGAGCTGACGGTTAGCCGGGTGAAGGTAAGCAAGAAGTGATTAGACGTTGATTCGAAAGGGGTAAGGATGGCTGTATTTAAGGTTATCAGGTGGGCGGCGGCGCTGATTTTTGTTGCGCCGATTTCTTTGAGGGGACAGGCGCTTTGGGATTTGGCGAAAGATAACAAAGATGTGTTGAAGATATCGACGCTTTTTACCGCGCAGAACGTCCGCGAGCATCTTTCGACCGAGGACGGCATCGGCAGCGCAATAACGTGGTGCAGGGATACGGGCGTCACGCACGTCTTCATCGAGAGCTTCAGGGACAACTACACAGCCGAACGGAAGGCGCTGGAGAATGCCAAGGCCAAATTTGAGGCCGCCGGCTTTGACGTATCCGGCTGCGTCACTCCCACAAAAGTCGGTAAGAGTTCGGGCGGCTGGACTGGCATATCGTGCTATACGAACAAGGGCACGCAGGACGAGCTCAAGCGAATCTTCGAATATACCGCCTCGATTTTCGACGAGATTATGATCGATGATTTTCTTTTCACGGATTGCCAGTGCGACGAGTGCAAGGCCGCACGGGGCGGGCAATCTTGGGCTGACTATCGCTGCGACTTGATGGTGGGGCTCAGTCGCGAGCTGATACTGGGCGCGGCGCGTGCGGTTAATCCGGACGTGAAGATCATAATCAAGTACCCCCAGTGGTACGAGGACTTTCACAATCGAGGCTACGAGGTCGTGCGCGAGTCGGCGGACTACGACCGGATATGGGTCGGCACCGAGACGCGCGACCCGGATAGCGAGCGCTGGGGCAGGAAGGCCCAGTACGAGGCATACTACATCATGCGATGGCTCGGCGAGATAGGCGGCGACAAGACCGGCGGCGGCTGGTTCGACCCTTACGGAACGACGGCGAATACCTACGTCGAGCAGGCCCGCCAGACCGTCCTGGCCGACGCGAAGGAAATGCTGCTTTTCTGCTACGGCTCGCTATTGCGCGAGACAGGCCCCGCCAACGTCGAGGCCCTGCGAAAAGAAATTCCTGACCTCTTTAAGCTCGCAGCGATTGTGCGGGGCAAGACTGTTAAGGGCATCGCAGCTCCCAAACCGCCCAATAGCGACGCGGAAAAAGAGCAATATGTGTATGATTTCGTCGGGATGCTGGGCCTGCCGCTTGTTCCGACTGCCACTATTGACACCGGCGCGGAAGCGGCGTTCTTTCCGGTGCATTCGCTAAAGGACCCGGAATTTTCGGCCAAGCTCAAGGAAATGATTGCCGCCAAAAAGCCCATACTGCTTACGGACGCCTTAGCCGCGCGGCTCGATGGTATTGATCTCGACGCCGGGAATGTCACGACCCTGAAAGTCAACGGCGACCCGCGGAGCCTGCTCAAGCTGACGCGCGAGGAGCTTCGGCCGATCCGGGACAAATTGCTCGCGCCCTTCGGCATCAGGTTCGACGCGCCGAACAAAGTGGCTTTGTACTTGTTTGGCGACCATCACGCGGTTGTAGAGAACTTTAATGATGAAACGATTGACGCGGTATTGGAGTTTTCAAGGCCGGTCAAGGCGGAGAAGACCCTGGTCTTGCCGGCGGATGGGAATGTCGAGTTTGCGGGGTCCGGCGGAGAACTGCGATTTTCCAAGATAACGCCGCGAACGCTTGTGGTGATTGAGTATTAGTAGTAGTCTGTCAATATTGAAACTGTAGATGTCATTGCAATGACAACCCCCAAAACTAATTCTGACAGAGTAGTAGTTGCATCCGTCAAGTAGAAAGAATTGGAGGCTAATTATGTCGATAGTTGAGATTGTAAAACGATTCACGGTAGGCCTGGTTATAGGGTTTGTTGCCTTGGTCGGAGCGCGGGTGGATGCCGAGACCGTGACGGCGGGCGGCTCGGTGCAGCGGCGCGTCATGGCATTCTATTATCCGTGGTACGGGACGCCCGATGGGCCGGGCGGCGCCGGCAGGGCCGTACACTGGGAGAGGATCGATGTCGAGAAGAAGGATATTGCCGCCAGCACCCATTATCCGGCGCTCGGGGCGTATGATTCGCACGACGAAAAGGTCATAGATCAGCACTGCCGATGGGCGAAACGCGCGGGGATCGATACGCTGATTGTCAGTTGGTGGGGGCACGGCAGCTATTGCGACCGCGCGATGGGCAAGATACTCGACGTTTGCGGACGCTACGACTTGAGGGCCTGCATCTACTACGAGACCGTGCCGAGCCCGCAGACGGCTGAGTCGGCGGCGAGTGACATCGTGCAGGTGCTGCGCAAATACGGCGGACACCCTGCGCATCTCAAGGTCGGCGGCAGGCCGGTCGTATTCGTATATGGGCGAGCCGTGCAGGAGATTGGCCTGGCCGGCTGGCTCGAAGCGATTGGGCGAATCAACGAGCAATACGCGGGCGGCGCGATGCTCATCGGCGATGAGTTCAGCTACGGCGCGGCGCGCGTATTTGACGGGGTGCATACATACAATACGGCCGGCTCAATAGGGACTATGACGCCGCTTGAAACTCGCAAGTGGGCCGCGGAGACGTATGGGTCTTGGGTTGCGCTGGCGGATAGGGCGGACAAGATCAGCACGCTGACGGTTATTCCAGGCTACGATGATACCAAAATTCGCAAGCCCGGCCTTGCAGTCAAGCGCTATGACGGCGAGCTTTATCGTGAGCAATGGGCGGCGGCAATCAAGGCCGACCCGCACTGGGTATTGATTACCAGCTTCAACGAATGGCACGAGGGCAGCGAGATAGAGCCGTCTTTCGAGGATAAGGAAACCTACCTTGATATGACGGCTCAGTATGCAAAGGATTTCAAGGCCCGCCCGCGCCTGGCGCGCGCGCAGGCAGGCCCTGCGGCATTGTCGGCTGATGAGAAGGCGCGCCTGCGCGGGCGGTTCGAGGGGTCTCGAATAGGCGTCCTGCCCGGTGCGGACTCGAAGGCGTTTTGGTGGCTGCACGACGTCGGCCTCGGTACAAAGATTCTGTCGTGGGAGGACGTGGCAGATGGCGTCTCTCCCGGGGAATACGCGGTGTTGCTGTATTGCGGGGGCGAGCGTTATCGCCGGACGGTGAAAGAGGTCGGCGACGTTGATGCTGCGCTGGCGGCCTATCTCAAGGCGGGCGGCGTTCTTGCCGTTTTGCCCTCCTTGCCGTGGCCGTTCTATTTAGACCAGGATGGAAAGGTGGTGAATCAAGGCGAGCGATTCGGCGTGACAATACACGGCGGATGGGAACGGCCGCAGGATGGGGCGAAGCTGGCTTTCGTCCAGCCGGAGCGGCGTTTCGCGCACGTGCCGGAGAGGTTTGATTTTCCTGTCTCAGGCGACTTGCGCTGGAGGCCGATGTGGCCCGGCGGGCAGGCGAATTATGTCTCTTTGCTGCAGTTGCGCGACGGCGAGGATAAGAGCCTCGGCGATGCCGTCGCCTACGCGGAATTGAAAGACGGCGGCAAGATGATTTATGCCTGGTTTACCCTGCTGGATGGTGAGCACGGCGAGGCGTTGCTCTACGACGTTTTCGATT
>Ga0315277_10003582_pt1 | contig 21027 bp, 26 predicted proteins | sample YL17G05_15_MG_FD_203695 | JGI IMG/M metagenome (GOLD analysis project Ga0315277, IMG submission 203695) | Sediment microbial communities from Yellowstone Lake, YNP, Wyoming, USA - YL17G05_15 | ecosystem: Environmental > Aquatic > Freshwater > Lake > Sediment | place: USA: Wyoming | collected... | reverse complement strand
TGGTGCGGCATCGCAGTGCGTGAAGGTCTTTGTGCCATCAGCGGTCACCTCCGCACTGGCAGTAGTGTTCGTTCGCGATTTTCTCCTGGGGCAGGTACATCTGGCTGCGCCTTATCGCCTCTGCGTAATCCACCTGGTGGCCGTCGAACATGGGCCCGTGGACGCAGCAGAACTTTGTCTGCCCGCCAACGCTCACGCGGCATGCGCCGCACATCCCCGTACCGTCGACCATGATCGGGTTCAGGCTGACCCACGTCTTGATACCGTACGGCCGGGTCACGTCGGCAGACACGCGCATCATGACGAGCGGGCCGACGGCGATCACTTCGTCCATGTGCACGCCGGCCTTGATCAAGTCTCCGAGCTTCGTCGGCACGAACCCGTGGTACCCGCGTGTGCCGTCGTCAGTGCATACGTGGAGCTCGTCCGAGACCGCGGCCATCTCTTTCTCCATAATGAGCAGGTCCGCGGAACGCGCACCGATGATAGAGATGACTTTGACGCCTCTCTGGTGCAGCGCCTTGGCCTTCGGGTAGAGCGGTGCGACTCCCACGCCTCCGCCGGCGCACACGACTGTACCGTGGTCCAGCAGTTCTGCCGGGACGCCCAGGGGGCCGACCAAATCGCAAATGCTCCGGCCCGCTTCAAACGTCCCAAGCTCCCTCGTGGACTTCCCTACTTCCTGGAACACGATCGTGACGGTCCCTGCGCCAGGGTCAAAGTCTGCGATCGTCAGTGGAATGCGCTCTCCCTTTTCATGGAGGCGTATGCTTACGAACTGCCCCGGCTGCGCCTTTCGAGCGACGAGCGGGGCTTCGATCACCATCTTCTTGTGCACGGCCGTGAGCGTCTCTTTCTCTAGAATCCTGAACATCAGCGTTTTCTCCTCCCGGCGTCTAGATAAAGATGCCCTGTAGGTGCCCAGAAGCAAACTCAACCTACTTTCAACGGATTTCGTATCTTCTCCTCCAGGCATGGCGAGTTACAGGCGTCAAAACGGGTGGATGATGAGCCATGTTAGTCCAGTCGCCGGGCGAAAGTGCCGAGCACGCCGTTGACGAAACGCCCTGACTCCTGCGTGCTGTATTCCTTGGCCAGTTCCACAGCTTCGTTGATTATGACACTGCGGGCAGTGCCGGTGGTGAGCATTTCAAACAGGGCCATACGGAGGATCACGAGGTCTATCAGCGGAAGCCGTTCGAGGAGCCAGCCTTTGAGGTTCGGCCGGATCGTGTCGTCCAGTTCAGCGGCCATGTTGCTTGTGCCGTCAGCAATGGTGCGGGCGAAGTCGATACCTTCCTTATCGACCTTGAAGCCTTCGGAGGCGAACGCCAGAGCTTCGTCAACGCTTGTGCCCACGGTTTCCATCTGGTACAACGCTTTGAGCGCAAGCTGCCGAGCCAGCCTCCTTTTCATCATGCCACTCCCCAGTGATCACCTACCTATCTGAAGGTGGTAGGTACCTGTCTATTATGTCAGCAAGATTCTGCTCGAAGCTTTCCTGGCTTTCGTCAATGCGCTTGCCGATCCGGTAACCCAGGTAGGTGGACGCCAGGATGAAGGCCGTCCAGGAAAACCCGAACCGCATGATCATGAGCGGCACAAGAAGCCCCAGCACTGTGCCGTAGAGCTTGCCTTTGTGGTTTGTCAGGATACTAGAGGCTAGTTTCTCCCACAAAGTTCTCACTCCACGCGGCTCCGGCGAACTTCCGCCGTTATGTTCTCGACCTGTACGCGGACTTCTGCAACCTCTACTCCCACGACGTTCCGCACGTACGACTTGACAGTGCTCTGCACCTCAGAGGACACTGACGGGATGCTTATGTCCGGGCTCATGGTTATGGATAGAGAGACGCGCAGCCCGTCGGGTGACATCTGCACATTGCCGCGCACCTCACGCACACCCTGGACCTGCCTGGCTACTTTCTTCACCAGGTTCTCAATACCATCCAGGGAGATTCGCACTTCCCCGAGCGATGTGTCGTGGACTACCGCCTGGCCGGCGTACTTCCTGCGGAACGCGTAAACGATCAGCCTGAAACTGATGGCAAGGTAAAAGGCGGATATCACGCCGATCATCCACCGGCCCTGCACGTTGTCAAGGCTTGTCCGCACCAAGTCCAGAGGGACACGCCACCCGAACGCCATGAGCACAAAAACGACGGCGAGCACGTCCAGAGTCAGCGTGTAGACCGCCAGCACCACTCTATCAAAAATGCGCATCTCGCTACTCCTTTGACCTCTTTCCCCTAGCATCTTCCGCTTCCGGGCTCTCCTTGGTGGGAGGCTCGAAGCTGACACCCTGGACGTGAATGTTCACTTCCACGACCTCGAGGCCCGTCATTATTTCGACCGACCGCTTGACATTCTCCTGTATCTTCTGTGCCACCTCAGGTATTCTCACGCCGTAGTCAAGCACGACAAACAGGTCGATCGCAGCTTCTCTCTCTCCAACCTCGACTTTCACACCTTTGGACAGACTCCTCTTTCCGAGAATCTCCACCATGTCCCCGACGAGCCCGCCGCTCATCCCGGTGACTCCTGCGACCTCGCCCGCGGCAATGCCCGCTATGACGGAGACAACATCTTCCGATATTTTCACGACTCCCACATCGGAGTCTACACTGACGTCGTGCTCGTCGGGTCTCTCCAACCCCCAGGTCACCTCCGGGCGCGGCCAAAAGCCTGCACCGATAGAAGTATTATACTTGTAGCGGTATTTGATGACAACAAAGCCCAGTCCGACCAGGAGCTGGGCACTTGCTGCCTTGGCCCGGTATGCTTCTATGGGAAAGGTCGCGCCACCTCTGTCGAAGCCTGCCGCATCATGGAAACCAGATGACACACGTCGCCCAGTCCCGGCGTCGTTACCCGCCGGCCCTCATTGCCGGGCGATGATCCTCATGGCATCCGGCTTGATCCCCACCAGCCGTGTGACTATGTCCGATATCCTGGCAACATCCAGCTGAGTGAGCTCACGGGCACGGATGACGACGACAAGCGCGCCGTTGCCGACAAACGCAAGAGCGTCATCGTATCCTCTGGCTCTCACCAGGTGTTCGACTTCGGATTCCCTGGCTGCATCCTGCGCGAGAGTGAGGAGACGCTGGTTCGCCTCCTTTTTCACCTGAGCGTCGGCGCTCGCGCTCGATGCGATCTCGCGGAGCCGTTCGAGCTCCTGGCTTCTCTGCCGCTCCCGCTCGATTCTTGAGTCCGCGAAGTAGTCCGCCTGTGCCGGCTCCGCAACCTGGGACGTAGAGGCCACTCCTGCGGTCTTCGGTGATGTCGCCGGCATCTTCAGGAACTCTGCTCTCTTTTGCGCAACGTACCAGATCAGGCAGGCCACGATGGCCGCGAACAACACTATCCGCAGCACCCTTGAGCGCCTGAGGTTTATCGCACGAAACATGCGTCATTCACCTGCCTTCATGGGAAGCACGGTCACTCTGTGTGCCGGAACGTTGAAAAGCACCTGCACCGCCCGGAAAATCTCAGCCTTTACGCGCGGGTCCTGCGCGCCGCTCGATACCACGAGTACTCCCTCCACTTTCGCTACCGTGGTGGTGGTGATGACCGGCCTATCGCCGGTAGCCGTCTGGCGGGCGATGACAGGCTGCGAGGAATCGGTCTGCTCCTCCGTGATGCGCGTCATGCCGGACTGGTCCTTCTCTTCCGTGCGGCGAGTGCTAACCTGCCGGTTTCCAGCCAGAATGTTCTCAGGGGTGCCCGCAACGGTCACCGAGACCACCACCCGGCCTGACCCGCGTATCTGGCCGAGCACACGCTCTGCTTCCTGCGCAAGTGTTGACTGGTACCAGGTCAGTGAGAGGACCTCCTCAGGCAAGGCGGCCTCTTTGCTCTGGGACTGCGCAGGCGACTGGCTGGGTGTGCTCCTGCCGGTCGACACTATGCTCCCGGCAAGCAGGAGCATGATCCCCAGCGCCCCCAGCAGAATCAGGTTCAGGGGAGCTTTCTTGAGACGTTCGGTCCACAACAGGCATCACTCCTATCCTGCAATGCTCACCACAACGTTTCCGGGCTCCGTGCCGAGGTACGCGGAGAGCAGGGCTTTCAGCGCTTCTCTCACAGCGCTTCCCGAGCGGGCCTTTTGCGGGTCAAGCCAGAGCTGCACATCGACACGCTGCACCGCCGGCGCTCCGCCACCTGTGCGTACGGTTACCCGGCAGCTTACCGCTTTTACGCCCTCCACGGATAGCGCCATCGTCTCGACCTGCCACTTCACCCTGGCAGCGAACGTTTCATCACCCGTCCCGGAACCCGAAACCGCCGGAACAGTGGTGCCGAATGGAAGCACCAGAGACTCTGGTTCTCCGCGTACGCGCTGCACTATCGCCATGACCGGCTGGAGCACCAGTGAGACGATGATCATCCCCAGCGCGACGCGGACGTACTTGCGCATGCTGCCGTCGGGAGTCACGGCCTCGGCCATCCCGGCGACAAGCGATGTCAGCGCCAGGGTCATTACCCAACCGCGCAACCACGGGACCAATCCACCCGCCTCCAAGCTCAATACGGCCTGGTCGCGCCCGCGATGACCGCCAGGCTCACCCACAGCATCATGGCGACCGCGCCGAGGGCGACGCACATCATGATCAGCGAGCTTCCGATGCTGTTCAAGCAGGAGCTCATCCTCTTCGCGCCAAGCGGCTGGACTATGGCCGCCGCAAGCCTGTAAACGAACACCAGCGATACGATCTTGACCACCGGGAACACGATCACGAAGAAGATGACCAGGGCGCCACCTGCGCTCATTGCCGCCTTGAGGACATTGGATGATGAGAACACCATCTCAGCCGAATCCGAGAACATCTTCCCGACAACAGGTATGAAGGTGCTGCTGAGGAACTTGGCGGTCCTGATGGCCGCCCCGTCCGAGACAGCGCCCGCAGCTTTCTGGACGGCCATCATGCCCAGGAAGAGCGCGAGCGAGAGCCCCAGCACGGCGTTGGCCACGACCTTCATGAAGCTCGTGACGCCGGACAGGTCGAACGTATCCCACGTGTAGTTGATGATCTCCAGCACGGAAGCCAGCACGATGACAGGTAGCACGACTTCGCTGGCCATCGAGGCCACCACGTGCACTGTGGAAATGGTGATGGGGCTCAGGAGACCTGCAGTGACGGGAGCGCCGGAACTCGCCACCAGCGCGATCAGGGCCGGCAGTAGCGGCCTCATGAACGAAAGCAGGTCGGCGCAGGCCCTCTGGGCTGCCTTCAATGCCACACCGAAACTCGACAACGCGAGTGTGACCAGTATCAGGTGGCACGTAGCATATGCCACTCTCGCGACCGCATCACTTCCGAACCCAGCCTGCAAGTTCTGGAGCAGGGCCGATATGACTGCAAGCACAATCAGCGCGCCCAGAAGCCTCGTGTTGAGCTGGAGTTCACCGAACAGGTACCGGGCAACCAGGCCCAGTACGTACGACCCGTCCAGCCTGACCTTGCCGGAGGTCACGTCCGAGAACACCTGTTTCAGGTCCAGCCCACTCCCCGCAGGCTGGTCGAGGCTCGAGAGGATATCGTCTATCTGACGAAAATCCGCAGGCAGTGGAGCCGGAAGCTGGGGGACCTCCGTGGCAGCCGCAGAGACTCCACCCGCCACCGGCGCCACCACGATAGCTGCGACAAGCCAGAGTGCGAACACGCACTGGCGCTTCACCGGTGGGCACCCCCTCTTCGGTGGCATTCACTGCAGCTGGGAACCAGCGGAAGACAGTCAAGCCATGATGGTCAGCACTGCCTGCATGATCGCTCTGACCACGGGAACAGTCAGGAGCAACACCACTACTTTCCCGGCGAACTCGACCCTCGCGCCCAGCGCACCTTCGTCGGCGTCCTTGCAGACCTGCGCCCCGAACTCGGCCAGGTACGCCACGCCGATGACCTTCATGACCGTCGTCAGGTACGAGATGTCAAGCCTTGCCAGCGACGAAAGGTCCTCGAGGAGAACAAACACCGCCACGAGCTTGTCCGCCACCAGCAGGAAAAGCAGCACTCCGGCCGCCAGCGACACCGGCATCGCGAAGTCGGGGCGCGCCCGGCGGATGAGCGTCAGCAGAGACGCACTGACCAGGGCTATTCCGATCACCTGGAGGATTTCCACTGCTCGGGCCTCCGGGGCATCCTAGTAGAGGCGGAAAATGGTCTTGACTCTCTCAAACAGGTCTCCGACCAGTTGCACGACCCAGATGAGCACGATGATGATCCCGGTCAGTGTCAACATCCAGGCGTATTCCTCTTTGCCGGCCTGCTTGAGAACACTGTGGATTACCGCGACGAGTATTGCCACGCCCGCTATCCTGAACACCATGTCAAGACTGACTGTGCCCAAAGCTTGACCCTCCGCTGTCGAGGTTTCTGCTAAAACCAGGCCATGCATGAATCATGTGAGCAGGAGCGCGACAAGCGCACCGCACAGCACCCCCATCTGACGGTAGAGCAGGGCGTATTTGGCGCTCCTGTCACGAGCCTCCCTGATGTGTACTCCCAGGTTACCGATCATGGATTCAAGGTGCCGCGCCTGGTCTTTCCGGTCCGACGCTCCGAGGGCCGGGCCGAGCAGCCGCAGAGCGGCAATGTCCGGCACGTTAAGGTGAGACCCTGAACCCACCAGGTCCAGCGCCCGCGACCAGGCTTCGCCGGCGGGGGCCCCGTCTCCCGACCTGAGGTTCTCCGCAACGCACAGCAGCAGCTCTTTCGATTCGCCCGAACACGGCTTTGCCGCAGCATCCAGGGCGGCCGCGAGGGGAGCAGAGTGATACTCGATTTGCGATCTGAGACGCTCGAGCGCCGCGCGCAACTCCTCTAGCACCGAAAGCCTCTTCTCAAGGGCCGCCGCTGCAGAACCGCCGCCCAGCGCGCCCGCCAGTATCACGAGGCCTGCACCCAGGAACTTCAGCACCCCGGCAGTGGTCATAGCGCACCCCCAAGCGGCCCGGACACCAGCGTCCCGCCGCGCCCGTCGCATATCTCATCCACAGTGCCGGGCCCGCGCCGGCAGCTGAGAAACACAATTCTCCCAAACGTGCCCGGTGACACAAGCCGCTTCAGCGAGGGCCTGTTCATCAGATCTGTCTTGCCTGCTCCGTGCGCCGAAGCTACTACGCAGACTCCGGCGCAGGATGCTTCCACGCACGCCTGGGCGTCGTCCGCAGTGCCGATCTCGTCAGTGATTATCACGCCGGGAGTCATGGCCCGGATCAGCATCATCATGCCTTCGGCCTTGGGGCAGCCGTCCAGCACGTCCGTCCGCGGGCCCACGTCGTTCTGGGGGACGCCCTGGTAGCAGCCCGCTATCTCCGACCGCTCGTCGGCGATGCCGACGTTCTGCGGGGAGACGCCATACTCCGGCAGGCCGTTGCTCAAGAGCCTTGATATCTCCCTGAGCATGGTCGTTTTCCCAGAACCCGGAGGACCCACTATCAGGGAGCTTTGCGGCCTGGAGTTCTCGATGAGGTGCGCGATGACTGGGCCGGCCGCGCCCGGGCAGTCGCGCGTGACCCGGATATTGAAGCTGCGGATGTGCTTTATGGTCCTGACCCTGCCTGCTTCAAGGATCGTCTTCCCGGCCATGCCGATCCGGTGGCCGCCCTTGACAGTGATATACCCGTTGCGGAGCTCTTCCTCGAAGGCGTGGACTGAGTTGGCAGAGATGAGGTTGAACATGCGATCGACATCTTCGGTGCTCACAACGTACGGGACCCCGTTCCCTGCGGGGACTTCGCACGCCCCTATCAGCAGCGTGCACGGCAGGCCGCTCCGCACCCTGATTTCCGACAACCTCAATAGGTCTCCGTCCTCGTAGCGGGAGAGCGTTTCCGCCACTCGCCGCCTGAGTTTCTCAGGCAGGAAGACGAGGACTTCCTCTTCGATTCTGGAGAGTGCTCTCGGCAGTCGAGATTCCCCCGAGCTTGTCTTATGTTCTAAAGCATATTAGGGCGCTGCGGGCGTTATGAGTGGTTTCCGGAGGCAAGGAGCAGGGCGGTCGGGGACGACCGCCCTGCTTGGTGGGCTCTGTGGCCGGCTTGAGCTATTCCTTCGGTAACCTGTCTTCTTCACCGTACGGGTGACCGTGGTGATACCTGTGTGCCATCAGCGGCGCTTCATCTTCGTCAACTGTGTAGTCTTCTTCGAAAATGGTCTCCCCGCACTTGGGGCAGATGAGCTTCACCTGCCCGTCTTCGCCCGTGTCATAATCGTCGTCCATGGTGATCTTGCTGCCGCATGATGGACATTTGAACTCAGCATACTCACCCTCGGTCTCGACATCGCCGAAGTACTCTTCCTCGACGTCCGCCAGATCCTCGTCCATGGCGTCCACATATTCCTCCAGCTGTTCAAACGAGGTTTTCATGCCCGAGATCTCGCCGGCGATATCTTCAAGGACATCAAGAATCCCCTGCAGCAGTCTGCCTTCGTTGGATTCGTCCGCAAGGTTTAACCCTTTCGCAAGGCCCTGCAGATAAGACACCCTGCTCTTGACGTCGTTCATTCGCACCCTCCTCCTACATCTTTTGTAAAGTTGCCATCGCCGGAAGCTAATATTCGACGCGTCGCCAGGCAATAAAGAAGCCGCGCGGCAGTTGCCGTGCGGCTCCGTAAACTCGCTTCCTCCGAACGCTACTGGTGCCAGGCTCGCGCCTGAACGGACCTGCTACACCCTCTCTATATATGTCCTGTTCCTGGTGTCCACCTTTATCTTGTCGCCCTTGTTGACGAAAAGGGGCACCCTGATTATCGCGCCGGTCTCGAGAGTGGCGGGCTTGCCGCCGCCTGTCGCGGTATCGCCGCGGAAGTTCGGCTCGGTCTCGACCACCTCAAGGTCCACGAAGTTCGGCACTTCAACTCCGAGCGTGCTTCCTTCATGGGTCAAAAGCCAGATGTTCATGTTCTCTTTCAGGAAGTCCACGCCGTCGCCGATCTCCTCGGCAGTGAGCGGGATCTGCTCGAACGTCTGGGAGTCCATGACTATATACTCGGTGCCCGTATTGTAGAGGTACTGGCATTCTCGTCTCTCAACGTGCGCCCGGGGGAGTTTCTCGCCGGCGTCGAAGGTGCGCTCGAGCACTGCACCCGTCTTCACGTTCTTTAGCCTGGTGCGCACGAACGCCGAGCCTTTTCCCGGCTTAACGTGCTGGAACTCCACGACTGAGTACACTTCGCCGTTGTACTCGATTGTGATTCCTGTCTTAAAATCGTTTGTGGAAATCAATGCCCTGCCCCTCCCATCATGTCGACGCGGCGAACCTGAAGGACGGTCGAATACCCGTCTCTAGGTCTTCCCCTGTCAGCCAATCTCTATCAATTGCTTCGGCACGCACGTAAGGCTCCTGTACCCTTCTCTGGTTATGGCCACCACGTCTTCTATCCTGACGCCGCCCCACCCCGGGATATACACACCGGGCTCCACGCTTACCACGTTTCCGGGAACCAGCAGGATACCCACGGACTGCTCGCCCAGGCTCGGCATTTCGTGCACTGCGACGCCGACTCCGTGCCCGAGAGTATGGCCGAAATGCTCGCCGTGGCCGGCTTCCTCTATGACGCCGCGGGCCACAGCGTCCATCGCCGCGCAGTCCTTGCCCGGCCCGATAGCTTCGAGAGCTGCCATCTGCGCCCTGGACACAAGGTCGTAGATGCGGCGTTGCTCTTCAGACGCCCGGCCGGCTACCACTGTCCGCGTCGCGTCGGAACAGTAACCCGAGACCACTGCCCCGTAGTCTATTGTGACAAAATCGCCCTCTTCGATGAGCTTGTCCGTGGCGCAGCCATGCGGCATGGATGAGCGCTTTCCCGATGTCACGATCATGTCGAACGCGAGATGCTCTGCGCCTTCTCTCCGCATAAAGAACTCGATCTCGAGCGCTATGTCGCGTTCCTTTACCCCAGGTCTGATCCTCTCAAGCGCGGCAAGGAAGGCTCTGTCCGCAATCTGCGCTGCTCTGGCCATAATGTCCACCTCAGCGGGGGTCTTGCGCGAGCGGAGGCCAGCCAGGAGCTGTTCTACCGGCACGAGCGTTTTGCCCTCTATCTGAGGACGCAGTCGCTCGTACCAGTGGACTGTGGCATAATTCGGGTCGAAGCCGATCTTCGAGGCGCCAGATTCCAGTATCAGCCGGGCAAGAACATCGCCATCCGGCCGGCCCTCCACGACGCGGAAGGCAGGCGCTTCAGCGGCGGCCTGCTCCGTGTAGCGGAAATCGGTCATGAGCACAGCATCGTCGAGCGTCACGAGCAGAGTCCCGGCACTCCCGCCAAACCCGGACGCCCAGAACCTGTCCTCAGGCCTAGCAATAATGATGCCCTCCAACGATTCTTCGCGGAGAGCAGCACGTATCCTATCAAGATTCGTCATCACATCAGCCTCCGGGGCCTGGCTCTTGTGCCACTACCAATACTAACACAGGGTAATGGCGTTTTGCCATACCAGCCCGGCGGCTCTGATTCCTACTTCTGTTCTGGCGGAACCACTCTAAGCGGGATCCTCGTGATGACCACTTGACCGCCCGCTGCAGCCATTTTTACAAAACCCTGGCCCTTGATGCCTATCAGTTCAAGGGCCTCGCGTGGTATGGATACCGTTCCGTCTCTGGACACGGCGAGCTTCAAACTCATCAAGGACCCCTCCCGGTGGTGCCTGTCCAATTCTAGCACCGCCGGGTATGGGCAATCTGTCAGAACGCGCGGCGGAGGACATGCTGTTTTTGCCCCGGAGTCGAACCGTGTCTGGAGCCCGCGAACAAAAGCGGAGGCCTTCGCGGCCCCCGCCTGTCGAGACCTGATGATACTGCCCGTTTCTCCTACTGGTAAATCGGGAAGGCACTCGCCAGGGCAATCGCCTTCTTACGGACTTCCGCGAGCGCCGCCTCATCCTTCCGGTTGTCGACCGCCTCTGCAATCAGGCGGGCAATCGTGGCCATTTCGGCCTCCTCCATGCCGCGGCTGGTCACTGCCGGCGAGCCGACCCTGATCCCGCTCGTAGTGTTCGGGGGCCTCGGGTCAAACGGGATGGCGTTCTTGTTGACGGTGATGTGGACCTGATCGAGCAGCTGCTCGACGGTTCTCCCTGTCACGCTCTTCGGCGTGAGGTCCACGAGCATGAGGTGGTTGTCCGTCCCGCCCGACACCAGCCGGAAGCCCTGCTTCACAAGCTCTCTCGCCAGGGCCGAAGCGTTCTTCACGATCTGCTCCTGGTAGGTCTTGAAACCCGGCTGCATCGCTTCCTTGAACCCCACAGCCTTAGCGGCTATGATGTGCATCAACGGCCCGCCCTGGATGCCCGGGAATACGGCTTTGTCTATCGCCTTGGCGAACTCGGCTTTGCACAGGATGAGCCCGCCTCTGGGCCCTCTCAGTGTCTTGTGAGTGGTGGTGGTCACGAAATGCGCGTACGGGACCGGCGACGGGTGTAGCCCGGCTGCAACAAGCCCCGCTATGTGGGCCATGTCCACCATCAGGTAGGCGCCAGATTCATCGGCCACGTCGCGGAATGCCTTGAAGTCTATGATGCGGGAGTACGCGCTTGCGCCAGCGACAATCATCTTCGGCTTCGTCTCCATCGCTAGCCGCCGCAGCTCGTCGTAATCGATACGCTCGTCTTCCTGCCTGACCCCGTACGGCACGATTTTGAAGTACTTGCCCGAGATATTCACGGGGCTGCCGTGCGTCAGGTGGCCGCCGTGCGCAAGGTTCATGCCCATGATCGTGTCACCCGGCTCAAGCATCGCGAAGTACACCGCCGTGTTTGCCTGAGCTCCTGCGTGAGGCTGCACGTTCGCGTGCTCCGCGCCGAAGAGGGTCTTGGCGCGCTCGATGGCGAGCGTCTCGGCGATGTCCACCTTCTCGCATCCGCCGTAGTACCGGCGCCCGGGATAGCCTTCAGCGTACTTGTTCGTGAGCACAGTCCCCATGGTCTCAAGAACAGCGTCAGAGACAATGTTCTCCGAGGCAATCAGCTCGATCACGGACTGCTGCCGCTCCAGTTCCTGCATGACTGCGGAATAGATCTCCGGGTCCACTCTCTTCACATTCTCGAGATGCATTTGCTGGGTTCCCCCTCTCTCACAGACTATCTCACTCTAGCCAGGTGTATCGGCTGCCCTCCGATGCCGTGGGACGCCTCCATGATCGTCTCAGGCAACGTCGGGTGCGCGTGGATCATCTCTGCCAGATCCCTGGCACTGGCTTTCATCTTCAGCGCCACAGCTCCTTCATGAATCAGGTCATCCGCGTGCGGTCCCATGATGTGCATCCCGAGCAACCGGCCGTCCTCCCCTGCTACGATCTTCACGACGCCCTCTGTCTCCCCCATGGCAACCGCTCGCCCGTTGGCCGAGAACGGGAACTTGGATACCTTCACAGGGATCCCGGCCTCCCTGGCCTCTGCTTCTTTGAGCCCGACGCTGGCAACTTCGGGGATGGAAAACACGCACCCGGGGACGACTGTGTAGTCCATCTCGGCATCGTGGCCGAAGATGTTGTCCATGGCGACGATTCCCTCAGCCGACGCGACAGGAGCGAGGTAATACTTGCCGACGACGTCCCCTATCGCGTAGATGCCCGCCACGCTCGTCCTCATCCGGGAGTCAGTCTTTATCCCCTTCCTGTCGTAGGCCACGCCGAGCCTGCCAAGGTCTATCCCGCCGAAGTCCGGGACCATGCCCATCGCCACGAGCACCACTTCAGCCCGGTACTCTACCTTGCCGCCCTCCTTGGTGTCGCAGCGCACGAGCTTCTCGCCGTCGCCGGTCTCGACTATCTCCTTTATGTACATGCCCGAGTTCACCGTGATGCCCTTCCGCCTGAGCACCACCATGAGCCGGCGTGCGATCTCGTCATCTATGGGAGGCAGGATTACCGGAGAACGCTTGATGATGTCCACCTTCGTGCCCCATGAGTTATAGATGCAGGCGAACTCCACACCGAGCACGCCGCCGCCTATCACGAGCATCGTTTTGGGCACATGGCCAAGTTCCAGAGCGTCATCGCTGGAAATGGTCAGGGCAAGGCTCGCCTCGGAAACGGGAGGCTTCTGCTGCGACGCGCCGGTCGCGAGGATGATGTTCCTGGTCTCAAGATCGAGAGTCCCGCCATCGCCTTGCTTGACGATTACCCTGCCGGGATCGGATACGCTGGCCCAACCTCTGACGAGCTCGACCTTGTTGCTGGCGAGAAGGCGTTCTACACCTGAGACGAGCTGCTCGACGACTTTTCTCTTGCGTGCCATCGCGACACCAAGATCGAACGTCACTTCACCAGTGTTTGTACCGAACTCGGCGCCGTGCACCGCTGTGAGATAAACTTCGGCGCTGCGGACAAGGGCCTTGGTAGGTATGCATCCTCTGTTAAGGCAGCAGCCCCCGAGCTTGTTCGCCTCAACGACCACCACTCTGCCGCCAAGCTGCGCTCCCCTGATTGCCGCGACATAGCCGCCCGGCCCGGAACCTATGACCACGACATCATACATGCGGCCACCCCCTACCTCTTTTCGTTCCACTTCTCGTCCAGGTATTTCCCTCGCAGGAGCTCCTGCGCCCGCTCCCGTTCACGCGCGCTAAGACCCTGCTCCACGAAGTCTATGTCAAGGCACCTGGAGAGCCCCGCCTCAAGCGCCAGGCACACCTCTCTGAACTCGGGGCGGCGCGGCAGGAACTCTCGAAGCCCTCCGGCCTTTATTGCCAGTGTCGATGCAAGCCTCTTCCTGTGGGCATCGGACTTCAACGCCAGCACAGATGTCACACGCTCCGGAGAAAAAGTGATGGGAATCGAGCCGTGCTGCAGGATCGTCCCCATCTTCCTGGTCTGGGCGCTGCCTATGATCTTCTTGCCCCGGGAGACCACTTCGTACCATGAGGGGGCGTCGAAGCAGGCCGCCGACGAGTGCGCGCGTGGGTCATGCCCGGCCTCCTGCGCGGCGACCATACCCGCATCCATCCCGAGGATCCTCAGGCCTTCGACCAGCCCGGTGCTTATCCGCTTGTACGTCTCAACCACACTTCCCGGGAACTCTGCCTCCCGGACAGATATGCTGTACGTGACTTCGTCATCATGAAGCACGGCCCTGCCGCCTGTCGGTCGCCTGACCAGATCGAACCCGGCCGCGGTGACCCTCGCGACGTCGATTTCCTGTTCGAGCCGCTGGAAATACCCGAGCGACACGGCCGGCGGCTCCCATGCGTAAAACCTCAGTGTCGGCAGTGACCCACCTTCCGACACGGAGAGCATGATGGCCTCGTCCACGGCCATGTTCAGCGCGCCCCGCGCCGGGGGATCGTACATGACTCGCCATGTCGAGCTCATGGACCACCCTCCTCCATCGCCCTGCCGCGCATCCATGATAGCGCCTGTTCCACCGCCTCGCCGGCCTCTTCGGGCCGCAGTGGTCGTGGATAATTATACACTGGGCCGCCCGGGCGCTCGTTGTAGTAAGGCCTGTTGCAGTCCGTGCACCCGCTCGTCTGGAAGGCTCGTCCATCCGCCAGAGCTTCCCTTAGCGACTCGTCAGCCATGCCCAGCGACGTGAGGCGCCCTTCACTGAACTCCGCATTCTCCGCCCGAACGACCTCTCGATCGATGAGATACCGTGCCGCCTGAATGGCCCTGTAGCGTTCGAGTGGTGGCGGCTCCACATGTTCCATGGGCGTCCCCTTCACCGGGGTGAACGAGAACAGCCCGGTTACAACCCCGGCGTCGTGCATCTCCTGGAACCTCATCACCAGGTCCCGGTCAGTTTCCCCGAGTCCCGCGATCAGGTGTGTGCCCATGCGCCCAGGGTATTCCCTGGCACAGGCTCTTATCAAGTCCGTCGCCGCGCTCCAGCCCGGGCCCTTGCACCGGGCATAGACCTCTTCGCTCGCCGCGTCCAGCGGTAACGACACCCGGTCGGCGCCCGCCTCGAACATGGCGCGGACGACATTCGTGCCTCCGCTCACAGATACGCACAGCGGCACTTCGCAGCGCGCTTTCACGGCCCGGATGATGTCCTGCGTTCGCTCCACGAAACCGGGCGACATCACCACCTGGATGCAGGCGCGCTTGATCGAGCCGTCACCGTAGGCGCTGGCTATCGCAGCAGCAGCATCCGCGGCGGGGAAATCCGGCCAGGTGACCCGCGAAAGCAGGTCCGCCCGGCTCGTGCTGGCTGTGCCCTGAGCGCAAAAGGCGCACGACCGCGAGCACTTTGTCCCGCACATCAAGTATGCGGTCGTCGGCGCGGCATCGAGCTTCGATTGTTTCAGGCGCAGCACGGATGCGCTGCCGGCTGACACACGGATCAAAGCACGCAGCACTCCTCTCCACGGTGGGCCGTAAGACCCAGGTACCGCGCTAGCTTCCTTGCCGGCGGCGCCGGGTTCACGATGGTGTTCACGCCAGCCCGGACCGCAAGCAGGTCCACCGCCCGCCTGTAACGGCCTCCCGGCCTCATGCAGCCAAGCTGGACCGGCGTCCCGGGGAATGCAAGCCTTGCTTCCGCCAGGATCCGGGCAACCTCAGCCGGTTCAGGCGGGGCCACTTGCGCGAACCTGGTCCCGGGCGTCGGGATGAGCACGAGAAAGACAATAGCCTGCGCCCCAAGACGCCTGAGGATGTCGAGCGCCCTGCGCTCTCCGGATATGCGCCCGCCCCTGAGGCCGATGCAGATGTGGGGGATGACCCGCGTGTGCTTTCGAAGCAGCTCGTACGAGCGGATATAGTCACCCACGGTCCTGTCAAGACCGTAGACCTCGCGGATGGTTTCATCGTCGCCAACAAAATCGAAGGAGACGGCTCCCGCAATCTTGCCCGCGTAAGCCGCCTCCTCTTCGTTTACGAGCCCCACGTGAAGGTTCAGCGTACTTGTCCTGGAAAGCCGCTCAAGTTCCTCCCTGTGAGCGGTGAAGGGCACGACACCGGAAGGGCTACAGCCACCGCTGATGAGGAAGCTTCTCGCCCGGCCATCCTCGGCCCGGCGAAAAGCCTCCTCAAGCGATAGCATATCGTCCAGGTAATGCCCCCCGCAGTGAGCGCAGCCGAGGCTACACTCGCGGCCTGTCAGCGACACCGCCGCCGTCCGCACGGGGTAGGCGAAGGTAATGTCGCGCCCGGACGAGCGCACCCTCTCCTCCCATGCTGAGGATAGCAGCTCATGAAGCACTACGCTTCCCTTCTCCACCTTGGGTTGAACTTCCGGACGGCCCCTGCCTCGTCAAGGCGGCCCACGACAGTCTCGTGAGGAGCAGTCTTGGCGATTTCCGAGTTCTCGTACGCTTCCTTCGCTATCGCGTTCAGCGCGTTGATGAAGTAGTCGAGCGACTCCTTGGACTCAGTCTCGGTCGGCTCGATCATCAGCGCCTCGTGCACGATGAGCGGGAAGTACACTGTCGGCGGGTGAACGCCGTGGTCAAGCAGCCTCTTCGCGATATCGAGAGTCTTGACGCCGGTGTCCTTCATGATCCTGAAGGGCGCCGCCACGAACTCGTGCTTGCAGTGCCTGTTGTACTGCAGGTCGTAGTACCCAAGGATATTCCGCATGATGTAATTGGCGTTGAGCACCGCGTCCTCGCTGGCCTTCTTGAGACCGTCCGGGCCGAGCGCCCTGATATAGGTGTATGCCTTCACGATCACGCCGAAGTTCCCGTAGTACCCTTTGACCTTTCCGATCGAATCCGGGTGGTCGTAGTTCAGGAAGTACTTCTTCCCGTCGTAGTCCACCGTGGGTGTGGGCAGGAACGGCACCAGGTGCTCCACGACGCCGACAGGCCCGGAACCCGGCCCGCCCCCGCCGTGGGGGGTCGAGAACGTCTTGTGCAGGTTGAAGTGCACCACGTCGAAGCCTGCATCCGCCGGCCTGGACCATCCCATGATGGCGTTCGCGTTGGCCCCATCGTAATACAGGAGGCCGCCCTTCGAGTGCACTATAGCTGCGATCCTGTGGATGTTCTCATCGAACAGGCCCAGCGTGTTCGGGTTTGTCAGCATGAGCGCCGCAACATCCTCGGTCATCACACGCTTCAGGTCCTCAAGGTCCACTCCGCCGCGCTCATCGGACTTGACGTTCACTATCTCGAAGCCGGCCATCACGCTCGACGCCGGGTTTGTCCCGTGCGCGGAGTCGGGGATGAGCACCTTGTGGCGCTTCTGGCCGTTCTTGAGGTGGTAGGCCTTGATGATCAGAAGGCCCGTGTACTCGCCGTGAGCACCTGCGGCAGGCTGCAGGCTCACTCGCTTCACGCCGCCGATCTCCGCCAGGTACTGCTCCATCTCGTACATCAACTGCAGGGCGCCCTGGGACACCTTCTCAGGCTGGTACGGGTGAGCGAACGCGAAGCCCGGCAGACGCGACACCTGCTCGTTGACCTTCGGGCTGTACTTCATGGTGCAAGAGCCCAGCGGGTAGAACCCGATGTCCACGCCGTGGTTCAGCTGGCTGAGCTTGGTGTAGTGGCGCACGATGTCCACTTCGCTGACCTCTGGGAGGTCGGCCGGCACCGTCCGCAGCTCGCCCTCCGGCACCAGCTTCTCGATGGGCACATCGGGCACATCCAGCGCCGGGAGTGTATAGCCCTTCCGGCCGGGGGAGCTCAGCTCAAAAATCAGAGGCTGTACTTTCTTCATTGAACTCCCTCCAGTACCGAAGCAAGCTCGTCGATTTCCTGCTTGCTCCTCTTTTCAGTCACCGCGAAGCTCAGGTGCCCCTGGAGTTCCGGATACCAGTGCCCGACGTCGAGGCCGCCCAGGATGTTGTGCTTCAGAAGCTCGTCCGAGACCTTACACGGGCAGGCGTTGCCCTTGACAGTGAACTCCTTGAAGAATGGAGCGTCGAACGCCAGTTTGAACTTGCCGGTAGCCTCGATCTTCCTGGCGGCGTAGTGTGCCTTCTTGACGCACAGCTCGGCGACTTCCTTGATGCCCTGCTTGCCCATCGTGGTGAGGTACACGCCCGCTGCCAGTGCGTTCAGAGCTTCGTTTGAGCAGATGTTGGACGTCGCTTTCTCACGCCTGATGTGCTGCTCTCTTGTTTGCAGAGTAAGCACGAAGCCGCGCTGGCCCCTGTTATCTACGGTCGCGCCGACGATCCTGCCCGCCATGCGGCGTGCCATCTTCTCACGGGTGGCGAAGAACCCGAGGTGGGGGCCGCCGTAGCTCATCGGATTGCCGAGAGCCTGGCCTTCGCCCATGACAATATCCGCCCCGTAAGTTCCAGGGGCTTCGAGCAGCCCGAGCGAGATGGGGTCTGCGATCACGACCAGGAGCGCGCCTGCCGCGTGGACGGGGTCCACCAGTGCCCGCGGGGTTTCGATCACGCCGAAGAAGTTCGGCGACTGGACTATCACGCCGGCCGTCTTGTCATCGAGCGCGGTCTTCACAGCATCGAGATCCGTGGCTCCGTTCTTGAACGGGATCTCGACGACTTCCATCTCAAGCCCCGTGTTGTACGTGGTGAGCGTCTGCCGGTATTCCGGGTGCACAGACTTGCTGATAAGGATCTTATTGCGGCCGGTCGTCGCCCTCGCCATTATGGCAGCCTCGGCCACGGCGGATGCTCCGTCGTACATGGAGGCGTTCGAGACGTCCATCCCAGTCAGCTCGCAGATGAGGGTCTGGTACTCGTAGATCGTCTGCAGCACTGCCTGGCTCACTTCAGGCTGGTAAGGGGTGTACGCTGTGTAAAACTCGGAACGTGAGATCACGTGGTCCACGACCGCCGGGATGAAGTGGTCGTACGTCCCGCCCCCGAGGAAACACACGTGCGTGGCCGCATTCGCGTTCCTGGCGGCCAGGCTGCCGAGGTGCTTTTGGAGCTCGAGCTCCGACATCGCTCCAGGAAGGTTGAGCCGCCTGGTGAAGAACACCTCTTTGGGAATGTCGGCAAAAAGCTCCTCGATCGACTTTACGCCGATCGACCGGAGCATCGCTTCCCGGTCTGCATCAGTATGTGGTGTGTACGACATCAGTGTGGCTCCTTCGGGAAGGCCTCATATTCGTCGCCGGTCATGAGGTTTCCGAGCTCGCCCTTGTCGGCGATCTCGACCGCTACCATCCAGCCCTCCCCGTGGGGATCCTTGTTCAGCGTCTCCGGAGTATCAATGACGGCCTGGTTCACCTTGATGACCTTGCCTGACACGGGCGAATAGCAGTCGGAGACGGCCTTGACCGATTCGACCACGCCGAACGTCTCGCCCTGCTTGAGTTCGCGGCCGACTTCCGGTAGCTCAGCAAACACGATGTCTCCCAGCTGGTCCTGGGCGAAATGCGTGAGGCCTATGTAGCCCGTCTTGCCTTCGACCTTCACGTACTCGTGAGTCTTCGTGTAGAAGAAGCTCTTCGGATACATCACTCTTCCGCCCCCCTCTTGTAGAATGGCATCTTCACGACCTTGGCTCTGATCCCGCGGCCTCTGATCTCCACATCAAATTCCGTGTCGAGCTCGGTGAGCGCGGTCTTCACGAAACCCATACCGAGATTCTTATCAAGCGTCGGCGCGTATGACCCGGTGGTGACGCAGCCCACCTTCTCGCCGTCCTTCAGGATCGGATATCCAGTCCTGGCGATGCCCCTGCCGACCATCTCGAACCCGACGAGTCTCACATCTGTGCCTTCCTTGTGCTTCTTCCACAGAGCCTCGCGGCCGATGAAGTCCGGCTTCTTGAAGTAGACGAACCTCCTCAGACCCGCCTCGATCGGCCCATGGGTGTCGTCCATCTCCTGCCCCCAGAGCGGCATCGACGCCTCGAACCTCAGCGTGTCCCGGCACCCAAGTCCTGCCGGCTGCAGCCCGAAAGGCTTACCTGCCTCGACGATGGCATCCCACAGCTTCGGCGCTTCCTCTGGCGTGCAGTAGATCTCGAAGCCGTCCTCACCGGTGTACCCTGTCCTCGCGAACATCGTGTTGATGCCCGCGACATCGACGTCCCTGTAAAGGTGGTAGTACTTCAGGTCGGCAAGCGGGGCTTTCGTGATCGTCTGCACCGCAGCCTCCGACAGCGGCCCCTGCACCGCAACCTCGGCCGTAGCTGAAGACTCGTTCGTGATCTTGACTCCCGGCCAGGGCTTGGCGACTCCCTTGACCCAGTTGAAGTCCTTCTCGATGTTACCGGCGTTGATCACCAGCATGTAGTGCTCCGGACCGAGGCAGCAAACCATGAGGTCATCCACGCAGCCGCCCTCGGGGTTGCACATGGGGGAGTAGATCACCCGACCGGGATAGCCCTTTGAGATGTTGTTCACCAGCAGTTTCTCCAGCATCTCAAGAGAGCCCGGCCCCCGGATGTCCAGTTCGCCCATGTCGGACACATCGAAGATCGTGACGCCCTTCCTGGTCAGGTGGTGCTCCTCCAGGATGCTCGTGAACTGCACCGGGAGAGCCCAGCCCGCGAAGTCGATGATCTTCCCGCCATACTTGATGTGCGTTTCGTAAAGCGGCGTCTTCTTGAGACCATCCAACTCGAATCACCTCCTGCACAGTGTAGGATTCTCGCCTGTTGACGATTTACATCTCCCCGGCGACAAACTGCCGGGAACAGGCCGGATGCATCCCTGCGCGCGGGAGAGGGGTGTGTCCCCATAAACAACAAGAACACGAGATCATCCGCGCGTGCAGCAGATATCCCCTGTCCTTTCACCTGAGAGAATCCCTCCGCTTGCGCATCCCGGTTTAGCCTGGCACGCAGCAGAGGTTACCCCTTTGGTGCCGCGAGAGCGGCTCTCCAGAGTGCCGTCCAGCCGTAGTTCTCTTTGCCTGAGAGTTTCGGCCAACGTTCCTGGCCTTGCTCCTTCGGCGCCCTTGCGGGTCTCTCCCACAGCATTCATCCGGCCCGTTTTCAGTTTTGCGCAAGGTCAGTCCGGTCAATTGACCTGTTCCAACCCGACAGTTTCGCCTCAGCAAGGAAGACTCCTTCTCCGTTTTCTTCATGGAGTTGGAAAGTTAGCTTTTCACGTCTTGCCCGCCGCGCGACAGGCCACGCTGCACTGGGTCTGTGATAGTATGAAATGGTCACAGCGGGTCTGTGCGATGGCTGACCTATCC
>Ga0315277_10003580_pt1 | contig 21037 bp, 25 predicted proteins | sample YL17G05_15_MG_FD_203695 | JGI IMG/M metagenome (GOLD analysis project Ga0315277, IMG submission 203695) | Sediment microbial communities from Yellowstone Lake, YNP, Wyoming, USA - YL17G05_15 | ecosystem: Environmental > Aquatic > Freshwater > Lake > Sediment | place: USA: Wyoming | collected... | reverse complement strand
GCTCAACGGCTAAACACCAAAGGGTTTGGGACATTCTTTCGGCCTAACGCGAATGACCGCACCCAAGATATGGCGAGCAGTCGCTACTTGGCCTGTGCTACCGAGCGTGCCTTGTCGAGATTATCCACACCAAGTACGAGACGCGTATTCGATGCTAGATACGACAGGTTAATATTGACTCCTGCGTTGGCGATTTTACGGCAGATATGACCGAACTCACCTGGTCGGTCGGCTATATCGAGCACGAGCGCATCGCGTTCATCAGTCACGTGGATTTTAGCGGCTTCAAGGGCACGGCGTGCGGCAGCGGCATCATCAACCAGAAAGTGGATGACGCCTTTACCTTGGCTGGGGAAACCACACACGCCTTCAATGTTAACTCCAGCCTTACCCAAAGCCTCACCCAAGTCGGCAAGGGTGCCCGGACGATCCTCCAACAAAACAGTAAGGTCTTTAGCCATAATTAACTCCTTTCGCTTCAAACAAGAGCGGCCGCGGATTAGGCCGCACAAATGGGTATTTAGCTGCGGTTTAATGGCTCACCAGCTTATAAACCTCAGCAGCCTAATACCCTAAGTTAATGCAGGTATTAGGATATAACAGGTGAAAATAGTTTGAATATTTGCTATATTATAGCATAGAAACAAAGAAAGAATCATCCAATACAACTCAAAAAAAACTCGATCATGTTTGTGATTCGGTAGGATTACTGCGAGTCGCCAGACTATTGCTGTAATGACAGAAGAAATAAAAATAATCAAAAAATTATTACGCAGCTGCGTATTCATATGGATACTTTTTTTTATTCATCGACGTATATATTCTTAATACAAAGAGGAAAGATAAAAAAACAATATTTTGATAGGTTTTGCCAGCCCCTGCAGATAGACTAGACCTGACAGGTTCGTTATACTTATCAGGGTTCGCACTAAAAGGAAAATCATGCCAACTGAAGCAAAAGGATCACGTATTCCAGGTTTTTATAATCTTACCCTGACGGAGCGCCTGTCTGAGCTCGCCGAACGCGGAGAGCTCTCGGCTGAAGATATTGCCGCCCTGGGTGGTCAAGCTGGTCTCACGTCTAAGCAGGCAGATCACATGGTCGAGAACGTGGTAGGTGTGTATGCCCTGCCTCTTGGGATTGCGCTTAACTTCATTGTTAATGGGCGGGAAGTGCTGGTGCCCATGGCGATCGAGGAGCCCTCTGTCGTCGCAGGGGCATCGTTCATGGCTAAGCTGGCTCGGTCTGGGGATGGGTTCATTGCTCAAGCTGACCCGCCGGAGATGATCGGCCAGATCCAACTGTTATGCATCTCTGATCTATCTGCTGCCAGGCAAGCCATCCTGGAACACAAAGGACACCTGTTGGAAGAAATCTCAGAATTGGACCCAGTGCTCAAGCGCCTGGGTGGCGGTCCGCGTGACCTGGAAGTAAGGCTGATCGAAGATTCACCCATCGGACCCTTTTTGGTGGTGCACCTGATCTATGACGTGCGGGATGCGATGGGGGCGAATGCAGTCAACACCGCAGTTGAGCGCCTGGCACCTCAACTGGAAACGATCAGCGGTGGCAAGGCACACCTGCGTATCCTCTCCAACCTGGCAGACCACCGGTTGGCACGAGCACAATGCACCATCCCACTCCGTGAGCTGGCTTTTGATGCGTACCCGGCTGAGGATGTGCGGGATGGCATAATATCCGCCTGGGCATTCGCAGCGGCTGACCCATACCGGGCAGCCACCCACAATAAGGGCATTATGAATGGGGTCGACCCGGTGGTGATTGCTACAGGTAACGATTGGCGGGCGATCGAGGCCGGGGCGCACGCCTATGCCGCGCACAGCGGTCGATATACTTCACTCTCCACCTGGGGACAGGATGCACAGGGAGACCTGGTGGGTAGCCTGGAGATGCCTATGGCGGTTGGCATTGTCGGTGGAGCGACCCAGGTACACCCGGTGGCGCGCGCAGCACTAAAACTGATGGGCGTGACCACTGCCGGGCAGCTGGCAGAGATTATCGTATCGGTGGGACTGGCGCAAAATCTGGCAGCCCTGCGTGCCCTGGCGACTGAGGGTATCCAGCGCGGTCACATGGGACTGCATGCCCGCCAGGTGGCGATTGCTGCGGGAGCGCAAGCTGAGATGATCGAAAAATTGGCGACGCAAATGGTGGCTGAGAAAATCGTGCGGGTGGACCGGGCGAAAGAAATCCTGAACGAATGGAAGAAGGCTGAATGACCTTGCCTCTATCTGTAAAAGCCCAATGAAAAAATTCTTGCCTTGGGTCTGTATAATTCTCGCGTTATCCGGTGGCAGCTTCGCTGGCTGGGTTGATTTCAATAATGATGAGCCACAAGCGGCTGTGCTGGTGATATTAGTGGTGACATTCCTGCTGGGGCTGATACTGCCAAGGAAAGCCTGGTTATGGGCAATTATCGTGGCTTTATGCTTACCCGGCGTGTACCTGTTTGCACGCAGCCTTGGCTACCAATCAGTTAGCCCACCCAGTCCAGGCTGGTATGCCTCACTACTGGCGCTCATCCCAGCCTTCATTGGTGCTTATGCAGGTGCGCTTGGGCGGGTAATTATTAATAATTTGATTGCGAAATCATAACGTCGATACAGGAAATGTTATACTTCATGGTTCTTCACATGAAATGGTTCTCCACATGAAATGGTTCCGTACATAAAATAGTTCGTTCCATGAAATTAAAGCCAACACTGAATACCCATGGAACAGAACGATAAGAAAGAAGTGATAGTTATGGATACACCTCAATCAAACCTCAGACCTATGTTGCTTAAACCCACCCATCCGGTGGGGATCATCGGCTATGGGGCGTATGTTCCGCGCTACCGCCTGCCTGCTAAGGAAGTTGCACGCATCTGGACGGATGGAGCGGGAGGACTACCGATCAAGGAGAAAGCCGTGCCTGGGCTGGATGAGGATGTGGCTACGATGTCGATCGAAGCTGCCCGAAACGCCATGCTGCGAGCGGGCATCCATGCGGAGGATATCCGCGCTGTATGGGTTGGCTCAGAATCACACCCGTATGCGGTCAAACCAACCTCGACCATTGTAGCTGAGGCGATCGGCGCGGTTCCCTACGTGCAGGCAGCCGATTGGGAATTTGCCTGTAAGGCAGGCACCGAAGCCATGGTAGCGGCGATCGGTTTTGTCGGCTCAGGCATGGCACGTTATGCTATGGCGATTGGCATGGATACTGCCCAGGGGCGCCCGGGAGACGCTTTGGAATACACGGCGGGTGCAGGTGGAGCAGCCTATTTGCTCAGCCCGGCGGAAGAAGCCCTGGCAATCTTTGAGGGGTCGTATTCTTACGTGACGGATACACCCGATTTTTGGCGCCGCGAATACCAGAGATATCCGGAACACGGTCAGCGTTTTACAGGCGAGCCAGCCTACTTCAAACACATTATCGAAGCTGCCCAGGCGCTGTTGGAAGGCACGAATACGACCGCCAAGGATTATAAGTGGGCGGTATTTCACCAACCCAATACGAAGTTCCCCCAGCGTGTGGCAGCCCAGCTTGGATTCACCAAGGAGCAGATCGCTCCGGGGCTGCTCGTACCGGTGATTGGCAATACCTATGCCGGGGCAGCTATGATTGGGCTGACAGGCATCCTGGATATCGCCGAACCAGGGGATAAGATCTTAATGGTTTCTTTCGGTTCTGGTGCCGGCTCGGACGCGTTCGCCATTCGGGTTACCGATGCGATCCGCGAACGGCGTGACCGTGCTCCGAAGACACAGGAATACATTGCGCGACGGACCGAGATTGACTATGGGACGTATGTACGTTACCGCGGCAAGCTGGCAATGAAATGAAGCCATTGAATATGGGGAAGGCAATCCAATGAGTGAAGTTGTAATCGCGGGCATCGGACAAACAGACGTTGGTGAGCACTATACTATCTCCCTACGCGACCTGGCACTCATGGCTTTGGAAGCAGCCATTCAAGACGCAAGCGGTTTACGACCCGATATCCTATTTGTGGGGAATATGTTTGCACCAGCAGCCTCGCACCAGGCGCACCTGGGTGCACTGATATCCGATTACGGAGGGCTAGCGGGCATTGAAGCCTCTACCATTGAGGCGGGTGGGGCATCAGGTGGGGCAGCACTGCGCATGGGCTATTTTTCCATCAAGTCTGGCGAGGCAAAAGTGGCTCTGGTGCTCGGCATCGAGAAAGTGACTGACCAGCTTGGTCCTAGTGCGGAAGCCATACAATCATTGGGGGAAGATAGTGATTATGAGGCTGTTCATGGGCTCACTCCGAATGCCCAGGCAGCTTTGCTCATGCGCCGTTACATGCACGAATACCACCTTACACATGACGCATTTTCAAGTTTCCCCATCCTGGCGCATGCCAATGCGCTCACCAACCCGCATGCCATGTACCACAACCGGGTCACATTAGAGGCGTACCAACGTGCAGACCCGATCAGCGACCCGTTGACTATATTCGATACAGCCCCGGTGGCGGATGGTGCGGCGGCATTGATATTGACCCAACCCGAACTGTTACCGCCAGGCTATACACAACCCCTGGTGCGCATCACCGGCTCCAGCCTGGTCACCGACCGCCTGGCAATCCACGACCGGCCTGACCCGTTGGCATTTGATGCGGTACGCCGATCCGTTGAACGGGCATGCCGGCAAGCAGGTATATTGCCAGGGGATGTGGACTTGTTCGAGCTATATGACTCATATTCCATTATCGCAGCACTTTCACTGGAAGCAGCCGGCCTGGCAAAACGCGGTGAAGGCTGGAAACTGGCTCAGGAGGGCAAGCTGAACCGGGATGGTGAGATGCCCATCGCCACCTTGGGTGGGCTCAAAGCACGCGGCAACCCAGGCGGTGCGACGGGTGTTTATCAGGCAGTGGAAGCTGCATTACAGTTACGCGGGCAGGCTGGAGCGAACCAGGTGACGGGGGCACGACGGGCATTGATCCAATGTCTGGCGGGACCGGCCTCATCGGCAGTAGCCCATATACTGGAGGCAATTTGAAGATCGGATTGGTGCTCATCATTGCTGAACGCAAAGAGCTGCAGCGTGCATATAGCTACCAGAAGACGCGCGAGTTCGCTCAGCAAGCAGAAGAATCCGGTTTTGACAGCTTGTGGCTGTACGACCACTTGTTATACCACCCTGAGGGTGAGCCAACCATTGGCATTTGGGAATGCTGGACGTTCCTCTCAGCCTTAGCAGAAGCCACACAGCGTGTGGAGCTTGGAACTCTGGTAGCATGCAATTCCTTTCGCAACCCGGCACTGCTTGCCAAGATGGCCATCACCCTGGATGAGGTCTCCCAAGGTCGATTGATCCTGGGGGTCGGGGCAGGCTGGAACAAGCCAGAATATGAGGCCTTTGGTTTCCCATTTGACCACCGGGTGAGCCGCTTTGAGGAAGCGCTGCAGATCATCCGCCCCTTACTCAAGGAGGGTAAGGTAGACTTTCAGGGTAAGTATTACCAGGCGCGCGACTGCGAGATCAGACCATTGGGTCCACGCCCAGGTGGACCACCTTTACTGGTCGGCTGTGGTGGCAAGCGTATGCTACGCCTGACGGCGAAATATGCTGACCTGTGGAACACAGGTTATCTTGGGCTAGTGGATATGCTCGTGCAGCCACGCCAGGAGTTGCTGGAAGCCTGCCAGGAAACCGGGCGCGACCCGTCAACGCTGGGCATCACTGCGATGATTGCTCTGCATTACCCCAAGCTAGCACCAGAACCGGTTGGATTTGACTGCCCGCCTCTAACTGGTACACCGACTCAGATCGCCAAGTCAATACAGGCATACGAACAGGCAGGGGTGGAGCATATGATGTTCCACCTGATCCCTTACAAACCCGCAGCGATCAGTAAGCTAGAAGAATCTGTGCACATATATCGGGACATTTCAAATGAGCAAAGACAGAAAAAGCCAATCTGATAGGAATTGATAGCGACCAATGGCTATAGTAATCATCGAAAGGTAATATAAAAGGAGATTTATTGCTATGGAAATTCCTCGCCATTGGCGGTTGAAGAAACAACGTTACTCTCTGGTTGGAGAAGTATGCCCACATTGTGATGCCAAATTGTTTCCACCGCGCGATATTTGCCCCAATTGTGGGCAGGAAGCCCGCACGGAATATCAATTCAGCGGAAAAGGTGAGGTATTTTCGTATACCACCATCTATGATGCCCCGGCAGGTTACGAATCGAACGTTCCTTACACGGTGGCCTTGGTGAAATTGGTGGAAGGTCCGATGATAACCGCCCAATTGACCGATTTGGGAAGCCAGAAGGTGGAAATTGGCATGCCGGTCGAAATGGTCACGCGCAAGTTACGCTCGGACGGCGATGAGCGGGGAATTATCGTTTACGGGTATAAGTTCCGACCGATGTTACATTAACCAACAGGCTAACTTGGAAATTGATGAACGCTCTCCAATGATGGAGGGCGTTTTTAATTATCTCCCTTAAGGCGGTTAAGTACCCATCTATCACCTACCTCAGAGCCCGAAACCTTTCACCCTGGGAAGGATCTTGCCCTGCCTGACCAACCATGTAATATGCTCATCGTTATAGCCAGTTAACTTGCAAGCATCCCGGACTGTTATCCATTCATCATTTTCGGTGTTCATTTTTTACTTCTCCGCGCGGAGTATAAGCCTGCGACCAAAGATTACCAACAAGATCCCAACCACCAGCAATGGAGTAAAACAAACAAATTCAGAATGGTAATAGGGGATTGTATCTATCCCCACCCATATACCCAGCACCAACAACAACCCTCCAACTATCACTAATATCCAACCCCAGATCCGATTGCTTTTTCGTTCCCCTTCCTCTTCTTCGGCGGGCGTTTCCTCCTCTTCTTCGGGAGGCGTTTTCTCCTTGCGGTTTATAAGCCAGATACCAATAACTAAACACAGGATCCCAATTGGCAGTATAGGAAAAAATAGTAAAAAACCTAAAATCTGTTTTATCCATTCCTCTAGTGGTTGGGTGGGACCGTACTCACCAATAGTACTAACTATAGCAAATATACCTATACATGCACCAAACCCTCCAAGTATCGTTAATATCCAACCACAGCCTTGACGGCTTTGTAGCCACGCTGCCAAATATTGAATATTCATTCTCACCTATTCCAGCGATTGCGCTTTGTATTTCACAGAGCTTGTTATAACTGCCCGACTTACAGATTCTTCCCAAAGCATCTCGACAATTTCCAACACTGGAGGGGTTTCGTTCCCTGGCTCATCACTCCCTGGTGTGAAAGTCACGTCTATCCAGAAATTGGGATCACCGGTAACCTGGTTGATTATCTTCTGCAGCGCTTCTATGTTCATCTGGTCAAAAACAAAGTGAAAATTATTACTCATACGTTATTCTTTTCACTCTTAGTACGTAGCGTCCACTGACTTGTGGGAGTGCTGCACCTATTAATATTGGCTGCCTGACTATTTCCCAGATACTACCCATTTCAGGGAACTTCCATCGATATTTATAATATCTTCGAATGTACTATTTGTATCAAGTAGATCCCGCCGGAATTCAACATGATCTATAAATAGATTGCTGTTTTCATATGAATCACACTCAGCACTTATTTGTATAGATACCGAACTTCCAGCATAGGCGCTCAAATCTATCAATCTCTGGATCCATCCATTTGTATCATTGTTATCACAAAGCCAATATTTCTCTATCACCGCTCCATTAACTAAAACCTTTCCAACATCATACCCACATACATCTGAAGAAACGATCCAATGCCAATAGGACATGTATGGGAGTTCAGAAGGAACAAGGACCTGTTGCTCAATAGAACTGATTTCAGCATAGTCACCACCTAACCATACTGCCCATGTACCATCATAAGGTGTGATTCCCCCAGGTAATTGTTGGACGATCAATTCCCATCCATGGGTTGAATATTGGTTCCAAATAATTGGACCTTGTTCAAAATCCCCGTTCGGAAATAATACAGGAGGAATTTGTCGTTGAACAAGAGGCAAATAGATCAAGTAAATGGATGCATAAGAATAGGCCACCCTCCCCCAAACAATAATCATCGCAAGAAACAGAACACAAATCGCTACAATTTTCTTCATGCTCTCCTCCCTGAATTAAATATTTATAGACAGTCGTTATTCTTGAAGGAGTAGATATTCTATTGTCTATGCTGAAATTTTTCATCCACCGCACCAATCTCATTCCAGCGATTAAGCCTCGTATTTCACAGACATTTCTATAACCGTATGGCTTATATTTTTATCCCAAAGCATCTCAGCAATTTCTAAAGCCTGGGGCTTTCTTTCCACGCCTCATCACTCCGAGGGGTATATATTACATCTATCCAACTATTAGGATCATGGGCAACTTCATTGACCATCTTCCGTAACTTTTCTGTATTCTGTTGGTCAAAAACAACTTTCTACAAATTTCCTTTTTTCTTTATGTGGTTGGATTCTACTTCGTTGGACATGATTGATAAAATACGTCATCTACAACAAATAACGGGCTTGAATGGGTATTACCAAGTACATAAAATCGTAGATTTACGGTTTGGCCAGCGTATCCTATCAAATCTATTACATCTTTTTGCCATTCAGTGGAATCATAAGAAAGGTAATGGGTCCTAACTGTTGTACCGTTAATTTGTACATATGCAGCCAAACATCTACCTGGGCACCACATATCGATTGCTTCTACCCAATACCAATAAGCTAAATAATGATTATTACTTGGCACAGAAACATTTTGTTCAATAGAACCAAATTCAGTGAGCCATTTAGCTCTTATTGCTGCAACCCACTCTCCGCTATGAGGATTATCAAAATCACTTCTGATATAATCTCCGGGTAGCACATAAAACCCTTTTTCCCACCAAGCATCAACTCCCTGCTCGAAATTACCGTTAGGTATGATTGAAGTATCACAGGGTTTCATCACAATGGGCAAATAAATGAATTGATTATTCTCTGGATAACTATTTGCGTACGATATTCTTAAAGTAGGAATTTGTGTCCCTATACTGATAACGACAAGGAAAAAAATAAAAACTGGACGATCGGTTAATCTTACCTGGTTTTGTGTTTCCATATGGTTATCCCCATTTCTCCATAAATCCATCTATAAATATTATTTGTTAGGGTGGCAAGGTTATGAGCAAATATCCAGTTATCATTAACATCATTATCAGTATACATAATTCCTCCACTCGATGCAATAGTTAAATGTAATAGACAGGGGGTACTTTTATCCATTGGCTATAACAGACTATCCATCCCAACCTTGGGTGGGTGGCCTCGGCAAGACCATCCACCCAATGAGCCTTGTCCGCTTACCATCATATTCAATTATTAAGGTGCATTGTTTTTTATTGTAACTGCATGTGACCTTCGGGAGCTGCAACCCTACTGCTGCAGCTCCCAATGCCAAAGGAGTGTGAGTTAGCTCACTTTGAAGTATGCTTCACCAAACAGGCTGCAAATCTGCTTTTTCCAACAAGTTCCGCCGCACGAATCCTATCCGCTTCTGAATAGTGACCATGATATTCAGAAGATCACCCAGCGGGAAAGCCTCCCGGACCTGCCAGGCGCTCAGCTCATCCAGATTGACATGCACCTCTGCAGCTGCAAGGTTCCAGTCTTTCTCCTGTTCCTGGCACAGATCCGCATGCTTATAGATCTCCCGTGTGATCTCGATAGCGCGCCGATTGGACTGATCCAACAACCGGGCAATCTCTTTCTCAGCCTTCTTCGTCGTAGCCTCAAGCGCCAAATCTGTGAGTGGGGCAACCGGTTCCGGTTTGGATGTAGGGGCGACAACCTCAACTTTCCCCCCTTCCAGATCTAACAGCTGGCCCTCTAGTTCTGATATTTGTTTATTCAGCTCAGCGATCTACCGCTGCCACCCCTCTAATTTCGAGCTAGAAAAAGATGGATCACTTCGTGGGGTAGTGGCCATCCGCCCGACCTTGATACCTAACTCCCGCTTCGACTCTCGCAGCTCGTTCAACCTTTTCGTCAACGTTGCTTTAATCGCCATGTTTAACTCCTTTTATAATCATCCTTGATAATTCAATAATGCTTTTAATCGCTTCTCAAAACCGCTATCGCCTTGGTAACGCCAACAATTTTCAATAGCAAACCGGGACCAGAGGGCGGCTTGCGTGTTCGCTTTACCTTCCCTGGGTAATGTCCGCAATTCTTTCTGGGCTTTCAGGCTTCCGGGTTCTGCTCATTGCTCGTTAATTCCATATTGGAGCGAGAAACCTGGCAAGGAATCTATGCTGGCTTTACAGCTGTCACCAAGAGTTAGTAAACTTCTTTGTAAAAATTTAGGCGAAAGAGTATTGATTTCAGGAGAGGTAGTAACATATTTAGAAGGACAAATTACCATATGAAAATGTTCACGACTCCGCTGGAGACAGGTAATGGAATAACACCGCGCCGTACGAACGGTTAGGACTGCAAACCTGGTTCCACGACGTTGAACATGCCAACTGGGACACTCCTGAAGACATCAAAGCAGTCTCACTGCCGACCATGGTCCGCAGCTGTCCGCGCATAAATGCGGTAGAAATTCTATGCGGATTGGTATATAATAAGATCATATTTGGACAAGTTTGATATGATTTACTGGATTACAATTGGAAAGGAATGTGTGACATGTTGAATCTGAATTCCGTCATGATCGGAACGAAACAAACCAAGGTCCTCGCAAATTTCTATGAAAAGGTCATTGGAAAACCGCCAGATATGGCCGACAGTGAGAACGGTTTTTTTGGCTGGCAGGTGGAAAATGGCTACATGGGTGTTCTTGAGCATTCCGAGATGAGTGGTAACACGAAAGATCCAGGCCGAGTTATGCTGAATTTTGAGACGACCCAAGTTAAAGAGGAATTTGAAAGGATCAAAGCGCTGGGCGGGGCAGTAATACGGGCGCCATACCAAATGGGCGGCGGATGGATCGCCACCCTGGCTGACCATGACGGCAACTACTTTCAGATCATAAACCCGATGGAAATGTAAATCACACCATTTATAGCATCAAGTAACCCTAATGAATCACATTTAGATTGTGGTCATCTCTGCACGAATCGAGACCTATATGTGGGCATAAGTGTCGACCGATGATGCATTATCCAATCAAATTAATCTAGCTCTATAATGCACCCTCTAACATCGGAGGGTGTTTTTATTATTACGTCGAATCTGCGGATGCGAATGCCATCCTCAAGGTAACGGTCATTTTTCACAATTAAACAGGAATGTGGTGAGCTGAGTCCTCCAATTTTCTGCATAATATTTAAGATAGGAGAAGCGCTTCATGAAAAAATCACACCTTACGATCATCGCCTTAGGAATCCTCTTACTCTTCTTCACCCAGTCCGCCGGCACGCTGGTTGAATCGATCTACATATTGGATCTAATGAACTCAAACCTGGATGAAAAGGCGTTGGGTGTGCTGTTTTTCTTTGCGCCTTTGCTCCTGCTTCCCTTCTTCAAGAAAGGTCAGCGCCCGCTGGTGTGGATTCTTTTTGGCCTGCTGTTCCTCACCCGCGGGCTGACTCCGTACCTCAACACCGCCAACCGCCTATCTGCCTCCGGCATTGCCACCGCCGTCTCCCTCAGCCTGTTCTTTTTACTCCTTGCCAGCAAGCCAGCAGTTGGACGATGGGCTCCGGCTGGGCTGGCGCTGGCGGTGGGTGTGTCCACGCTGCTGCGCACAGTGGGGCATGGCATCGAATTCTCCCTTACTTCCGCGGGTGGCTGGGTTGGGTGGACGTTGGGGCTTCTACTCGGCTGCTGCCTGGCGCTGACAGACCTGAAACCTGAGCTACCCACCCAACAAAATGGTGGAAAGCGTACGGCTCCCGTATTGGGTATTTACCTCATCCTGACTCTGGTCTATTTTTCGGTTTCAGCCCCCGCCGTGATCTCCCGTTGGACCGAGGGTAATTACACCTTGATCGTCAGCGCAGTCAGCCTGTTCTCGCTTGGCTGGGTCTGGTTATTCTCCAGCCAGCCTGGTTTGCTTGAGCGCATCTCCACACGCCTGCTGGTATCCTGGAACCTGCTCTTTACCGCCAGCCTGACATTGACTCTCCTCTTGCAGAGAGTTTCGTTCCCACCCACGTTGGACTCGCCTGCCGTGGTGGTGGGTGCGCCCACCATGCTACAGATGGTCCCCCTGGGGTTGATGCTCTTGCTCTTCCCGGTGCTCTTTCTCGACATGCAAATCTTCCTCCAGCAGATGCAAGGTTCTGCCCCGCCACCTCGTAGCCTGGCACCAGGTATCCTGTTGGGGAGTCTATCGCTGATCGTGCTGATCTTTATCAACATCTTCTCTAATGTCTGGGGCTATATCAAACCCATCAGCCCTCCATTCCGCAATACCTTCTGGTTGGCTTACTTATTATTGTCTTTAGCCATCAGCTTACTCGTCTGGCACGCACCAAAGGGCAGAACAGCCCCCGAAACAGATTCCGCAGGATCTCGCCCCTGGTCATGGGTAGTCCTACTCGCCGCGATTTTCCTGACTACGCTGGTCTTCGCACTGCCGACGACGTACGTTCAGGTGGACTCAGCCGGTAAAACCTCGTTACGGGTAATGACCTTTAACACCCAGCAATCCAATGATGAATTCGCCGAGAAATCCTTCCAAGCCCAGCTCGCACTTATCCGCCAGGTTTCACCCGATATCCTTGCCCTGCAAGAAACCGACTCAACCCGCATCTCCCTCAACAACAACGATTACGTTCGCTACTTCGCTGACCGGCTCGGCTATTATTCTTACTATGGTCCGAAAACCGTCGCTGGTACTTATGGCACAGCCATATTGTCGAAGTTTCCACTGATGAATACGCGCACAGTGTTCATCTACAGCGACAAGGATGAGACCGGCGTCACCGAAGCCGAGGTTGAATTGGCAGGCTTGCGCATCACGATCTATGACGTCCACCCTGATAGCTCAGACCCGGCCATGCTGGTCTTTGCACAGACCCTTCTAAGGCGCTCGCAAGATAAGCCCTACGTGATCGCCATGGGCGATTACAACCTGAGAGATTACGAGGAAGCTTACCAGCTCATTGACAGCGTTCTTACCAACGCCTGGACGAGCGTCTACCCATCAGAAATCAGCCCTGATGGCGTAGATATGTCCGGAGATAACCGCATCGACCACATTTTCCTTTCCCCCAACTTGACCGCAGTCAATCCGACCTACATTCTACCGCCGGAGTCGGCCACCGATCATCCTGTGCACTGGGCAGACATTATGTGGGGCAGTCCGTAACCCTACCGGCATACGCACGGACAGTGGCATGCAACTCTGACGGAGGCGGAAGAGGCATCATCCTATACGTGAATAAGTCCATGCCAGTTATGCAGGTCTACGAATGGGAATGAATCTCTACACCCTCTCAGGTTGCAAGTGGGTAGAAGCTTATGTCTAAATTTGGTGATAGTAGGATAGAATTTATGTCAGTTCTATAATGTTCATATCGCAATAGTCAGGAGAATCACTAGATGGCAACATACAAGCCGGACTGTATGCCTGACTAATGAATAGGAGGAGTCGATGAGAGTTACCACCTTGATCGAAAACAGGCCAAGTGCGACCGATTCGCAGCTCGTGGCTGAATGGGGCCTATCTTTCCATATCGCTTTCAACATTCATAACATTCTCTTCGACACTGGCAGCTCTGGCTCCTTCGTAAAGAACGCAGAACACCTATCAGTCAATGTGGAAGCAGTCGACACCGCGATCCTATCTCACCATCATTTCGATCATGGTGGGGGTCTCAGACGCTTTTTCGAGGCAAATTCAACTGCCAGTGTACATCTCGGCGAAGCCCCCAACGGAGAGTGTTTTATTCGCCCCCTACCCTTCATAAAAAAATACGTCGGCCTCGAAAAAGCGCTCATGACAGACTACCCTGACCGATTCAAGACTATCAGCAAACCCACTGAGATACTCCCAGATGTCTTCGTTTTTCCTCACATATCTGGTAACTTTCCCCGACCCGCCGGAAACAAACGCCTTTTCGTGCGGAGAGACGGCAAGCTGACACTGGATGATTTCGCTCATGAAATCGTCATGGCCATTAAGGAAAACAACCAACTCGTCATCTTCACCGGGTGCTCTCACAATGGTATTCTCAACATGGTAGACACGGTAGCTAGAGAGTTCAAGGGAATACCTGTCAAAGCAGTTGTTGGTGGTCTTCATCTGGTAGCCTCGCCACCCTTCAACTTCATAGCAGGCAGCAAACGTGAGGTCGAGGAACTTTCAAAGAATATATTGGATTACCCGGTCGATCGGACCTATACTGGACACTGCACCGGCACAAAAGCCTTTACCATCCTTAAGGCCGTGATGGGCGACCGTATTACGGATCTACAGACAGGCTCTTGTTTTGAGGTTTAAAAGTAGATCATGACCAGATAAGCGATCTCAAAAATGAGGGAGCGCCTTTTTCGCGGTCAAAATAATGGAAAGAACTGATTACGAGATAGCTATGCCTGATCCTGTGCCCATCACCATCGTCAACGTCGGATACCTTTCCACCAACTACTGGGTGGTCAGTTCAGGCAGATCGCGCCTCTTAGTGGACCTGGGATACCCGGGGACGATGGGCACCATGCGGGCAAGGCTTAACCAAATGGATATACCACTCAAGGAGATCCGTTATGCGCTGGCGACCCACTACCACATCGACCATGCCGGGTTAGCCCAGGAGCTCAAGCAAGAAGGAGTGGGCTTGCTTGTGTTGGAGACCCAGATTACGGCAATCCCCCTGATGAGACAGTTCACCAAACCTCAGGATCATTATGTGGACATCGCGTTGGATGGCAATGTGAGCATTCCCTTTCCAGAGAGTAGGGCGTTGCTTGCCCAGATTGGCATTCCAGGGGAGATCCTGCCCACACCTGGGCATTCTGATGATAGTGTGTCATTGCTGCTGGATGACGGATCGGTTTTTACGGGTGACTTAACCCCTTATAGGCTCGCCTGGGGGGAGGCGATAGACGTGGTTGAGGCAAGCTGGCGTCTGCTTAAGGAACGGGGTGCCAAACGGGTATATCCGGGGCATGGACCGGTGCGGTCATCCTTATCGGTTTTCTATGAACGAACCTAAAATAGATAATCTCTCGTTAACTCATCCCATCTTTTTCGTAGGCACATCCGGATGGACCTATGAGCACTGGAAGGGTCGCTTTTATCCCGAAAACCTGCCAAAGAAGGGCTGGTTTGACTATTACGCCAGCCAATTTTCAGCTGTAGAGGTCAACGCCACCTTTTATCGTACCTTCAAGGACCAGACTTACCACAATTGGAGAGAGCGCGCCCCACAGGGCTTTGGTTACGTGCTCAAAGCACCGCAGCTAATCACTCATCGCAAGTATCTGCTGGATGTGGATCAGGAGCTCCAAGCTTTCTACCATTCCTGTTCTTTACTGCAGGACAAATTCGAGATGATTCTGTTGCAGGTAGCGCCTAACACACCTTACGACTTGGTACGATTGAAAAAAGCCCTGTTGGCATTCCCAGACTCTGGTAGAGTGGCAGTCGAATTCCGTCGACCCGAATGGCTCAGCCAGGATACGATAAGCGTGCTGCGTAGCATTGGGGCGACGATATGTAATGTCGATTCGCCCCAACAAAAGATCAGCGACCTCCTCACCTCCCAGCGGGCGTACCTACGCTTGCATGGGCGTAATCACTGGTATACGTACAATTATTCGGAAGATGAGCTGAGAGAGATTGCTGCGCTCGCCCAAGAGCTGGCACGAAGAGGGGCACGCCGGGTGTATATCTTCTTCAACAACGACTTCGAAGGCTACGCACCCGCTAATGCTCTGACCTTACAGGGATTGCTCAGGGGTTGAGTTACTTAGCAGGTCAACGTTATTATTACAAGGCAATACCTGCCAAGACTGAAAATCCCTTTATACCGAGGCCAAACACTGATGGGCAGGGGAAAAACTGTCAAGGCTTGACAAATCACTGTAGTGCGACTACAATTGTTATAGGCGAACTCTAATATGACGACTTATTGGTGCATCTGTCTGAGGCGGGGATCTTAGCCGCGCCTCTTTAAAATATACATCCTGACGGTCAACTGCCACACGCGGCGCACAGCCACCCCCGCATTTATTGATATCCGGTCTGTGTGCCATATTCATTAAAAGCAGTTGACTGTTTGTTTTATCCAACTTCGATTTGAGGTAATTAACGATGACATCCCCTATTCTTAATCCTTCTGACGCCCTGCGGGTTTACGATGATATCTTGCAAACCATAGGCAAAACACCCCTCGTGCGTCTAAAACGCCTGGGCAGCGACCTGCCATGCCCGATTTACGCCAAAGTGGAGTTTTTTAACCCTGGAGGCTCGGTGAAAGACCGTATTGCGGTTAACATCATCGACGAGGCGGAGCGTAACGGACGGCTCAAACCAGGTGGCACGGTCGTGGAGGCAACTTCCGGCAACACAGGCCTAGGTCTGGCGATGGTGTGCGCCAAGAAAGGTTATAAGGCCATCTTCGTGCTGCCAGACAAGATGAGCCAGGAGAAAATCCAATTACTGCGGGCGTTTGGTGCACGCGTGGTCATCACACCCACTGCCGTCACTCCTGATGACCCACGTTCGTACATCAGTGTTTCCAAGCGCATTGTCGAGGAGACCCCTAATGCAATCCTTGCCAACCAGTACCATAACCCTGAAAACCCTCACAGTCACTACCTCACCACCGGTCCAGAAATCTGGGAGCAGACGGGTGGAAAAGTTACCGATGTAGTGATTGGGGTGGGTACCGGTGGTACGATCAGCGGTGCAGGGCGCTATCTCAAAGAGCAGAACCCCAAGATTCGGGTCATTGGGGTGGACCCGAAGGGATCCATACTTAAGGAAACCTGGCAACAGGGACATGTCCCAGGTGAAGCGCATCCAAAAACGTATAAAGTCGAAGGGATTGGCGAGGACTTCCTGCCCTCAACGCTGGACTTATCGGTGATAGACGAGGTGATCCAGGTTGGGGATAAAGAATCATTTACCTGGGCGCGCCGTTTGGTTAAAGAAGAAGGCATCTTTTGCGGTGGCTCAGCCGGGTCAGCCCTGGCGGCTGCCATGCAACATGGCGCTACCTTGACCCCCGATCGCCTGCTGGTGGTGCTGCTACCCGATTCAGGCTCACGCTACCTATCTAAATTTTACGATGACAAGTGGATGAGGGAAAATGGATTCTTGGCAGCGGAATGGTGTGAGGCCTCCCTAAAGGAAATTCTATCCGTTAAGTCGGTTCAGGGGTTGATTACTGCCCATGAAGACGACCGTCTAACCGACGTGATTGCTTCGATGAAGTCCCACGATATCTCACAGATGCCCGTCGTCCACACAGATGAATCACTGGCAGGCTTGGTGACCGAAATCGATCTGCTCAAGTACCTGGTGGAAGATAACCACATCCAACGCCCCGAGGAGACCATTTCAGTGATCATGCGCCCAGCCCAGAACGTCTTTTCTTCCAATACTCCTGTCGAAACAGTGTTGCCGGCCATCATGGAAAACCAGGTGGTACTGGTTACTGAGGAAAATCACCCTATCGGCATCCTGACGAAAATTGACATCCTGGATTTCATCACCCAGGGGATGTGATTATGAGCAATAAGGAAATACCAATGCAATTTGAAACAGCCTGCATCCACGCCGGGCAAAACCCTGACCCCACCACAGGGGCGGTCATGACACCTATCTACCAGACCTCCACTTATGTTCAAGATGGAGTGGGCAAGCATCGTGTCTACGACTATGCACGCACCGGCAACCCAACCCGCACAGCCCTTGAAGCTAGCCTAGCTGCCCTGGAAGGCGGTCAATTTGGGCTGGCGTTTGCTTCGGGTATGGCAGCGATCGATTCTATCCTACACCTGTTGGCACCTGGCGAGCATGTTTTAGCCGGTAATGATGTCTATGGAGGCACATACCGTCTGTTCGAGCGGGTCCTGCGCCCGTATGGTCTGGATTTCTCGTACGTTGATACAACCGACCTTGAACAGGTGATATCGAGCTTACGCCCCAATACCCGCATGGTGTGGATCGAATCACCCTCGAACCCGCTGCTGCGCGTGAGCGATATACCCGCCCTGGTGAAGATCGCCCACAACCATTCCAAGTCAAGCCTGGTGGTCGTCGACAACACCTTCGCTACCCCGTATTTGCAGCGCCCGCTTGTCTTGGGAGCTGACCTGGCGGTGCATTCCACCACCAAATACCTGGGTGGGCACTCGGATGTGGTCGGGGGTGCAATAGTGGGGAAAGATGAAATGGTACGCGAGCGTCTGGCGTTCCTGCAAAACGCGGTGGGGGCTGTGCCGGGACCCATGGATTGTTTCCTGACCTTGCGGGGGATAAAAACCCTGGCGGTCCGGATGGACCGGCATTCCGAAAATGCCGCCAAAGTGGCAGATTTCCTGGCCGCTCACCCCAAAGTGAGGCGTGTCTACTATCCTTTCCATGCCTCGCATCCCCAGGTAGAGCTGGCACGGCGGCAGATGCGCTCAGGTGGGGGTATGGTATCGTTCACCGTGAAAGATGGAGCCGCGGAAGCAACCCGCGTGGCGGAAAGCACACATCTTTTTGCATTGGCGGAATCATTGGGTGGTGTGGAATCGCTGATCGAAGTGCCAGCTGCCATGACTCACGCCTCGACGGCAAATTCACCATTGGCGGTCGATCCAGACCTGGTGAGGATCTCCGTGGGGATTGAAAATGTGGACGATTTACTGGCAGATCTGTCACAAGCGTTGGGTTAGGATAATTCATCATGGAGATTGATACTGCCTTTCCCTGGACAAATGACATCGATGAGGCCATCCAGCTGCAGGGCGACCTACGTGAACGCCTGATGCTGACCTGGGATGACCGTACAGTCAGTACCATCGGCGGTATTGATGTGAGCTGCACGGGGACCTCTGTGCTTGCCGCCATCGCGGTTTTTCGTTACCCAGACCTGACCCGTCTTGGAACTGTCACAGGAGAGGCTCCCCAAGGGTTTCCATACATCCCTGGCCTACTTGCCTTTCGTGTGGGTCCTGCCATTCTGTCTACGTGGGAGAAATTGAGCCATAAACCAGATTTAATCCTGATCCATGGTCATGGGATTGCACACCCGCGCGGCTTGGGTCTGGCTTCTCATGTGGGATTGTGGCTTAATCTACCCACCATCGGCATAGCCAAAACGCGATTATATGGTATTCAGGCTGAAGCCGGTCCAAATATCAATGAATGGAGTGAGCTTTTGGACGAAGATGATCCAAAACGTGTTATCGGTGCGGTTCTTCGTACGCAGGTGAACACCAAACCAGTGTACGTATCAGCGGGTCATTTAATCGATCTGCCACATGCAATAAGGTTTGTGCTGGCATGCTGCCGGGGGAATCGCATGCCTGAACCAATTCGCGCCGCGCATATGGTTGCCGTAAGAGGACAACTTCAAGCGCACGCGAAACATGGGCTGGTGCAAAATGATCGGATAGTATAATCCTCATACAACAAATGCTTTCCCGTTATATCCACCTATTTTAGATTGGAGGAAATATGGACGAAAATAAGAAACTTCCACCTATTAAAAAACCAACTATAAATGTACCAAATCTCATTAATAAAACCACACCGTCTGACATAAAAAAAGCACCCATAAACCCGGCTAACCAGATTACTGATATGTCGATGAAAGCTGAAATCGAAATGCAGCGCCAGAATTTACGCCCCGGACAGACCCCGAATCCCGCACCAGCCGCTGCGACTCCCGCGGTGATCAAGCACGTCTGGACCAAGGAGGACACCTATGCGGACCTGGCATTTAAATACTATGGCTCGATCAAAGAGCCATATTGGCGTCTGATCTACAACCATAATAAGCAAATTATCGGGAATCACCCCAATGATATCCGGGTCGGCTTGGAAATCGAGATTCCACCGCTCCCCGAAGAGCTCAAGAATAAATAGAAAAGACGGAACTCTATGCCACAAAATCGTGTAGATCTGGTTGATATATTCAAGACAGTTACTCAAGCCCTGGCTCAGAACCAGCAAACGCTTGACCAAGCGGATGAGTACAACCATGACCATGGCACCAACATGGTGCAGACTTTCCAAACCATCACCAACTCACTACAACAAAAGCAGGGAAAGTCAGACAGCACTGCCCTGGCTTATGCGGCGAAAAAACTGGCTAAAAATACCACCAGTGGCTCGGGTCAGTTGTATGCGCAAGGCTTGTCGCAGGCTGCTTCCAAGTTCAAGGGCAAGAGTGTGGATTCAAAGGGAGCATTGGATCTTCTCCAAACCCTGATCGGTGGGGGACAAACCTCCCAGCCAGCCTCGCAATCCGCTAGTGGTGACATGCTGGGAGCACTGCTAGGGCAGCTGACGGGAGGCGAGCAATCTCAACCCTCAGGCGCATCTGGTTCAGGTGGCGACATGCTGGGAGAGCTTCTGGGTCAGGTGACGGGAGGCGAGCAACCAAAACCATCGGGGACCCCACAGGCAGGCGGGGATATGCACAGTTCACTGCTGGGTGGGTTAACCGGAAGTCAACCTACCAGCTCTAGCTCAGGCGGCGGGCTTGACCTGGGAGACCTGTTGAATGCAGGCATGAGCTTTATGCAAGCCAAACAGCAAGGCGGTAGCACAGCACAAGCCCTCATACAGGCATTTATGTCGGCAAGCGGGATGGGAAACTCAACAGATCGAACTCAATCCACCTCGCTGGTGGTCAATTCGTTTTTACAGGCCCTGACAACCTCAGGTAAGCCGCGCTAAACTAAATCTAGCTACAAATCCAACCTTAAAAGCGCTCTCCGATCGGAGAGCGCTTTTTTTCAATATTCGATCGACCGGGTTTCTACCCGATTGAGCGAATCATAATCCGCGCATCCAATGCCCGGCAACCGTTATTCTCCTGGAACACGCGCAACGGGTTGATATCAAGCTCGCGGAT
>Ga0315277_10003579_pt1 | contig 21041 bp, 19 predicted proteins | sample YL17G05_15_MG_FD_203695 | JGI IMG/M metagenome (GOLD analysis project Ga0315277, IMG submission 203695) | Sediment microbial communities from Yellowstone Lake, YNP, Wyoming, USA - YL17G05_15 | ecosystem: Environmental > Aquatic > Freshwater > Lake > Sediment | place: USA: Wyoming | collected... | reverse complement strand
TCAACCCGGACGGATTGGAATACTCCATCAACGTCTACCGCTACTGGCGCAAGAACCGGCGGGCCAACGCCGACGGGACGTTCGGGGTGGACCTCAACCGGAACTACGGCTACATGTGGGGCAGGGACGACCAGGGATCAAGCGCCGCGCCGGACGCGGAGGATTACAGGGGCGTTTCCGCGTTCTCGGAGCCGGAGACACGGGCCGTCCGGGAACTTTTCCTGGCCGGGAATTTCCTGGCCGCAATCTCTTATCACAGCTATTCCCAATCCATCCTCTATCCATGGGGATTCGCCGACGTCCCCACCGACAAGGATGACCTTCTCCGGGGATTGGGACTCGAGATGGCCGGCCTCATCGAGACCGTGAACGGCCGGTCCTATGCCTGCGGCCGGGCCGCGTCCACTCTCTATGTGACCAACGGCGACCTTACGGATTGGACGTTCGGCGTGACCGGGATCCCCTCTTACACGTTCGAGCTTCCCCCCGTCGACATCCGGCACGGCGGTTTCTTCAACGCGGAGGACGAGATTGAAGGCATCTTCCGGGAGAACCTCCCGGCCATGCTTCGCCTGGTGGAATTCGCCATCCAGGACTTCGCGGGGTCCGCCGACAATCCGTCCGGACTCCATTGACAAACCGGGGCTAAAAGAATAAATAGGTTATAAACGGTTGATTTCCATGACCAGCTTATCATTTCCGGCATCCAGCTTGCAGTCGCTCTCTGACCCCGCCCGGGAAGGGCTGCCCTATTGGACCTTCTGGCTCCTCCTGTCCATCATCCTCCTTCTTCTCTTTTTCATTTTTCTCCGGGACAAGGACTTGAGGCGCCGGTTGAGCGCCTTCCTGTCCGGCGCCAAGCGCAAGATGCTCCGCCTGAGGCTTCAGGCCAAGCTCAGGAAGGAGAGGGACAAGAAATCCGGGCTCTGGAAGGAGCTCGGCCGGAAGGCCTGGAGCGAAGACATCCAAATCGAAGGTACCACGGAGGTCTTCCGGAGGCTCAAGGTCCTGGAAGAGGAGAAAAGCGCGAGGCAGATGGAATGGCACGAGATCTATTCGCAGATCGAGTCCCTGGGCAAGCAGCGCGAGGACGTCCGGAAGAGCCATCATGAGGCCGTCCGCGCGGAGGAGGCCAGGAAGAAACCCTTCGAAGACAGGATGGCGGAGCTCAAAGGACGGGAAAAGGATCTCAAGAAACAACGGGCCCAGGCCGAAAGAGAGACCAGGGACGCCGCGGCCGGACCCACGATCGAGGAGCTTAAGGGCCGGCTTGTCGGCACCGGGGAGGAAGAGGCGAGGATTGAGGAGGAGAGGGCAGCCGTCCAAGCCGAGCTGGACGCCCGGGACCGGAAGATCCGCGAAATGGATCTCAAGCACAGGGAAGAGGACCAGGCCCGGGAGAAGGGGATCCGGGAATGGGAGAAGAAAAAGGAGACGGTCCAGAAGCGGATCATCGAGCTCAAGAAAACGTCGGAACCCCTTTACGAAAGGCTGGGAAAGACCCTGGACGAGTCCCGCATCGAGCACAAGGAACTCGCCCCCTGCTACTTCCAGATCGACGTCGTCAACAAAGCGATCCAGGACCTTCAGACGCGGATCGAAAAACTGCAATAACAGCTTCCCCCTTTACCGATGCCGCGCGCCGGTCTAGAATAGCCCCATGGGCAAGCCGCGGATCCTGGTCCATATTTGTTGCGCGCCCGATGCCCTCTACGTCGCCCGGTCCCTCGGGGCGAACTACGAGGTCACCGGGTTCTTCTATGACCCCAACATCCAGCCGAAGGAAGAATACGACCTCCGGCTTGAAGAGGCCCGAAAGGTGGCCGGGATGCTGGGCATCGCGCTCCTGGAAGGGCCCTACGACGTGGACAGGTGGACGGCCCTGACCCTCAAGTTCAAGGACGAACCGGAGAAGGGCCGGCGCTGTGACGTCTGTTACGCCATGAGGCTCCAGAGGACGGCGGAGGCCGCCCGTGACGCGGACATCGGCATGTTCACGACGGTCATGAGCCTCAGCCCGTGGAAGAAGACGAGGACGATGAACCGGATCGGCAGGCTCTTCGCGTCCAGGTACAAGGTCGGCTTTCTGGAAGCCGATTTCAAGAAGAAGGACGGCTTCCGCAAGAGCATCCTCATGAGCCGGGAGGCGGGCCTCTACCGCCAGGATTATTGCGGCTGCCTTTACAGCAGGAACTGGAAAAACCATGGTCACGAGAAAGCGCGGCGGGACAAAGACGGACAAAGCTGAAGGATATGCCGTCACCGTCGTGGTTTTCGGCGTCGTCCAGGGGGTGGGGTTCCGGCCTTTCGTCTACAGGCTGGCCCGCGAATTCGGGCTTGGGGGCTGGGTCAAGAACGCCGGAACGGGCGTCGAGATCAGGCTCGAGGCGCACGATCCGAAGGACTTCGAGCGATTCCTTCATGCCCTGAAGGGTCGAAAGCCTCCCCTCTCCAGAATCGAGAGGGTTTCATCGGCGCCCGCGCCGTTCAAGGGCATCGCGGATTTCAGGATCGGAGAAAGCAGGCCGGGCGGGAGCTTCGTCTTCATCTCTCCGGACATCGCGGTGTGCAAGGACTGCCTTGAAGAGATCCACGCCCCCGGGGAGAGACGGTATCAATATGCGTTCACGAACTGCACCAACTGCGGGCCCCGATACACCATCGTCAGGGACCTCCCCTATGACAGGAAGTCCACGACCATGTCGGGCTTCCCGATGTGCCCCGACTGCGCCAGGGAATATAGCGATCCCCTGGATAGGAGATACCACGCCCAGCCCATCGCCTGCCCTGCCTGCGGGCCCCGGCTGAGCCTCCTCGCAGCCGGGACCGGCAAACGCGTTCCCGGCGGGGTCCCGGAAGCTGCGGGCCTGATCAAGAAGGGGCGGGTCCTCGCCATCAAAGGGATCGGCGGGTTCCACCTGGTCTGCGATCCGGAAAACGAGCGAGCGGTCCGGCGGCTGAGGAGGATCAAGGGCCGCATGACGAAGCCATTGGCACTCATGGCGGCGGACGTCGGGACCGTCGAACGTTACGCCTTTGTTTCCCCGGCCGAGCGAAGACTCCTCCTTTCGCCGCAGCGGCCCATTGTCCTCCTGGCCAAGAAAAGGGACCTTCCCGGGATCGCGCCCGGCCTGAACGAAATGGGCTTCATGCTCCCCTATTCGCCGCTCCACGAACTCCTGCTCGGGCACATCGGCTTGATCGTCGCCACGAGCTCCAACAGGAAGGACGCCCCCATCATGAAGACCGAGGAAGAGGGCGTCCGCGGTCTCTGCGATCTCGTCCTCACCCACGACCGTCCCATCGAGATGAGGTCGGACGATTCGGTCGTCAAGACGGCGGGAGGCAGGCCTCTCTTCGTCCGGCGGGCGAGGGGTTACGTCCCCTATCCCCAGCCTGTCCCCCCCGAACTCCGGGCCGGGATCGTCGTCGCCGCGCTGGGCGGGGAACTCAAGAACACCATCTCCCTCTACAAGAACGGCTACGTCGTCACCAGTCAATTCCTTGGCGACCTGGATGACTACAGGAACTTCCGGTATTTCGAGGAGACACTGGCGCACGTCGGGCGGCTCTTCGGAGCGAAGCCCGAGGTCCTCGTCTCCGACCTCCACCCCGACTTTCATACGACCCGCTTCGCCGAAAGGTCCGGCCTCACCCACCTGAAGGTCCAGCACCACCACGCCCACATCCTCGCTCCCCTCCTGGAGCATGGGATCCCTCCCGGACGCAAGGTCCTGGGCGTCGCCCTGGACGGCTACGGTTACGGGGCGGATGGGAAGGCCTGGGGAGGCGAGTTCTTGATCGCGGACCACGATTCCTATCTGAGGATGGCGCACTTCGATGACGTTCCCCTCCCGGGAGGGGACCTGGCCTCCCGCCAGCCCTGGCGAATGGCCCTGTCCTACCTGGCGCAGGCTTTCGGTAAGGACATCCCTCCCCTCAGGGCCCTGGAGAAGATCGAGAAAAGACGCGTCCGGGCCGTCCTGGAGATGATCGAGCGGAGAATCGGAAGCCCGCCGTCGTCCAGCTGCGGCCGGCTCTTCGACGCCGTCTCCTTTCTCTGCGGAACGGCGCCGCTTGAGATGGAATACGAGGCCGAGGCGGCGATGCGGCTCGAAGCCGCGGCAAGTGTAAGGACTCGGGCGTCCTACCCTTACGCGTTCCTCGACGAAGCCCGGCCCTTCCGGATCAGCTTCGTCCCGACCGTCCGGGAGATCATGGAGGACAAGAAGCGCCGCACCCCGGCTTGCCTGATGGCCTCCAAGTTCCACAACACGCTGGCACGCGTCATCCTGGCGGCGGCCGAAAGGGCGAAAAGAGATCACGGGATCGAGACCGTATCCCTGGCCGGCGGCTGTTTCCTCAACAAGAGGCTCCTCACCGGGACGGAACGCTTGCTCGGCAGGAATGGGTTCACGGTCTTGCGGACGGACGCCTATTCGCCGAACGATGAATCTCTTTCTTTGGGACAGATCGCCTTCGCCCTCGCCCGGTTGCGGCGCCGGGATAAATAGGACCGGCCTTACCAGCCTTTGCCGCCGGGCGGCTCGATCCGGACTTTCAACCCTCCGATGAAAGAGAGGACCCCGTTGGCGGCGAGGGCGATCAGGAATCCTGCCAGACCGGCTACCAGAAAACCAAGGACCCCTCCCAGGCCGGCAAAGACAACGCTCCCGACGAGCTTTCCCTGCATGTCCTTGAAGAAGGCCGGAAGGCTCTCGGTCAGGCCGGGAAAAAAGCCGGTCGCTCCCGCCAGAAGCCCGAAAAGGACACCTGCAACGATTCCCATGCCTCCCGAGAACCAGAGGAAGGACAAAGGATGGACCGAGCGGACGGTGCAGGTGACCCCTGGATACTCCCGCGGGGCGTCGGGCTTTTTGTCGTCTTTCGCCAAATTCATTCCCTTGGCGGCGCAGTCAGGACAGGTGTCCGTTTCCGGATCGATCTCCGAACCGCACTCGGGGCAGATTCCGGGTTTTTCCGCTTCGTTCCCCTCGCCGACGCGGCCGCCGCAGCCGGCGCACACGGCGGATTCGAGGTCGTTCTCGAATCCGCAGTAGATACAAAATGTCTTCTTCTCTCCGATCGAAGGCGGAGAGCTCTGGACCCAATCCTTGCCTTCGAAGTAATACCATTTGCCGCTCTGGGGTCCGATCATCCAGAAACGGCCTTCCTCGTCCTTGATCCGAAGCTGTTTGAGGCTGTCGATGAACTCCCGCTTGGAGATCTCCCCGCTGTGGAATCTCCTCTTCATCCGGCTGAAGACGGCCTCCACATCCTTGAACTTAGCGTCCATGGTTTCCCCTCGGATGGTCCAGCCCCCGCTCGAAACGCAATTCGTTTATTTTCAATGACATATTAACTTATTGAAAATATTCAAGTTACGCGTGATGCCTAATTCTTGTGCAAATCGTCGTATCTTCAAGGATTGATTGTTATTTTGCTCCAAAAGGACGCATATTTCCACAAGTTTTCCACACATTCTGTGAAAAACTCCGAGGGCTTTGAACATGGTTTCCACGAAACATCACAGCCCGAACTGCCGAAGGAGCCCGAACAGGTTGAGCCCCCTGACGGGGTCCGGAATGAAGGAAAGAACGAATATGACGACGATGAGAACGCCGACGGCCTTCCTCCCTGGAGACAGGGGAACGTCCTCATCAAAGACGCGGGGGTGCTTCAATCCGAGGAGCAGGATGAGCAGGGCCCACACGAACCAACCGACCCAAAAGAAGATGCCCATGACCAGGAAGGCACCCAGGAAGAACCTGGCCAGGCGCACGGCTTTCTGGCCGACCAGGGCGAAAAAGATGTGTCCCCCGTCGAGCTGGCCCAGGGGAAAGAGGTTGAAGGCCGTGACCAGGATCCCGACCCATCCCGCGACGGCGACCGGGTGGAGCAGGATGTCCGAGCCGGGGGGGATACTTTTAAACAATAGGCCGGTGATCATCTTCAAGAGGAGGGGCTCCCCAAAGACGATGGACTCGTCCCTGGGGAGTGCCGGCACGACCCTGGACAGGGACAGGCCGATGAAAAGGGCGGGCAAGGCCAGGATGAAACCCGCCAGCGGTCCGGCCGCTCCGATGTCGAACAGCTGCTGCTTGCGGGTGATGGGAGACTTGATCTTGATGAACGCGCCCAGCGTCCCGATCAGGGTCGGCGCGGGGATGAAGTACGGCAGAGTGGCGTCGATCCGGTAGCGGCGACAGGTCAGATAGTGACCCAACTCATGGCCGAGGAGGATGGTGATGAGGACGGCCGAGTAGAGGACGGAGAGAGAGATGACCTGGGTGTCCTTGAAGAACCGCTCCCCCAGGCTGAAGGGGAAATCCTGGTTGACGGCGTCACCATACTTGAAGCTCAGGCTCCAGGTGATGCCGACGAAGAACGCGGAGACGACCGTCAGGCCGAAGAGGAGGATATTGATCCAGGTCCTGTTCTTTCTTCGAATCTCTTCCATGTGCCCTGTAAAAAAATAGGAGTGATGGCCTCACTCCTATTTCCTTCGAAAACGGCCGGATGGGGATCAGCCCTTGAGCCTTTGGAACTTTGCCGTCAGCTCGTCTCTCGTCTCCTTGTGATTGGGATCGACGACGCAGCAGTCCACGGGGCAGACCGCGGCGCACTGGGATTCCTCGAAATGTCCGACGCACTCCGTGCACTTTTCGGGATCGATGACGTACCGCTCTTCCCCGGCGGTGATCGCCAGGTTCGGGCACTCGGGCTCGCACGCACCGCAGTTGATGCATTCCTCGGTGATCACAAAAGCCATGGAATTCCTCCTAAAAAAAATAGATCCTATTATATCTCATCCGGGCGAATTTACAAGGGAACGCCTCCCAAAATTGCCGGCAGGATTCTTTCTTCTGGAATTCCAGGGACACGATACCAATTCCAGAGAATTGGTTCATGTCCCGGAATTCCGACTCGCGTCCTTTCGGCAATATTGGAACGCCTTACCGGGCGCCCTCGAGCTTTCCGACCTTGAGGGACGCTTCGTAACCATAATATGTCTGGCTGTATTCCTCCTGGAGCTTCTTGAAGACCGCCAGGGCCTCCTTGATGTCGCCCTTGAGCCGGAGGGCCTCCCCCTTATGGAACAGGACCACGTCGAGGGGATAGGACTTCGGTTTCTCCTCCTCGATCTTTTTGTAAATATCCAGGGCCTTGGCATAGTCCTTTTTCTTCAGGGCGATCTGGGCCAGGAGCTCCTGGGCCTCGTAATAAAGGACGTCCCTGGGCGCGGACTTGACCTCGCCCGCCCGCTTCTCCGCTTTTTCCAGGTCGCCTTTTTCCATCCAATACGTGGCCAGTTCGAGATAAGCCACTCGGGCGAACCGCCCGCCGCCGGCCAGCTTTTCCAGCCTGGCCAGGTTCTCCGGCTTCTTGTCGAGGTCGGCGCGGAGGGCGATGATCTCGCCTATGACCCGGCTTTCTTTTCTAAGACCTCGGTTCTTGAGGGCCGTCAGGCCGAGGAAAACAAGGACCAGAAAGGCCAGGACTCCGGCGGCGATGATGATCTCTTTTTTCCATATCTTCAGGAGATCGAGGATCCTGCCCATCCCCGAAACGAACTCGTCCTCTTTAAGCTGCTTTCTTTCCACTCTTTTCATGCGCGTCTCCTCACAGGCTCAAAGCACCGGACTCCTTTTTAGCACAATCCCCTCAAAAAGCCAAGACACCCGAAATTGCCGATAGGACGTGAGTCGGAATTCCGGGACATGAACCCATCCCTGGAATTGGCGTCGTGTCCCCTGGAATTCCTGGTATCACCGGAAGTCGCCGTCATCGCTTGAGAAGAAAGAATCTTAGAGGCATTTTGGGAAACGCCGCTGTCCGCGCAGCGAAATCCAGGAGGGAGGAGAGACTGTTGGAGGGGCGGGCGGAGCGTTCCGCAAGTGATCAGAACTCGAACTGAATGAGCCCGGTCTTCTCCCGGAGCTGATTCCGGATGTCTTCGGCCCGGACCTTGCCTTCCTTCTCGGCCTTGACGGCCTTGAACAGTTCGTAGGTCGTGAGGAGCCCATTGCCGTCCTTCTGGGCCTCTTCGGACTGGATGGGGGCGAAGGGGTTGTTCCTCACTTTCGCCTCCTGCGAGACGAAGTAGTTGCCGATGAGGACGGCCTTCATCTTGGTGTTGTCGAACTCCTGCATCCGCCGCCCCTTGAACTTCTGAAGCAGGGCGCATTCATCGTCCGTCGCCCAGTTCTTGTTGCTTTTGACGAGGACCAGGATGAGCGGTTCCCTCTGCATGCTGACCTCGACCGGGTGTTCCCCCGTTTCGATGAGCCAGATGTCCTCTTCCTTGTTCCGGATGACCTTCTTCCAGTACTCGTCCACATCCACGACCTTGCCCCAGCCCAGGTCCTGCAGGGCCTGGACGACAGCCTTCTTGAGATCCTGACCTTCCCCTTTAAGGAGCGTGTTGAAAGACTCCTGCTCCGTGGCCCGGGCCTCCCGGATCCTGTCCTCGATCTCCAGCAGGGCCTGCTCGTGCCTTTCCTTTTCCTCGATCCTCCGGACGAAGAGGTCCTTGAGGACGGGGAACGTGTACTCCTCTCCGTCCAGCCAGCCGTATTCCTCGGTTTCGCCGGCCTTCAGATCGAGCTTGGGCAGGACGTCCCTGAGGATGAATTCGGCGACGTCGATGTTCTTCGGGCCGAACCACGGCAAGAGGAGGTAAAATCCCTTACCCTTGCGGATCAGGAGGGAGAACGGGTGACCGTCCTGGCTCTTGGCCAGGAACTCGAATCCGCCGTTTGACGTCGAACCCATGTCCCAGGACGGTTCCGCGACCGCGTCCTGGAAGAGCGTGTAGGCGTGCGTGATGAAGGGCTGGAACCTGTCGAAGATGAGCTTGTAAGGAGGCTTGGGCCTGAAGACCATGCCGTCGGTCGGGTTCGCTTCCTGGAGGTGGAGTTCCGGGTAGACCCCGATGATATTGGTCAGGTGGAAGAGGCTTCCCTTGCCGATGAAGCAGATGACCTTGCCGCCCCGCTCCACGACGGCCGAAACCTCATCGGACATCACCGCCTGGGCTTGCCCGTCCGGATCCTGCCGGTCCATCTGATAGAAGACCGTTTCGCAGTCGCCGGGCAGGACCAGGGACCCCGGGTCATCCGATCTTGGGCCGGTTGACCGTCGTTCGACGTCGAACTTTTCCCCGGCAAGCCGCTCACGGTCCTTTTCTTCGAAATCCAACAGCACGATCTTTCCCATGGCCCTTATCCTTCCATGCGAAAATGCGGGCCCCTCGGATATGTTTCCGGAGAGAAACGCCCGCTCATCTCCAATATTTATTCCATGGGAACGGCTGGACTGTAAATCACCCTTTGAGGTGAATCCCGGGATGATTTTCGAACCTTTCCGATCTGCGGGGGAGCTGGTAGCCCTGGGGGGACTCGAACCCCCGACACATGGATTAGGAATCCATTGCTCTATCCATACTGAGCTACAGGGCTAACCCAGTCATGCGCGTCAACTATAGCCTAATCCCCCGGGCTTTTCAATAGACCGGAAGCGGCCCAAAATTGTCGATAGGACATGAGCCGGAATTCGGGGACATGAACCAATTCCCTGGAATCCGCGTCGTGTCCCCGGAATTCCGGGGATCACCGGAAGCCGGCGTCATCGCTTGAAAGGAAAGAATCCTATCGGTAATTTTGAAGCCCTATGCCCTGAAAAGCCCGACCAACTTCTTGAGGTATTCCAGGACCGTCTTTTTATTACTGCCCGCCTCGATGTCGCCGGCCGAGAGCTCCTTGATCTTCCGGAGGGATTCGAGGTTCTTCTGATTGCGCGAGCTCACCATTTCGGCCACGGCGTCCGCCAGCCCGGGATTTCGCGCAAGGAGCGCGACGAACGCCTCGGCGCCGATCTCGAGGAGCTCCGATTCCTCTTCGGCCGTGACCGTTGCCGTCCGGGGCATCCCCGTGAAGAGGGACATCTCACCGACGATCCCCGCCGGCCCCGTCCGGAACTCCGAAGAATAGGCCTTTCCGTTCTCCTCGGTGATGATCTGTCCCTTGACCGATCCGCGGGAAACGACGTAACACGCCTCTCCCTTCTCTCCCTGCCGGAAGAGCACCTCGCCGGGTGTGTAGACGACTCGTCGGACGAGAGACGCCAGCTCCCGGGCCTCGGCGTCCGATAGGATGGCCCGGCCCGCCCCGTCCCCTTCCTGATACCTCAGGAACGATGAATTGAGGAGATCGCGAAGGGTCCGTTCAGCGGCCTTTTCCGCCGACTCCCTCGCCCCGCTCCTATCGACGGTCTGGAGGACCCTGGCCAACTGGCCGGAGACGGGCATGGGGATCTCGATCCCCAGCCTCTTGAACTTGTACCAGACGCGCCGCCCGACCTCGGTCATGATGGAGAACTTCCGCTGGTAATCCTGGATCCAGAACTTGAGGAGGTAGGAGACCCCGTAATCGTCGTATCCGAGGATGTGGGCCAGAGGGACCGGAGAACCCAGGACTTCCGGGACCTCCCGGGCGGATTCCCGGAGCGTCTCGAGAACGAGGGCCGGGGCCGCTTCGTACCCGACCTTGAGGGGCAGGGTGATGGCGGCTTTCCTGTCGGGCTGGGAGAAGTTCGTGATCGTCCCCGAGGCCACGGCGTTGTTCGGCAGGACGATCATATTCGACGCCCGGTCGAGGATGCGGGTCTCCCGCCAGTTCGTCTCCATGACGACGCCTTCGGTCTCTCCGATCTTCACCCAGTCGCCGCGGCTGAAGGACCGCGTGAAGTGGAGGGAAAGGCCGGCCAGGATGTTGCCGAGCACCCCCTGCAGGGCGAGGCCCAGGACGGCGGTCAGGATGGCGGAAGTGGCAAGGAAGGGCGTGATGTTGATGCCGAGGAGCCCTTTCAGGATCGTGAAGACAAGGGCCAGGTAGATGACGGCCAGGATGAAGCCGTGGAGGACGCCCGGCATCGGGAACCGCGCCTTGCGCCTGACGAACCAGGCCTGGAGGGACGCGTCGATGAGACAGACGATGAAGACGATGGCGAAGAAGACGAGCGCCGCGTGGACGAAATCGAAGAACCGTTCCCGCACGGGCAGGAGCTTCCGCGCCGCGGCCGAAGTGAAGGCGAGCGCGACGAGGATGAACGACGCGGGCAAGCCCAGGCGTGTCAGAAACGGAAGCTTTCTGAATGGCCTCCGGACGACGGCATAGAAAAGCGCGGCGAGGCCGAGAGCGGCCAGTCCGGCGACGATCTCGATGTACAAAGTCCAATCCGACAACGGTGCGTTGGGCATGGCGCCCCTCCTCACACGAACAGCCGCAGCCCCTGCCGGGCGGCGGACGTCCTTCGGAAATGTTCCCTGGCCGAAGCGGCCAGCCCGTCCACGAGGTCGTCCCCGTGATCGGGATTCAAGTGGGAAAGCAGGAGGTTTTCCGCGTTCGCCGCCGCGGCGAGACGCGTCCCTTCGAGCCAGGTCGAATGCCCCCAACCCTGTTTTCCCGACCTGTATTCGTCCGGCGTGAAGGTCGCGTCGGAAACGAGATGGGCGACACCCGAGGCGAACCCGGCCAGGTCCTCGTCGACCCCCTCGGCGGGATGCTCGGTGTCCGTCGCAAAGACGACGCTTTTCCCCTCCTCCTCGAACCTGTAGGCGAAGCCCCCCTGGGGGTGGCGCAATCGGCAGTGCGTGACCTTCACTCCGCCCAACTCGAGGCTCCCGCGGGGCGCCTCCAGGTAGGTCTTTCTGGACTTGGTCTCAAAGAGTTCGACGGGAAAGTACTTGCCGGCGACAAGACCGCCGAGGTACCTCTCGGTCTCCGCGGGCGTGGCCGGCGCGTAAATGGTGATCTCGGAGTCCGGGATGAACAACGGAGCAAAGAAGGGAAATCCCATGACGTGGTCCAGGTGGAAGTGGGTCAGGAAAAGGGTGACCTTGAGGGGCCCCTCCCCTCGCTCCCTCACCAGGCAATCGCCCAGGTCCTTGATCCCCGTCCCCGCGTCGACGACGATGACCTCGCCCGATCCCGAAAGGACCGAAGCGCAGGGCGTGTGCCCGCCGTAACGCGTCTTGTCCTTTCCGGGCGACGGGAAGGTCCCCCGAACACCCCAGAATTGAACCTCCATCTCGCGCGTCCTTTACTTTTCTCCGAGTTCAAAGACCCCGTCCCAATCCGGCGGCGGCGGGGACTGTTTGAAAACCATGCACCTTCGGACGTAGAGCCCGGCCGGGAGGTCCTCCCCCAACCTCCGGAACGCGTCGATGGCCCCGTCCCAATCACGGTTCCTGTACGCTTTGAGCCCGCCCTCAAAGAGAGCGGCCTTTTCGATCTCACCGGCGGCGGTCTCCTCCATCTCCCCGACCGGCTCGAAGACCCGGACAGGCTTCTTCTTGCCCACGACCCGGATCATGTCGATCTCCCGGGTGATGATTTCGGCCCTAACCATGTCCCGCGTCGACTCGCTGATCAGGGTGGCGACCTTGTATTGTTTACAGGCGCCTTCAAGCCTCGAAGCCAGGTTCATCGTATCTCCCACCGCGGTGTAATCGAACCTTTTTTCCGATCCCATGTTCCCGACGACCGCGGGCCCCGAATGGATACCGATGCGCGCGAAGACCTCGCTCCCGAACCGGCGCTTGAACTCGGGCCGGAGCTCGGCCAGGCGCTTTTGGCACTTCAGGGCGGCCCGGCAGGCCCTCAGGGCGTGGTCCGGCTGGTCGAGGGGCGCGTTCCAGAAAGCGATCATAGCGTCCCCTTCGTACTTGTCCAGCGTCCCTCCCGTGGACAGGATGATGTCCGTCATCTCCGAGAGATAGGCGTTGAGGAGGTCGACGAGCTCCTCGGGGGAGAGCTTTTCCGAGATCGAAGTGAATCCGGCCACGTCGGAAAAGAAGGCGGAGATCTCGCGTCTTTCCCCCCCCAGGTCGAGCAGGGACGGGTTCTGCAGGATGCGCTCGATGACATCCGGGCTCAAGTAATGGCGGAAGACGCTCTTGATGAACCGGCGCTGGCGTCCTTCATGGCTGTAGTTGAGGAGGGCGGCGCCGATGAAGCTCGCGAGGACGGCGGCCTCCGGGACGGCGAAATCGAGCCATGTTCCGCCCCGGAAGGCCAGGGCCGAGGCCGCCGCCGGGAGCGCCAGGCAGGCCGCGAAGAACACGGCGATCTTCCAAATCTTCATAGAAAAGGAGACCCCGACGGCGGTCAGGAGGGCGAGGGCGAGCACGTAAAGGAACAGGACCGCGCGGGGGGAAATCCGGATGAAGTCTTTGTGGAGGAGGTTGTCCAGGGCCGCGGCCTGGATCTCGGTCCCTGTGCAGACGGGGCTGAAGGGTGTCGGCCTCAGGTCCAGGAGGCCCGGAGCGCTCGTCCCGAGGAGGACGATCTTCCCCCCAAACTCCTTCGGATCGATCTGCGGCGTTTTGCCCTCGTCCATCTGCGCCCACGAGTTGATGATCGCGGCGGCCGAATAGGTCTTGTAGGTCCCGGCGGGGCCATGATACCGGATGATCATCCGGCCCGACCCGTCGAGGGGGACCCCGCTCGCCGGGGACTTCCCCATGACGAATTCCGCCAGGGCCAGGGGCAGGGACGGGAGCAGCAGGCCTTCGTAGGAAAAAAGGAGGGGGATGCGGCGGAAGATGCTGTCCTCATCCTGGGAAAAACGGACGTTCCCGGCGCCGGCCGCCGACCGGAGCAGGGCCTCGACGGGCAGGGAGACCGATTCGAGGGGCTGAACGGCCTTTTTCGGATAATCCCTTGCGGGCATGGAAAAACGTTTGAGGGTGCGAACGGCGTACGCGTCCTTGTCCCTTGCTTCCCCGCTCAGGAAAAAGGGAACGAAGACGTTTCCCGAGGCGGCCATGGCCCGGGACAGGATCTCATCATCCTCGACCCCGTATCTCGAGGTCTCGCTCAGGATCAGGTCCAGGAACAGGGCTTTCGCACCCCCCGCCTTCAGATAGTCCACGAAGACCGCGTGCATCTGCCGCGGCCAGGGCCACGGCATCCCCTGCGACTTTTCGTAGACGTCCAGGCTCTCCTGGTCGATCAGAATGAGGACGATGTCGCGGCTTGCCCGGGACGGGTCGGAAAGCAGGTGCAGCCTGAGGTCCCAGGATTTCCACTCCAGGGGCCTCAGCACGTTGAGCGCGTGGAGAAGGACCGCAGCCAGGAACACGAGCGCCCCCACGGCCAGCCCCCGGAACAGTTTCTTGGACATTCGCAGTGGGACCGTCTAAGGTTTAAGTCCCTTGACGGACTGGGCGAACCGCTCCGTCCGGACCGTAAGGGTCTTCGGGACCTTGGCCATCGTCCTGATCGTGGAGTCCACTTTCCCGAGCCTGTCCTCGGCCGTAGGATGCGTCCTGAACCACCCCTTTCCGGCCCCCACCGAGGGACCGCCCGTCATGGTCTTAAGGAAACGCGTCAAACCGTTCGGATCATAGCCGGTCCTGGACGCGAACTTGACGGCCAGCTTGTCGGCCTCGTACTCGTATTTCCGATCGTAACCCTTTTCGACCAGGCTCTCAACGATGTCGCCGAGGACGTTCTCGAAGATGCCCGTAAGCTCGGCCAGCTCCTTGGAGCCATAGCGGGTCGCGGCCTCCTTGCCGAGGATCTTGAAGGCGTCGACCAGGCGCGACTTCTTGATGGACGCAAGGCCGTGTTTGGCCGAGACGTGGCCGATCTCATGGGCGAGGATCGAGGCCAGCATCTCCTCGTCCTTGCACCGCTTGACGAGGCCCTTCGTAACGAAGACGAAGCCCCCGGGCGCGGCCAGGGCGTTGACCTCGTCCGAGTCGAGGATGAGGAAATGGTAGCCACCATAGGTCTCGGGCCGGTCGGAGCTGTAGCTGACGGCCTTGCCCAGGACGTTCACGTAGTTGGTCATGCCCCCGTCGTCATAGACCTTGTATCTGGAGAGGATGAGGGCCGCGACGGCCCGGCCGATGTAATACTCCTCCTGTTCCGTGATCTCGGAAAAGGTCGACCTCACAGCCTCGCTTGTCTTGATGATGGAGTCCCTGTTCTTCTCCGACAGCTTGCCGGTGTCGGTCAGGACCTTCGCCCCCTGCTGGACGACGGAGCAGCCCGTCAGGCCCGCCCCGAAAACGCAGACGGCCGCCGCGATCAGCCAATAACGATGCGCTTTCACTTGCCGCCTCCAAACTCTCCCAGCTTACCCTTCCTGAGGAAGGCCTCGACGTCCGACGGCGAGATCTTGAGTTGCAGCATCCTGTCCACGGCGGCGAAGTTGGCTTCGCCGTGTTTGGCCTTGTAGTTCTCCTCGACCTGCTTGTTGAATCCCTTTGCCGCCAGGGCCACTTCGCCGGCCGAGGCCTGCGTCTTCATGCTCTTGTCCATGGCGAGCAGGTTGAACTTCTTGGTCTCGACGGCGCTCGAGTGGATCCAGCCCACGACCCCGGCCGACGTCCGGACCTTGAACCAGCCGTCCTGGCTGGACAGCTTCTCCAGCGGGCTCCCCGCGGTCAGGGAAGCGATCGTCTGGGAGTAGAACTTCGGCTCCTTCCTCAGGTTGGTCGTCTGGATCTTGACCACAACGGTTTCTGCCAGGAGCAGGACCGTCAGGACGGCAAGCGCGCCCGCGAGTGCGGGTCCGCGAAAGGGTCTTTTCATCCGCGTCTCCTTCATCTTGTCTGGGTTCATCATAGGGAAAAAGAGGAAGGAAAGTCAAACAGGTAAAATTCGCTTGATTTATCGGGGCGTTTCAATTAATATTTTCCCCTTATGAAGTTCAAAGCCGTCCTGTTCATGGCCCTCGGATGGATCATCCCCGGATTGGGGCACGTTTCCCAGAAGAAGTACGCCCGGGGGGCCGTCTTTTTCGTGTCCATCTTCGCCATGACGGGGCTGGGCTTGATCATGGGGGGCAAGGTCTACCCCTTCCAGACGGAGAACCCCCTGACGATCCTGGCGTTTTTCGCCGACGTCGGGAATGGGCTCTTTTATATCCTGTCCAGGTTCCTGGCCATCGGGCCCGGGTCCCTCGGGAGAATGACCTTTGAGTTCGGAACGGCGTACATCGCGGGCGCCGGGCTCCTGAACTATCTCGTCGCCCTGGACGCGTACGATATTGCCGCGGGGAAGAAGAGATGATCCTCCAAAGCCACCTCTTCACCATGGTCCTTTACGCGTTCTTCGTCGCCCTCGTGATGTCGCTCCTCCGCCGGGACGGGAAAAAGGCCCGGATCAAGTACGGGCTGACGCTCTTCCTCATCATGGTCGCCGGCGCCTTGGCCTTCGGATGGTTCATGTATCTGTTCATTTAAGAGCTAGACAAGCCAGACAAGCTTGACAGGCTAACCAGGGTGGTCGGGTTCAAGAAGAATTTGATCGAGCTGTTCCACATATACAAGCAGTATCAGCCGCCGCAGTGGGCCCTGTCCGACATCAGCCTCCAGGTCCGGAACGGGGATTTCTATTTCATCACCGGCCCCAGCGGTTCCGGTAAAACCACCCTGCTCAAGATCATCTTCCGGGAATTTCCGCCCAGCCAGGGACAGATCATCATCGACGGCGTCAACATCCTGAAGATCCCCAACCACAGGATCCACGAGCTCCGGCGGACGATGGGGATCGTTTTCCAGGACTTCCGCCTGCTCTTTCACCGGACGGTCTTCGACAACGTGGCCATCCCGCTCCAGGTCCTCGGCGAGCCCCGAAAGGAGATCCGGAGGCGCGTGTTCAACACGCTGCGCATGGTCAACCTCCATCAAAAGATGTGGGACCTCCCATCGCGCCTCTCGTACGGAGAGCAGCAGCGGGTGGCCATCGCCCGGGCCATCGTCAACAATCCGAAGATCCTGCTGGCCGACGAGCCCACGGGGAACCTCGACCCGGAGCTGGCCTTCGAGATCATCACCCTCTTCAAGGAGATCAACAAGCAGGGGGCCACGGTGATCATCGGGAGCCATGACCGCGAGCTCATCCGGCACTTCGGCGACAGGATCCTCTTCCTCCAAAAGGGCAAATTGATAGGAAAGGACGCACTCTGATCTACGAGAAACTGAAGCACTTCCTCGGCGTCACGGCCAACAGCTTGTGGCAGTACCGCGCGCGAAACCTCTTTTCCGTGACGATCATCTGCCTGTCCTTTCTGATCGTCGGCGTCTTCCTCTCGCTGTCGAACAACCTCCAGCACATGGCCAAGGAGCTTTCGACCAACATGGTCGTCACCTTCTTCCTCGACAAGGCCGCGACGGCCGCGGAGATCAAAGGCATCGAACAGAAGGTCCTGGGATCACCCCTCGTCTCCGGGGTGAAGGTCGTCGGGGCCGAAGAGGCGCGGGACAGGTTCCAGAAGAACTTTCCCGACCTGAAGGACATCCTGGCCAACCTCAAGATCAACCCCTTCCCACCGTCCCTCGAGGCCCGGCTGAAGGATACGGCACCGGCCTCGAGAGAGGTCGCGAAGCTCGTCCAGGACGTCCGGCAGATGAAGGGCGTCGAGGACGTCCAGTTCAACCAGGATTGGGTGGACAAAATGCAGTCGCTGAGCCGTCTGGCGAAGGCGGTCGGATTCTTCCTGGGCGGGATCCTCATGCTGGCCTCCTTCTTCATCATCTCCAACGTCATCAAGCTCAACGTCCTGGACCGGAAGAACGAGATCGAGATCCTCAGGCTGGTGGGCGCCACCAACATCTTCATCCGAATCCCCTTCCTCTTCGAAGGGATCGCCCTGGGGGTGATGGGGAGCACAGTCTCGCTGGCCTTCCTCCTGCTGGCGACGAAGCTCTTCCCCGTCTATATCGGTTCCCTCGGGGCGCTTCAGCAGCTCATGAACTTTCGTTACCTCTCCCTCTCCCAGGCGCTGGGGCTCATCGCCGCCGGCGGGGTCATCGGTTGCCTGGGCAGTCTCAGCTCGGTGTCGAAGTTCCTGAAGACCTGAGGTTCGTGTCCCGTCACGTTCACAGCTTGATGTGAAGAGGCAAGTCCTCGCAAACTCTATTCGACCCCAATATGACGAACACATCATCCGTATTCTCTTTCAAACGGATCGGGAATGATATCCGGAAATGACAAATGGGGGGTCTTTTCAGAGAAATCTATTGACAAATATTTGTCCCCATACAATAATGATCTGCAAATGGGGATGATAAAAAGGAGACAAAAATGTTCAAACGACTCTTAGGGATCACTCTTTTATTGCTTCTCGCCACCAATGTGTTTCCCGTGGAATTCGGTCTCAAGGGCGGAGTCAACAGCTTCGGATTTTCCGGTGACTTGAAGTTCAAGAAGGGGCTGGGCTATCAAGGCGGTTTCTACGTCAACATCCCCATAAGCTCGAGGTTTTCCCTGCAGCCCGAGCTTTATTATATCAATAATAGAACCGAATATTCCTCGGCCGGCAGCGCATTGGGCTCGTTCCGCTTCGACTTCGGCTGGTACTATATAATAATTACCTACCGCTACTACTGGGATTATACCAATAAATTCAACATGGGCTGGCTAAACCTGCCTTTGCTGGCTAAGTTCACTCCTATAAAAACAGGCAAGTTTCGCTTCGGATTATTGGCCGGCCCCTATGCGGCTTACCGAATGAGTTACAAGGTCGTGCAAATAGATCACTTAAAAGGTGATGCGCGAACCACCATCGATAAGTGGGGCGGAGACGATTTCAAAAAGCTGGATGCCGGCGCAACTTTTGGCATCAACCTGGAAATGCTCATGAAAAAGGCCAAGCTGATCCTGGACCTGCGTTATAACCTGGGACTCCTAAAAGTGGACAAATTTTCAAACATGAAGACCAACAGCATCATGGCCATGATCGGCATTGGTTTTGAATGAAATCGCATAAAATCTCCAAGCCGCATGGGGAGATTCGGTCATATCCGTGACGCTGGCCCGTTTCTTAAGGCCATTCTCCCGCATTCATCGGCCGGCCGGAAAGTCTCAGCCCGGTGTCGAAGTTCCTGAAGACCTGAGAGTACGTTTTTAACGCCGTTCCCGAACCGCCCTTCTCGGCGCCTTCAGCACTCCGACGCCCGAGTGAACAGCTTTTGATGTTTGAAAATGGGGATAATAAGAGAACCAGAAAGAGAACCTGGGTATGTTGGCCTGTCCGGCCTCTGTCGGTTTGACATAACCCCCGGATTGCCCTAAAATTCCGGGAAGAATGGCATCCATCGGACAGGAACTCAAAAAAGAACGGGAAGCCCGGGGACTTTCCCTCAAAGGGATCGCCGACTCGACGCGGATCACGCTGATGTACCTGGAAGCCATCGAAACCGACCGCCTCGACATTTTCCCGGGGGAATTCTTCATCAAGGGTGTCGTTCGCAGTTATGCCAAGGCCGTGGGGCTCGACGAGGGCCAATTGGTCGAGAGATACCGGCGGGCAGGATTCCTGTCGGCCGGAAGCCCGGAAAGCGCGCGGAGGCCGGGGTCCGGGCCGCAGATCACGAAGAAGCAAAAGCTCTCTCTGGCCGGCATGGCGGCCATCGTTCTCATCATCGTCACCTTCACCGTCTATTTTCTGACCAGGCCCGGTCAAAACCCCGCCGCCCCCGAATTGCGGGAAGCCCTTCCCTCGGTCCAGCAACAGGCCGCCATCACGGCTTCCGCGACCGAGCCCGTTCCGGCGCCGATCCCCAAGGAAGAAGAGAAGGGACTTAACCTGGAGCTCTCGTTCCATGCGAGGACATGGATCCAGGTCTTCGCCGACGGGACGCTCGCCCTGGATGGGATCAAGCTCAGGGGCGAGAAAGCCCGGGTCGCGGCCCGGAATGAGCTCATCATCCACCTGGGCAACGCGGGCGGCCTGGATTTCTCCATCAACGGCAGGCCGGGCAAAGGCTTCGGCCGTTCCGGCGCCGTCGTCAAGAACATCCGGATCACCCCGGACAACATGGCCGAATTCGTTCGGAGCGACGGCACCGGGGTCGAGTAAAGCCATGGCCGATTCCAGGAAAAAGGGCCCGCGCGTCATCGGCGCGATCATCATCCTCCTTATCGTCCTCTTCTTCACGATCGAGTTCTTCATCCGGGAGTCCCAGGAATTCTCCCCGACGCGGCTGACCAGCGTCCTCCTCTCTTCCCTTCAGATCATCGTCCTCCTCCTCGGGCTCATCCTCTTCTTCATCCTGGGCCGGAACATGGTCAAGCTTTACCTCGAACGCAAGAGAAAGGTCGTCGGCTCGCACTTCAAAACGAAGCTCGTCATCTTCTTCATTGCCCTTTCGTTCATCCCGACGCTCCTTCTCTTCTTCTTCGCCAGCGACTTCGTCAGCCGGAACATCGAGCAGTGGTTCCAGACACCGCTGGACAAGCTCCTGGACGACACGAAGAGCGTCGCCGACGGTTTCACCCTTAACACCGAGGAGCTCGCCGAACACTATGCCCGGCAGCTGAGCCGGGCTATCATGGCCGGGAAGCTCATCAATCCCGAGAACCGCCCCGCCCTGCGGGATTTCATCCGCGGCAAGCTGACCGAGTACAGGCTCGACGAGATCGGCATCTTCCTCGATGACGAAGAGCTCTTCTCCTACATTAATCCGAACATGCCCCTCCAGGACTACCGGGACCTGAAGGCCAACATCGTCAAGCGGGCCCAGCTCGGCGAAGCGTTCCGGAGCATCGAGCCCATGGGGAGCGGGACGATGATCCGGCGTGGGGCATCCTTCAGCATGCCTTCGGTCGGAAGCGTGCTCGTGACCACGGGAAAGTTCCTGCCCCAGAACTACGCCCAGAAGATGAACAACATCACCTCCTATGTCCAGAGGTACCGCCTGCTCAAGACCCAGAAGAACCCCGTGAAGACCTTCTACCTCATGACGCTCATCTTCCTCACGCTCCTCATCATCTTCGCCGCAAGCTGGATCGGCTTTCACCTGGCCAAGAGCATCACCGTGCCCATCGAAAAACTGGCCCAGGCCACCCGGGAGGTCTCCCGGGGGAACCTCGATGTCAAGGTCGAGGACCCTGCCTCGGACGAGATCGGGACGCTGATCGACTCCTTCAACCAGATGATCTTTGACCTCAAGACGAGCCAGATGAGCATCGCCCAGAAAACGTCCGAACTCGAAAGCCGCAAGCGCTACATCGAGACCATCC
>Ga0315277_10003578_pt1 | contig 21042 bp, 15 predicted proteins | sample YL17G05_15_MG_FD_203695 | JGI IMG/M metagenome (GOLD analysis project Ga0315277, IMG submission 203695) | Sediment microbial communities from Yellowstone Lake, YNP, Wyoming, USA - YL17G05_15 | ecosystem: Environmental > Aquatic > Freshwater > Lake > Sediment | place: USA: Wyoming | collected... | reverse complement strand
AAGGCGAGTTCGCTACGGGCAGCGATGATGAACTCGACAGCACCGTTAATCCGTATCTCCAGTTTCAAAATATCGAGGAACGGCGCATATTCACCTGCGACGCCGTTATCACGAGAACATACCACATCCAACCCCCCCAGGGGGCGTTCAAGTTCGGCTATGTCGTTGACGCGTCGTGGGTCCCTCCAACCAAAACCCCTGTCACCGACCCCGCCAGCGACTTTCCCGACTGGGCCAACGCGGAAGATGGCTACACTTTGGGGGTTCAACAAGTGAAACCTATTCATATTCAGGACCCTTCCCCCATTCCTAAGGCAATTGAATGGAAACTGAGGCACAACGAAGCCCCACCTCAAGCAGGCTTGAGGTTTGCATATATATTAGCCCCTGATTTATGGGGGGGGTACGAGTGGATAAATTATGCAAAATTTCGTTTTGTGATGTTTGATATACATCCGTTTCAAGGCGACTTTGAGATTATCGATCCGTGGACGACAATTGTCTGGATGGACCGGTTGGCTGCAGTCCCTACGGACACACCGCCGGGACACTACCTCGGTTTATGCGTGTCTGGATTTGAAATCTATTTCGACGGTTCCGCGCTGGGGAAAGCGTATTTCTTGACCAGTCCGACATTTGATTTCGTCGACTTGTACGTCGAGCTATGAAAAGAAACGCTTGAGGAGTAATATGGCTGGGCATTCCTATGCCGGGAAATGATTTCTTGTTATAATATTACTGTTTATTTCATCCCAATAAACAAAATGCCGGGTCATGTATTTGATTTAACCTATCCCTCCCCCTTGTCATCAAACAGCGATATCCCGTGCTGCTCCAGCAGAATACCTTCGCTCTTATAGAATTCCACCAAGGCCTTACGGTAGTTCGCAATTGCTTCTATCTCGGCGATTTGGGCTGAGAGAAGGTCGCGTTGCGCCTGCGCGACAAGCAGCGATGTTGATTTGCCGACCCGATACTTCTCCGTCTCCGCCCGCAGCTTCTCTTCCTGCAAGGTCCGCGATGCAGCGGTCGCGCTTATCTGCTCATTGGCGCGGTTGATTTCTATCCATGCCACGCCGACATCCTGAACCGCCAATTGCGTCAGGTTATTTAAAGCTTCCTGCGCCTGTTCCTGCGAGATGAGGGTTTGTTTATATCGGGCGCGCGAATCCCTTTCCCCGAAAATAGTGGTATAGTCAATTCCTATCTTGAAATCATTGTTACCCGGATCGATACCGCTCAATGAACCGCCGAAAGAACCGGCATAGCCCGATGTCCCAAGCGTGATAAACAGCTCCATATCAGGAAGCAACCCGTTCTTGGTCGTGATTACATCCAGCTCATTGCGCTCTATAAGCAACTTGGCCTGGTTAAGGTCGGGACGTTTTTGCATAGCCGTTTCAAAATGCGAGCTGATGTCGGTATTATCAAACTCGGGAAGGGTGGGTTCATCCTTGATAACGATCTCCTGTGTCCAGAGATCCATTCCCGGCGGGTTTATAAGGCGTAAGAGTTTCAGGCGGAGAGTGGAAAGGTCGCTGCGAGCGTTTATCAGTCCTTCTTTGCGCAATGCAACTTCGGCCTGCGCTGCGACGAGTTCAACTTCCGCGATTTTCCCGACACTAACCAAGACCTCCGCCTCATGAAGCTGCTGCTCAGCCAAGTTGAGAGAATCCTCATATATTTTCACCCTGCGTTGGGCAAGGGCATAGTCAAAATAAGTCTCCTCGACCTGCGCAACAAGCGACTCCGCATAAGCCTGGAGTTCATATAGCGAAGTCTGCGTATTCAACTCCGCCTTGCGCACCCCCGCGAGATTGACATCGGAACCTGCGCCTTTGAAAAGCGGATGTGTCAGGGATAGACCGACATTGGCGTTGTACCGATCTTCGCTCGTCCCGCCACTGGCGTCATCCATAGTCAGGCCGAGGCTGATATTTCCGCCGGTGAACAACTTCTTGGAAATTTGCAGGCCTAAATCATTACGCTTGGTCTCCGTACCCGAGGTGCTATGACTGCCGGACCCGGAAAGCGTGGAGGATAAACCCGCATCGAAAGCCGCTCGCGCCTGCTCTTCCTGGCTGAGGCTTACGTCCGGCTTCAAAAGCTCCACTTTGAAGGCGCTGTTATTTTCAAGGGCAAGCAGGATTGCGTCGGATACGGTGATTTCGAGGGGGGGTTCTTCAGCAGTTGCCGGCTGCAAAAGGAAAACCCAGGCCATCAAACCAATACAGATAATTGGGTAAATGAAATAGCGATGTTTCTTAGCTGGAATCATTCTGACTGCTCCTCACTTATTCATAATAGAGGGATTCAATCGGGTCGAGCATAGCGGCCCGTTGAGCGGGATAATACCCGAAAAATACGCCGACACATACCGCGAACACCAACGCCAAGACAACCCCCGGCCATTGGACCGAGGTTTTAAATTCGGTGGTGCTTCTTATGATGTTTGCCGTACCCAACCCTGCGGCTACGCCAAGCAGGCCGCCTATGCCGGTCATTATCAGCGCCTCAATGAGAAACTGCCGCAGAATGTCCCTATCCTTCGCGCCGATTGCCTTGCGAATACCTATCTCCCTTGTCCTTTCGGTGACGGTAACAAGCATGATATTCATAATACCGATGCCGCCTACGAGAAGGGAAATGCTCGCTATGGCGCCAAGGAGATAGGTGAAGGTCTTGTTGAACTGCGATGCCGTCGCGATGATATCCGCCTGGTTGCGGACATTGAAGTCGTCGTCGTGGCCGGGTTGAATTTTGTGGCGCTTGCGAAGAACAGTACTTATGTCGGCTTGCACCTGGGTAAGATCCGAGCCCTGCTTGGCTTGAACATCGATTTCCCGGATTTGGTCCAAACCAAAAACCGTATTCATCGCGGTTGTGTAAGGCATGAGCACCTGGTCATCCGGGTTAAAGAACCCCTGGTCCCCTTTGGTTTTGAGGATACCGACTAATTTGAAATTAATCCCCTTCAATTTTATGTCTTCACCGAGATTATCGCTTGTGACGCCGAGGTTGGTCGCAGTAGTCGGGCCAATGACGATTACCCTCGCCATGCTATCCACCTCGGCTTCTGTAAAAGCTCTGCCTTTCTCGACATGGTAATCTCGTATAGGCAGAAACGTGACTGCAACCCCAGCCACTTCAGTAATCGTATTCTTATCATAGTATTTCAGCTGCGCGTTGCGTTCCACCACGGGGGAGAGCTGGTCCACTGTGGGAACAGAAGCCAGGATGGCCTTGGCATCATCTACGGTCAGTTTCTTTTGGTCAGCGGTTGCCACACCGTGCCCTTCACGAGAGCCAGCCCTTACGACAAGAAGGTTGGTGCCCATAGCGGATATCCTCGCCAAAACATCCTTCTGGGCTCCCGCCGCTATTGCCAGCATCGAAATCACCGCGGCGACTCCGATTATCACCCCAAGCATAGCCAAGAAAGACCGAAGCTTGTTGGTGTAAAGGCTTTTCATGGCAACCCTGATTGTCATAGATAACGGCATCTTATTTTTGCTCACCTCTTCGAACGTCGCCTATAATTTCCCCATCCCTCATCTTTAGCTCCCTTTTGCATCTGTTGGCCACCTCGGGGTCGTGGGTCACCACGAGAATAGTCAAGCCGCCTGCATTAAGCTGCTCGAAGACGGTCATTATCTCCACGCTTGTCTTGCTGTCGAGATTTCCTGTCGGTTCGTCGGCAAGGAGGATTGAGGGATTAGTGACAAGGGCGCGCGCTATTGCGACACGCTGGCTTTCACCACCCGAAAGCTGGTTCGGCACGTGATGAACCCGGCTTCCAAGCCCCATTCTTTCAAGCGCCTCTGTAGCTCGTTTTCGTGTGTCAGTTACCCCGGCATACAGCAGCGGAAGCCCGACATTTTCAAGGGCGCTTACGCGCGGGATCAAGTTAAACGACTGGAAGACAAAACCTATGCGACGGTTCCTTACCTCTGCGAGCTTGTCTTTCGGCAGCTTTGAGACATCCTCATCCATCAGGAAATATTCACCGGAGTCGGGACGGTCGAGGCATCCCAAGATATTCATCAGCGTTGTCTTACCGCTGCCCGATGCCCCTGTTACAGCGACCAGTTCACTCTTGTCAATGGAAATAGTCACATCATCCAGCGCATGTACTTCGCTCGAACCCATGCGGTATGTCTTAACGATATGTTCCGTACGGATAATCATCAATGGCCACCGGGTCTTCCTCCCATCAAACCCATCGGGGTGACCGGTCGATTTGCTCCGGGGTTGGCATTGCCGCCTCTGCTGCTCCACTGGCTGTTTCCGGTGGTTTCATTTACCAGCACGATATCGTTTTCAGTCAGACTGCTGACGATTTCAACATTTACGCCATCATTAATCCCCACCTGGACCTCGCGCGACTCGCTGGTGCCGTCGGGTTTCAATACCGTGACCATATTTTTCCCTTTAGCCTTGGTGACCCCCTCGACGGGGATATTGAGAACATTTTGTTTATCTTGGATTATTATTACAACGTTCGCCGTCATCTCGGGTTTCAACAGCGACTTGTTTTCGCCGGTAACTTCGATTCGTACCTCGAATGTGACGACATTTGATACGCTGACGCCCATCGGGGCGACGCGTTCAACTGCTCCCTCAAAGGTTTTGCCCGGATACGCATCGGCGGTTATCTCCGCCTTTTGCCCTACAGTCACGCCACCGATGTCGCTCTCATCGACTGATGCCAAAACAAACAGCCGTGTAAGGTCCGACAGGGTGAGGATGGTCGTACCCCCGCCGGTGTTGCTTATACCAGATGAAATAATCTGCCCCGTCTGTACTGCACGCGAAGTAACCACTCCATCGATGGGGGCATACACTTTCGTATCCTGGAGCCTCTGCTCCGCTACGGTCTCGTTTATCTGCGAGGATTCGACATTGGTCTTCGCCAGGAGGACATCCTGCCGTTTAAGTTCTAAGGCTTTTTCAGTGGTTTTCAAGTCGTCTTTCTGTAATTGCGCCGTCTTTGCGGCAGATTCGGCATTAAGGGCACTCGTCTCTGCGGTCTCATACTCCTCCTGGCCAGCGAGCTTCTGCTCGTAAAGCTGCTTCATACGGCCAGCCTTGGCACGTTCGTCGGCTGCCTTGGCTAAGGCAATCTCAAGGTTTACATCAGCCTTCTTGCGGGCACTCTCCAAGTCGCTCTCGGCGATTGCAAGGTTCTGCTGCGCCTGTGCGAGCTTGGCCTTTGATGCCGAAAGCGATACCCTTGCCTGGTCGACATTGCGCTGCTCGTCAACCGGGTCAAGTTCGACCACAAGGTCCCCCTTCTTCACGCTGTCGCTTACATCGAAGGGAAGGGATATTACCTGCCCACTTGCCTTGCACTTTATCTCGACATCAAGGTTCGAGGCCACGCTGCCGGTTGAAGTTACGCTCTCCTTTAGCGGTCCCCATTCCGGCTTGACCTGGACAATCTTGGGCTTGGGGGTTGCTTTGGCGGCTTTTTTCTTTGCGCTCAGGTAATACAAGCCAAAAGCCACGCCACCCACGATGACCACGACTACTAAAATAGTAATAACACTCTTCATATCCTAACCTCAGTCAGCTTTAGACGAATTGCGCCTTAAAATGTTCAATAGCATATAGCAAACCTATGGAAGGCTATATGTCGTCCTCAGTTGTATGATATTCAATTAATCACCTTTGATGATAATACATCAGCCAGAGTCGATATGGAAGGCTCCCAATTAAGGGAGTTGATATCCATCCAATAATGGCTGAAACGCTGCAGACAATTTGCATTCTTATGTGGGGCAGGCTTTCCAGCCTGCCATGAAGACAACCCCTAATGCAGCACAACAACAAAGCTATTCACTCTTTACCAGTTCCCGTTCGGGTCGTATTTGACGATAAAAGCGTCATATTTACCATTGGTGGTGTGTTGATCGATATCCGGGCCCGGGTCGAGTTCAATACCCGAGTCAAAATAGCCAACAACATAAATATAATTCGAACTATCCGTTATGACACTCATGTTAACCTGGTTTCCTCCCGGGCTGATGACTCGAGCCCATTGGTATTCACTTGCGGGGTTAAAGTAACTTGTATATCCATCATACGCATATGTGTTATACTCATCGACACCGGGGCCGGGGTCAAGGTCTATCGCGCTACCAGATATGCTGCCAACTGTAATGACATCACCCAAGCTATTTGCAGAAATGCGGAAAATGCGACCAGAAGGGGTAAGACCATCCCATGTGTCCGCCCATTGGAAGTCTCCTGTGCTGTTGAATTTGCTAATGAAATCATCGGAATTAACGGCGCAGGTGTGTTCGTCCACTCCGGGACCGGGGTCGAAATCGACTGTCGAGCCGAAATATCCCCTGACATAAATGTTATCGGCTCCATAGATTGCCACGCTAAAGCCTCCATCGTGCTGTCCACCGCCCCAAGTCCGGCCCCATTGGTAATCGCCATCTGAATTGAATTTGCTTAGGTAAGCATCATGCCCTCCTGCGCATGGATGTTCATCAGTACCCGGACCGGGATCCAGGTCTATTTTTCCAACATAATAAGAACCTGTAACATATATGTTCCCGGTATTATCCGTAGTGACGCCATTTGCGGCGTTATACAAATAGGCTCCCCACCTCCCCACCCACTGAAATTCGCAATTGGAATCGAACTTTGATAGATACGCATCTTCGTTACTGTGGTAAGGCGGTATATTCTGACCTGGCCCTGGGTCGAAATCAGCATTGGCGGCGGCTATGCCTACAATATAAATGTTATTGTTATTATCCGTCGCAATATCTAATCCGGTTTCGTTTCCGGGTCCGCCGAAGTTGCCGACCCATAGGAGTTCCCCATAGGAATTGAACTTACTCAGGAAAGTATCCAGGACACCATTGGATGTATGTTCAGCGACTCCAGTTCCGGGGTCGAAGTCAACTGTTCCCCGGAAAGAGCCGGTGACATAAATATCCCCCGCGTTGTCAATGGTTACTGCATTACTTATGTCGTCATTCGTGCTGCCCCAACTTAGTCCCCACTGGTATATTCCAGCGTTGCTGATTTTTATAATGTATGCATCCATCAGACCATTGGAAACATGATTATCCACGCTCGGATGCGGGTCGAGGTCGGCAGTACCCTTGAAAGACCCCACAACATATGCATTTCCAGAAGCGTCTACAGCGACATCCCAGGCGTCATCCGAATCAGTGCCTCCCCAGGTGAGGCCCCATCCTTTCGGCGGGGGCTTGGGGACTATTGTCAGCGTGAAGAAGTCATAAAGGGGAAGATTGAGGGCGTTCGTTGAGACGGCTTTAATTTTGACGGTATAGTCGCCCGCCGCTGCACCCTCGGAGTTTACAAGGTTGACCTGCCAAGTGTTGCCGGTTATAAGGTTCATCTCGACGTATTCCTGCCCCGTTATCTCCGGGGCGTAAAGCCATACGGTGCCGACATCATCCTGCCAGTCATAAACATCCACGCCCACAACTCCAGAGGATGTAAGTTCGTTCGAAATTTCCTCCTGGGTAAAGTTGATTATCTGATATGGGTCCTTCGCACTTCCCGGCCAACTGGCAGTTACGACATATTTTATATAAGCGTAGTGAGGCGGCTTGGGAATCTGGACGAGATATTTTTCCGTATGCTTGGCGCCCGCGGCAAATTTGCGCTGGACCTCATCCTTGGCAAAAGCCTTGAACGGGTTGATATCCATCCCTCCGGCTACATCATAGGCGGGGGTCCAGTCATCCGGGTTTGTGAGCTTATGCCCGACGTCGTTTGTGTAGAGGGTGCCGCGCACATCGTATCCGCTGAAGAAGCTCGGGTTACGGAGCGTGGCATCGGCATCGATTATGCGGGTTACTGGGTCAAATGAATTGACTTTAATTGATATGCAGTCATAGCATTGAGGCGGCTGAAGCATCGCTGTAACATTGAAATGCGGAGCTAACTCCCGCAATGGCATGATTTCGGCTGTGAGCGATTCGGTGTCGAAACAGATGTCCCATATACCCCAGATGTACCTTCCGAACTCACTGGCTTGCTCAACTTTGAGGGTGAATGGCTCTTGCGGTAATATGGAATCAGAGCCAGTATTAGAGCAGCTCGTAAGAACTCCTGCAAGAATAAGAATAATCGCGACTGAGATGCTTGGTTTGACCATTAGAATGTCTCCTACGGTAAGGCTGCTAAGCCCACACGCGGGCTGCTCTCGCAACCCTGATTTTAGCCAGCGATTATATTCTAAAAGAATGGGAATATCCAATCCTTAAGGGGTTTGTCTTTTTGTTGTTTTTCAGACCCCCAAGAAGGAGGCCCCCCCTTTGGTCCCCCCCGTTTCCGCGGGGGGAGATTAAGAAGGGACCTTCCGTTATCCCCACCCTCACGGGTAAGATAAAGGGAAACCTGATGTAATCCCCCCTCTCATGCGGAGTATAGACGCGAGGCTTACTGTTATCTCCCCCCCGCTTCGCGGGGGGGACCAAAGGGGGGGCGGGTTTATTGCAGTGCTACATTCTCAGAATTAGCGCCCCTTAAGCTCATGTGAACTACCGTTGTTCCCGATGACAATTTTATCGTACTTGCCGTTTTTAGTGGAGCTGATCTTGTCAACAAACTTGTAAGTGATTTCAGCTTCTTCGCCGAGGGCATAACTTATCTTATGTTCGAGGAAATGCATAATATCATCGTTAAACTGCTTGCCGGGGACTATATTTATTTCAAATCCCCTTGGGTAATTTACCCTGATCTGAAACTCCTTTATGCCGTCAGGTTTGATTTCGCCAGCTTTACGGAATATATAATAAAAATCAAGCGAGTGAATCGTCCGTCCATCAGGAAGGTCGATAAGCTTGGCGACACGTCCTGCGAATGCCTTCATCACAGGTAATCCCCTTCCACATTCGCATGGATGATCCCCCGGAATGGCTGAATCGCCGACATCATACCTTATTATCGGCATCGCCTGGTTCATGAGATCGGTGACTATGATCTTGGGGGGGGACTCCTCAACTACCGGTTTATCGAGCGGGATATACTCGACCAGGCACGATTCGACAGGAATATGCCAGGATCCATGCGGACATTCGACGGCCATAATCCCCGCTTCGGTGCATCCGTATTCATCCGCGACAGGGACGCCATAGTAGTCTTTCCACTTCGCTTTCTGCCACGGATATGACATCTCGCTGGTGGGGATGATGCATTTCAACGATGGAAACGGTTGCGGCCCTATTCCTGATTCAATAAGATGAGTGGTAAATTTATCAATGAGGGTCGGGAAACCATAGAATGTTTCCGGCCTCGCTTTTTTCATCTCCCAATAGTATTGGTCCAAGTTCTCCTTTGAGAGGTTGCGTTCGGGAATACGTTTACGGTTAAGCAGGAAATCCTTTACGCGGAGTTTAAGAATCACGTTTAGCGGGAAGTTTGTGCCTCGGAATGTCGCCTCAAAAGCCCCTATATCGACGTCGTACCACTTGCGGAACCGGAACATATTCGCCCGGTGGTACGCCATCGAACTGCGGCAGCGGATCATTATCAACGGTTCCGCCATTGAACCGGATGTGCTCAGTTGCTCGGCTAACCTGATATTTTTCGATACTATGGAATCAAAATTCTCGCGGATCCGGGTTTTCGTGAGCACGGGGATAGCGCCAAGGTCATCCCGCGATTTGATATCGCCGGGCTCTATACCAGCCTTTTTGAATGTCGCAGTGTAATATGGGTTCTCATCATATGCATACTGAATCAGTTCCTTGAATCTGCGCCATTGCTCATCGAGGAGACGGTCGGGGGAATACCACTGGCTCTCTTCCAATTGCGCCAATGCACCGAGGATGTCTTCTCTGCGCATCTTCTCAACAAAAAGGTAAATCGATTTTGCTAACCTCTTTTTCACCACCACTCCTCTACGATTCCATCCCCTTGCTGATTATCCACATTTCACGTTCGCTGATAAGGACTCCTCTTTCTCTCCAGGTTGTGATACCCCAAGATGAACCTGTCTGATACAGCATGCAGGAAAATCTATTGCATATTATAATCCATACTTTTACCCTCCGGAGTGCTAATCCGATCAAACGAGAATTACATGTGTTCGTAAGCGCACATTTTGGGTAACGCAAGCACGGGCTTTCCCTCCCATACTTCACTTTGGGGCCGCTCCTGCTTCCCATTTCAGGCTCGGGAGCGCGGGATCCCAGCCTATATGAGAGGGGATAGGATGTCCGCATTTTGAGATTGGGGGATCTATACCACGAACGCTTGACCAAGGTTTTCCTGTTATTACTGGGAATACTTCCCGATTATAAATAATCATTAACCAGCCCAAAAGGATATTACAGCGGTAAGGTGGATGTGTGCGGGACGGTTCGATTTTCTACGCGCATTAATGTTCCGAGCAGGAATCCGAGTCTCTTCGCAATCCACAATATGATGCAGGGAGTGAGGATTATGAAACGCTGGATTATTCTTTTGCCACTGATAATCACCATCGTGATTCTGTCATTGGTTGTCTTTATCAATGGATGCTCGACCGAAGAAGAGGTGGTTTTCAGGGCCGCCGAGATTAATCCCCCGCCGCAGATTCTTGTGGGAGTCGATCGAAATCGCTTCTTTGCGGCTTTTCCGAACGGAAACCTGGAGGCGCTCCTTTTCAGGGCTATAGATTTCCGGATAACATTCTATGGGGACGATGTCTACGCCCCGAAGTGGACCGGAAGCGGATTGAGCTTTGAAGACCCTGACCGCATCGTACCAAAGCTTCTGGCTCACAAGTATGGCAAGGAATTGTGGTTCTGGTTCCCCGTAAACGACCATTCAACCGACAAGCTCCAGGCGACCTACTATCATTGGAAGGCTAAAGGATGGCTGAATGCCGCCACGTGGTTCTTCTTCCTTCCGGGTGTTTCGGATGAAGTCCGCAGTGCGGATGAAATCAACCAAAACAACCTGGTCTACATGGAATACAAAGCCAAGTACCCCGAGATAAAATGGATGGTTACAAGGGAGGTATCCCAGTTCAATCCGGATATCCCGCAGGCTTTCGCTGATGTATATTTGCCTATGTTCCACATGTTCGAGATCGAGAAAGCCTATCTGGCACTCACCAACTCAAGCGTAAGCATGGCATACTCAGGAGTGACTCTCGGAGGGTATATATCCGGATACACCAATGATCCCCAATCGATGGAGCCCGGATGGTATTTCTCCGCATGGAAACGCTATTTTACCGGCGAAGCACCCAATGTGCCGGTTCTCACCATGGAGGAAGCAGGCGATATCCTGGATTACTGCGAGGCCCAGGGAATGAAGTTCTTCCTGTTCTGGGACATCCTCGGGCTTCTCGATAATGTCAACGGGACACCTAAGCCGAAAAATATCGTGATCAAACTTCTCGGGTACTGATATCCAAGCGACGCCGAATCGGCCTAACATGAATGAGGAAGCCACCGCAGCCCAGCGGTGGCTTTTTTATACCGCCGGTAGTTTAAATGTTAATAGGAACAATTCCTTTTTATAATAAGATATTAAAAGTAGTTAGGTGGATGCGAAGTTGGAAGTACCTCTTACTAAGTAGTAACCCGCTTGCAGTACGAATTAGCAGTCCCGCACCCACAATAAAAATCGCAGGAGAGAATGGTATGAATCGTGGAAGATTCTTCCCTACGGTAGCGGGTTGTCTTCTTCTCATCTCGGTCGCGGTTATTTCAGGATGTTCCTCCGAACCTCTTATTTTCAGGACCGCAGAGATCTCACCTCCCCCTCAAATCCTGATAGGCGTCGATCGTAATCGCTTCTTCGAAGCTTATCCCGGGGCTGACCTTGAACAACTCCTTTTGCGGGCCATCGATTTCGGGATCACATTCTATGGGGATGATGTATATGCTCCGAAATGGACCGGCAGCGGGCTGGATTTCGAAGATCCAGACAGGGTGGTGCCGCAGCTTCTGGCCCACAATAAAGCTGGCAACCTGTGGTTCTGGTTTCCTGTGAACGACCACTCCACCGACAAACTGCAGGCTACATACGATCACTGGGCCGCCAAAGGATGGTTCAACGCCGCGAACTGGTTCTTCTTCCTGCCGGGGATTTCCGACGAAGTTCGCACCGCGGAGGAAATCGAGCTCAACAACGCGATCCGTGCCGAGTACAAGCTGCATTTCCCAGAGGTCAAATGGATGGTCACGCGGGAAGTAACCCAGTTCAACGATGAGAACCCAACGGTATCGGGTGATATCTTTCTTCCGATGTTTCATATGTTTGAAGTGGAGAAAGCATATCTTCAGGGCATCGGCTCAAGCGTGGAGGAGGCGTATGCCGGCGTTATCCTCGGTGGATACATCTCGGGGTATACCAACGATCCTCAGTCTATGGAGCCCGGCTGGTACTTCACAACCTGGGCTAAATATTTCCCTGGCGATCCTCCCGATGTCCCGGTTCTTACATTGGCTGAAGCTGGAGATATAGTACCCTATTGTAAAACAAAGGGAATGAAGTTCTTCTTGTTCTGGGACATCCTTGGGCTTGTCGACAACGTCAACGGGACACCGAAGCCGAACAATATCGTATTCAAGCTGCTGGGATATTGATATCAAAAAGAAGCCTTGATAGTACCTGTAAATGAGCAGTACCGTCGGCTCTACAGGGCTCAGCTTCCCCTGGGAGCGCAGGCTTCCAGCCTGCATTAAGAGCGGACAGGATGTCCGCGCTCCAAGTGAAGATGACTTTTCAAGGGCAAAAAAAAAGCCCGGCAGTATCCTGCTCTCCCACAGCTAATGTCTCAGAGCCATCGCCGCGCAATGCTTAGCCTCTACGTTCGAGACTGGAACGGACCGGCAGATTCTTGTATCACTTTGCAACGATAACCACCCTCGTAAGCTCATGCCTTTCCCAGAAACCACTCTTATATGGTCTGACCCCAAAACCCATCTGCTCAAGAACATTATCAACCCAAGGTGCATCTGCGGGGTCTTTGCGGCTGCGATACTCGGTAACGAGAAGCGCGCCGCGGGGGGTGAGAAATTCGTCAACTATGCGCGAGACATATTGATGCTGGAGCTCTTCAGGTACATAACACAATTCGGTGCGGACATAATCGAATCGCCGTGGCGGTTTCCAGTAAAACGAGTTACCTGTGATGATTTGCGCTTCGTATGTTCGCAACCTTTGTCTTGCCAAAGCCGCTAATTTCTCCGAGATATCCAATCCCCACGGGTCGATTTTTAACCCGCGCTCGGAAGTCCATCGCATAAGGCATTCAAGGAGATAACCATTTGCGCATCCTATATCAAGGAAGGCCCCATCGGAAATAACACAATCGGCAATTGGGCGACGACCGGCTTCCCATCGCTCATATGGGCCCGCGAAACCGGACTGGCCCCACGGGGTATCGGAGGCCAAGTAAGCCGATTCAAGTTCGCTCCGTATCGAGTCAAACCATTTTTCTTGTTGAGCAGAGTCCATGATTTAGCACATACTAAGATGCGTATTGATTGCTATTCTACCATTGATCCGTTCTGGGGAGTTCCAATATTAATAAAAGAGAGTTTAGCAGTTACCTCCTATTGTGGTGCAGGCGTCCTACGCTGTTGAAAAAGGCCAAATTGGGGACGGGCCTGATACAAGTGACCTTGAAACCCGGATCCAACGCCAAGCAAATCAGGCCCGTCCCCAATTTGGCCATTGAAAATCCGCCGTAGCTTTAGCGGAGACGCGACCGTGCTCCGGATGCGAACGCGCGCTGCCCCTTCACCGCAACAACTAAGCAAAAAGGTTAGCAGGCATCAAAATTCTACCAATATCCATCCGGCTTGAGCTTGAGGATATATACATCGTATTTTCCGTTTGAAGACCGCGCATCTACTTCTTGGCTGGGGTCGAAATCCACAGTACCCCGAAACCATCCGGTGAAATAAGCATCGCCGAATCTGTTGACTGCAACTCCCCTGCCCATTTCACTATAAGTGCTACCCCATGTCCTCGCCCATAAGAAATTCCCTGATCCATCATATTTACAGGCGAAGCAATCCATGAAACCCACAGGCTCTTTCTCCACGGTGGTGTCTCCCGGGTCAAAATCAACGCTCCAGGCAAAACCGCCGGTTACAAAAGCATCTCCCCAGTCGTCAACGGCAACTCCCCTTCCCCAATCACCAGCCTTAGCGCCCCATGTCCTCGCCCACTTAAAATTACCTGACTCGTCATACTTGACCAGAAAAGCATCTTTGTCGCCATGCGATACATGCTCATCGACGCCGGGACCGGGGTCAAAATCGACTGTTGTGCTGAAATATCCTGTTACAAATATATTGTTCCATATATCTACTGCGATCAAGATTCCCTTATCCCAGCTATCCCCACCCCAAGTGCGGACCCATAATAAATCCCCGCTTGGGTCGAATTTACTTAAAAATGCATCATAGATGCCAAGCGCTGTATGTTCATTGACTTCCGGACCGGGATCAAAGTCACATTTCCCTTGATATAACCCCGTTATATATGCATTCCCGTGTCCATCCACATCTACTTCCATGCAAGCATCTTCAGCTTCATCCTCGCCTGGTGTTCCCCAAACGCGAACCCACTCAAATGAACCATCTGTGCCGAACTTGCTGAGGAATGCATCCCAGGTACCATTCGCTGTACGCTCGGATTCGCCTGCGCCAGGGTCAAAATCAATAGTCCCTTTAAATGCCCCTGCCACATAAACATACTTCATACCATATACTGCTATACCCCTGGCGCTGTCATCCAATTCGCCCCCCCATGTAAGCGCCCATAGAAAAATGCCATCTGAATCAAATTTGCACACAAATGTATCACGCAAACCTGCCGAAGTATGGACGTCCACCCCCGGTCCCGGGTCGAAATCAACATTCCCTGAGAAGTTCCCGGCAAGGTAAATATTCGCCGCTGCGTCCAACGCTATCGTCTGTGCCCGACTCCCCTCGTCGAGTAGCCCCCCCCATGCACGCGCCCACAACAGCCCCCCTGCGGGACTATACTTAGCCAGAATGAAATCCGAGCCACCATTTGATGTACGATAATCCTCCTTGGGGCCCGGGTCTACATCAACAACATCCGAAAATTCCCCCCAAAAATAGACATTTCCAGATGCATCTATGGCGAGTTCCCGCCCCATATCACCTCCGCTTCCTCCGAATGTCACCGCCCATCCCGGCCCTTCGTCACCGGGCGGCTCCGGCTCTATTCCGCTCGTTCCGGCACACCCAAGAGTTGCTGTAGCCAAAACTATGTAAATCAAAGAAATCGTTAGGCTTTTCAAAGAAAAATACCTCCCGCAAATATTGATTTGAGGCCTAACTATATCATTAAACTGAATATCTGAATAGATTTCTATGAATCCAAAACCCGGTATTTGAATGCAGTTCGGGCGGGGGAAATAAATCTTCCGTGTTCGGGATGGGAGCGGGCGTTACCCCTTCGCTGTGACCACCAGGCTTTTGTTTGCGAAGTTGAGTTTCGGGACAAGGGTGTCCTGAAATAGCACAGCAGGCTAAAAGATATGTTTGAATGTCCCTATTTTTCACTCTTTTCCAGTGTATATAAGTTGTATTGTATAGTCGCCATAAATCCCCAAACCAAAAAGACCTTGCCGCCGCTGCATTTCTTCCAGGGATGGATGCACCATCCCGATTGCATTGCACCCCAATCTATGCGCCAAACCTATCGCAGTTCCGAACAAGGCCTTTAGTGCGCTATCAGCCCCTTCAATAACCGACAAAACCAGGAACTTCTGCCAGGGGATATGCCAAAATAATCCGGCCCCGGTCATTAGACCATCCTGGACGGCTCTAAGAAGAAAACCTTCTTCCTGCGCTTCGGCAAGGTGATTCATCCTTAGTTTAGGGGTGTCCCACCAAGTGAAGAAATATCCGCCTGCCGGTTTAACTACTGAAGAATATCGAAGGTAATCATATAGTACTGAAATATCATCCGGTACCTCCACCTTCACTCCATCGACGGCGTCCGGTACCTCCGGGAGCCGATGCCTGGCGTGGGCAAGCCTGAAGTGCTCGCGGAACCCGAGCAAACCCGCCAAACGCAGGCTTTCCTTGAAAGTGGCAAGGGTTCCATATCTGAATGCATCGACCTTCCTGGTTTTAAATTCATCTCTCACGGCTCGCGTCAAGCCCAATATCGCGCATGCCACCTGATGAGGCCCGGCGTCGGGATTGGACCGCAAGCCTCTCAGATACCAGTCCCCCGGCTCCAGTTCGTATGCCTGCACCATCGCAGTCAATTTGGCCTCGGATGGTCCGGAGAACGCTAACCAGGTCTCCTGCGATGCTGACGGCTCTAACCACTGGTCGATCACCAAAGGCAGGTAATCCCAGTCGCCAAACAGGGGTTTGAACGATGTCAACACCATATCCCTGTCACTATGGATGATTCTACGAATCTTCATCCTTTCCCCAAGGCAAACATTTACCGTGAAAATAAATGTTATTAACCAACCCGATAATACACCAAACCAATGATTTATCCTACATCATGTGTGCAACCAAGCAATACCATTGCCACGGATGAAAATCCGCCGCAGGTCTGCCGGAGGCGGAAGGGGTTTGCTTCCCCTGGGAGCGCAGGCTTCCAGCCTGCATGAAAAGCGGACAGGATGTCCGCGCTCCAAGTGAAGATAACTTTCTAAGGGTAATAAAAAAGCCTGGCAGTGTCCTACTCTCCCACGGCTAATGCCGCAGTACCATCGGCGCTGAAGGGCTTAGCTTCCGTGTTCGGGATGGGAACGAGCGTTACCCCTTCGCTGTGACCACCAGGCTTTTGTTTGCGAAGTTGAGTTTCAGGACAAGTGTGTCCCGAAACAACACGCCATATTACTTATTTCTTAATCTTCTTAACTCTATTCCCTGATTTATCAATATAGAACTGATCAGTACCAACAATACACACCAATGCCACCCCAAAGGAAAAGTTGTGAGCTGATTTGAATAGAGGTTCGATGACATAATTCCCCGTCTTATCTATGTAGCCCCATTTGCCTGTCTCCTCACTACCGATCCTCACAGCCGCCAGACCCTCAGAAAAGTCACCAGCACCATCGAATTGCGGATTGATGACATAAGTCCCTGTCTTGTCAATGTAGCCATACTTGCCTGCCTCCCTACCAGCAATCTGCGCCACTGCCAGACCCTCGGAAAAGGGCTTGACATCATCGAACTGCATCTCGATTACACTCTTCCCGGCCTTATCTATTAAATCCCATTTGCCACCAATCCTCACCCATGCCAGGCCCTCGGAGAATGTAGAAGCACTGTTGAACTGTGGGTTGATGACAATCTTACCCGTTTTATCTATGTAGCCGTATTCACATACCTTTCTAAACTCGTTAAAACTTAACTTTACGCGATGAGTAATAACCCCAACTGCTGCCAGCCCCTCCGAAAATTGCCCAGCGTCTAAAAATGGCCCATGGATGACAACCTTCCCCGTCTTGTCTACGTACACCCAGCGATTTCCAGCATCCACAGCGGCCAACCCTTCGGAAAAGGGCCGAACATCCCAGAAATCCCCCCTGATTACCAAATGGCCTGCCTCGTCAATAAAAACCCATTCTTTGTAGAAAAAATTACCATCGGGCTCGTACTGCTCCAATTCTACTGCGGTTAGCCCTTCGGAGGAGGGTTTAGTTTGGTACAACTCCGTGGAGATGTGAAACGTCCCCATTTTATCTGTAAAGCCATAAAAACGGCTCAGCTTTACTGGTGCCAACCCGTTAGAAAAGTTGCCAGCCATATTGAACCTTGGTTCAATGAATAATGTGCCCGTCACATCTATAAAGCCATACTTGGCATTTTGTGGCTCCCCTACTAATGCCGGAGCCAGCCCTTCAGAAAAGGTATAATTTCCCATATTACTGTGGATTACGAACTTGCCGGTTTCATCAATAAAACCGCTCTCGCTATCATAGATGGCTTTTGCAAGCCCTTCAGAAAACGGTTCCGCATAATCGTAAATAGGGCTGATGGCATATTTACCAGTTGAATCAATATATCCATACTTCCCTTCATCCCATCCTGCTATTTGCTTCTCATTTTGAGTCTTGCCTAAAGCTGTGTCCCAATAAAGTCTCCTCAGCTGGGCTGTTGCACCCTCAGCGACTTCTCCGTGAACCCCTAAAAATGGGTCATTTAGAACTATATTGAGAGGGTCTGTTGAGCCTGTTTCACCCGAATAAATTGGGCGATCACCTTTCCTCACTACCGAAAGGCCTTCTGAAAAATCCACTGCATAATCGAATTGAGGTTCAATTACTATTTTGCCTGTCTTATCTATGAATCCCCATTTCTTTATAATCCGATTACCTTTCTCACCCTTTGCTATTGCAACTCTTGCGAATCCCTCTGAAAAAGGATAAGCTTCGTCAAACTGAGGAGCGACTATTTCTTTTCCGATCTCGTCAATATAACCCCATTTGGTATCGACCTTTACTGCCGCAAGCCCTTCGGAAAATGCTAATGCATCGTCATATTTTGCTGCGATGATGAATGTTCCTGACTCGTCTTTATAGCCCAATTTCCCCTCAGCACCTGATTTTACAGGTGATAGCCTCGGGGATTTATTTCCCTTTGGTGAACTTGAGGGATTTTCTTGAGTAGCATAGGCTGGAAAAAGGATTGCCAAGGAAACGAGAATAACATAAATCATTTTATTCCATTTCATATCTATTTGCTCCTTGCTCTGTTCCCAAGGGCAACGCCCCAAGGGAAGCCTGTTTTGTGTTTTTGCAGCCCCTCTTGCGCCTATATATTAGATTACTGTTTTGTCATGTGCAATCTTGTGGCTCTTCCTTAAGCCAAAAAAGGTGGCATTCCTATTTTGGATTAATATAAAAAAAGCCTGGCAGTGACCTACTCTCCCACGGCTAATGCCGCAGTACCATCGACGCTGAAGGGCTTAGCTTCCGTGTTCGGGATGGGAACGGGCGTTACCCCTTCGCCATTAGCAGAAACTGCTACCAGAGCATTTGACATTCTCATACCACAATAGGTTTTAATGCTTGAATATCTATCTGCGGCGAATCAGGTTCCTTGAAGAGGCTGCTTGCTCCGAGGATTTCTATGCCGACAAGCAATTCGCCTTCCGCAAAGTCGAGTGCGATATCGTCCGTTAGACGTACAACACGAACCTGATAGTCGCCTTCAAGCAGTCTTATATACAGCGCGTCGGCATCTTTGTCATAGGATATTTTCATCGTCCTTCACCTTTTTGAAATCCCTTTTCAATTATAACCAAAAACTTAGTAATAAAAAAAGCCTGGCAGTGTCCTACTCTCCCACGGCTAATGCCGCAGTACCATCGGCGCAGAAGGGCTTAGCTTCCGTGTTCGGGATGGGAACGGGCGTTACCCCTTCGCCATGACCACCAGGCTTTTGTTTGCAAATTAAGGATACCGCACATCAATAGATGTGCGCCACCCTTTCAATTTTCACTTATCTCCCGGCATCATAATGCCGGGTTACTCAATATTCGCTTTGTATTCGTAATAAAGCTCATCGAAGCGACCATGATTTTTTCCCGGCATAAGAATGCCGGGTTACATAGAAAAGAAACATGGTCAAGCCGCTCGGGCTATTAGTACCGGTCAGCTGAATGCGTTGCCGCACTTACACTTCCGGCCTATCTACCAGGTAATCTTCCTGGGCCCTTAGCGCATATAGCGGGGAGACCTAATCTTGGGGAAGGTTTCGCGCTTATATGCTTTCAGCGCTTATCCTGAATCGGCATAGCTACCCTGCCGTGCCGCTGGCGCGACAACAGGTACACTAGAGGCCAACGCACCCTGGTCCTCTCGTACTAAGGGCGGGTCCCCTCAAGTCTCCTACGCCCGCGATGGATAGGGACCGAACTGTCTCACGACGTTCTGAACCCAGCTCGCGTACCGCTTTAATGGGCGAACAGCCCAACCCTTGGGACCTTCTCCAGCCCCAGGATGCGACGAGCCGACATCGAGGTGCCAAACAGCGCCGTCGATGTGAACTCTCGGGCGCTATAAGCCTGTTATCCCCGGGGTAACTTTTATCCTTTTAGCCACGGCCCCACCATACGGAACCGTAGGATCACTAAGCCCTGCTTTCGCATCTGCTCGACCCGTCGGTCTCACAGTTAAGCGCTCTTCTGCCTTTACACTCTATGCGTGGTACCGTGCACGCTGAGAGCACCTTTGGGAGCCTCCGTTACCTTTTAGGAGGCGACCGCCCCAGTCAAACTACCCACCTAACACTGTCCGAGTACCGGATAACGGCACCCGTTAGGCCTCAAACTAAACAAGAGTGGTATTCCAACGTTGACTCCACCGAACCTAGCGGCCCGGCTTCAAAGTCTCCCACCTATGCTATACAAGCCTAACTAAAGGTCAATGCCAGGCTATAGTAAAGCTCCACGGGGTCTTTCCGTCCTATCGCGGGTAGCCAGCATCTTCACTGGCATTGCAATTTCGCCGAGCCTCCTGCCGAGACAGTGCCCAGATCGTTATGTCATTCGTGCGGGTCGGAACTTACCCGACAAGGAATTTCGCTACCTTAGGACCGTTATAGTTACGGCCGCCGTTTACCGGGGCTTCGGTCGGAAGCTTCATCCCGCTTTCGCGGAATTGACCTCCTTCCTTAACCTTCCGGCACCGGGCAGACATCAGTCCCTATACATCGGCTTGCGCCTTAGCAGAGACCTGTGTTTTTGGTAAACAGTCGCCTGGGCCATTTCACTGCGGCCCCCGACAGCAAGACAAAGTAAATTGGTCACCATCAGGGGCACCCCTTCTCCCGAAGTTACGGGGTGAACTTGCCGAGTTCCTTAGCAGGAGTTATCTCGCACGCCTTAGGATTCTCTCCTCGCCTACCTGTGTCGGTTTGCGGTACGGGCACCGCAGGCTATACTTAGAGGGTTTTCTCGTCAGTGTGGATAGGGCCACTTCCGCCCTAAAAAGGGCACGGCATAACTTCTCGGGGTTAAGAGGGCCCGGATTTGCCTAAGCCCTCCCCCTACCGGCTTGCACGTACACTTCCAATCGTACGCTGG
>Ga0315277_10003577_pt1 | contig 21043 bp, 29 predicted proteins | sample YL17G05_15_MG_FD_203695 | JGI IMG/M metagenome (GOLD analysis project Ga0315277, IMG submission 203695) | Sediment microbial communities from Yellowstone Lake, YNP, Wyoming, USA - YL17G05_15 | ecosystem: Environmental > Aquatic > Freshwater > Lake > Sediment | place: USA: Wyoming | collected... | reverse complement strand
TTTCATCTTCATTTCAATTGTAGTTTTCATAGTAGTTATAATGTAACTACTAATATTTAAAATTTTCTTAACATTCAAGAATGGTAAATATAATCTAAGAAATCAATCAAAACCTGTTACCAGGTACGTTTTAAGGCTGTTAACATCCTTTCAAATAAGTCTATAGTGTTTTGGATTTCTCCTCTAACATCCCTGCGCGGTTCCCCCTCTGTCACTGTCAAAACCCCTTCATCAACTAAAGCAGTTAATACATCTCCCCTGGCTGAATACTCCATTAAACTTCTCACTTGAGCTCCCAAAAACTCCGAAAATTGTGCTCTATCTCCTACCTGTTTGAATCTATTAAGTGTCCTTCCAACAGGCAGAGTTCCATACTGCCCTTGAGCGTTTAAAACTCCGTAAACTAAAGTGGGATCATATTCAATACTTTGCCCAAACATTGTTATTTTTTCCTTTGCCATCTTAACTTTATCAGAACTCTCCTTTCCCTTTAAAGGCAATCATTATAGAAATAGGCACTTTTTAAATGTTATTATTAAAAATTATGCTCCAAAGAGCAAACTAGTATGCCACTCAAATCTTTAGGATAATATATTTTAAAATAAAACTTGAGGCCATTAAAATAATTGCAATTGTTAGATGCCGGATTATCGAAGAATAGGGGCGAATCTCTTGGCTTTTTGAAATAAGGTAACTAAGAATAGTCAGGAGGGTTATCCCAAATATTATAGAAAAGATAATAGCAAGATTTATGGGCATAAAAATCACAAATAAAATAAAAACAAAAGTAATCAGCATTCTTGCTATAAAATTATTAGCTGTTGTTGTTTTAACCTCTTTAGGATTTATGCGTTTTGACTCCTGATAAATGTGAATCCCAAAAGAATCAGATATGTTATCTGCAATTGCAATAATCAAGAGAGCAGTTATAATTGTTATATTACTAGCCGCCCAGCTCAAACCGATAATTATTGTCAAACTAGTCATTATTGCAGATGTTACCCCAAAGCTAAAATTATAAAATTTAGGCCTTTTCCTCTTTTTCATTTAAAGAATACGAATGGTTAGTTTATAATTTTTACGCCTCTTATTTGTTTTTATTTTATATAGAAATTAAAAAATAAAAGTGCTCCCGCCGAGATTTGAACTCGGGTCAGCGCCGTTCTCCTTCAGATTTCTCAGGTGCGCAAGTCTTCAACAATTGCTTGTGTCCAACTCTTGCCAGAGATTGCAGTTGCCCAAGAGGGCTGAGTTGTTATCTCATCGATTCAAACTCACTGCTCGAGAGGGCGCTATCCTTGGCCACTAGACTACAGGAGCACTTGATTTGTTAACTTCTTATAGTGTGTATAAGGTTAACTTCCCTAGTAGCCCTAGGGACTATTTAAGAAAGACTTTTGGTTTATAAGCTTTTTTGTTGTCCTTATCTTTTGCTAATTTCTTCTATATTTCCATCTAGGAAATTCTTAACAGCTTTAGCTTTTTTAATGTTGCTTCCTTTCGTGCTCTTCTTTATTTCTTCTGATTTTTCAATTAGCTCTATACTCTTTAAATGGTTGCTTATATCCATAACTGCCCCGTCGAAGGTTTTTTTATACCATTCTGGCAAAACGTTGCTTTTTACATATACAGGCCTTGATTTTTCTTTCTTCCTTCTATCAATTTTTACAAAGCCTATCTTCTTTAACCTTTGAACATTTTCCCAGGTTACTTTTTTGCTAGATTTTAATAGGCGGGATAATTCAGAAATTGTTTTGGGAGAATTATAACAGAACTTTAAAATTTCTCTTCGGTGTTTGTTATTAAACACATTCAAAAATTCTGTGAGAGTTATTATTACCTTTTCCTCTTTTTTCATACATTTTCTAATCAATTAAAGTTTATAAAATTATGCCTTTTTGATGGTTTGTTAACCTAAGGGTTATAAAAACCAAAGATTTAAATACTCTTTAATACTAAGTATATTATAACCTTAAGGTTATAATCTAATAAAATGAGCAGTCAAGTTATGGTTTTCAAAATACCTGAAGAGATAAATAACCAACTAGGTACACTTGCAGCAAAAGAAGAGCATTCTAAGGCTTTCCTGATCAGGAAAGCCATAGAAAAATATCTGGAGGTTTTGAAACATGACAGCAACAAGAAATAATGAGTTATTAAAATTTTTAGGAGTCAAGGATGAAGACCTTGAGAGCCTGAATCCCAATATTAACTATAGCCATCTTCTGGGTAAATTTCTAGATTTTATAAATTCCGATTCTAAGCCAATTTAAGAGGATAAAATGGATGAAATTAATAATCCCCCACAAAATAACCAAAAGCCCATATCAGATAGCCTTAAAAATGATTCAGGAGCTTATGCTACAATCTACAAGAGAAATTTTATTCTAGATAAAATAAAAGAAAATGCGCCACTCTCTATTTCTGACCTACAAAGAAAGGTCTCGGAAGCTGGGGAAAAAATTAGTTATGGCTTACTTTGGGAGATCGTTAGAAATTTTGAATTTTGTAGACTTATCTCCACAAAAATAATTATTGACTCCAATAATTCCGAGCTTAAAATAATCTATTTCCCAAAGACTCCAGATGAAGAGGGGAATAAGGCAGCAACAACAGGAGGGGAAAATGCAAGTTGAATTATCTGAAGAATTCTATAAAAAAGTCCACCAAGAAGCTGTTGCTTTTAGGCATAAAAAGCTAAATGAAGTTTTGGGAAAAATGGAACGTGGGGAGAGGGTAGAAGACCATGAGCTTATGACAATTAAATTGTGGCAAGAGAGGTATAATTTAAACTTTTAAAATGGAAGATTATGAAAATTTACTGAAGTTGAAAGAATCTACAGAATTTTTAGGCTTTAAGAGTTTTAATGTACCTTCCAATCTATTTATTCAGAGTAAAATATTCGAGAAGTCTATTTGTGATTCTGCTAACGAGGGGATATTTTTCAATAAAGAGTACTCTGTTTTTTTAGCTTCTAAGGGGTTGGGAAACGAGCCAATTTTTATATCATGTAATCAATATGAAAAGATTGACCTGGGGGATAATGAATTATATGTTAAGCCTTTAGAAGAATCCGAAGTTTATACCATTCTTTCAGATATGCAAGACAGCAAAGAAGATTTTTTAGAAAGCTTCGCAGAAGATTATTTAGGGTTATCCACTAAGAAGGTCACTCTTGATACACTCAAATATAAAATCGTGGAGCTGCATAAGAGAAAAACAAAGCCTCTCTTCTTAAAGCAAATTCTACCAATATCCATTAAAGAGCTAAAAGGTATAGACGATTTCTATGATTTAATAGCTAAATGCTTACATAAGGGTATTAATGGGGATAGGCAAATTTTAGATACTTACATCTCCACTATCCCAGAAGTTAACCCCGAAATGATAAAAGCCCCAACATTTATGAAATATGCTAATCATGGCCTGATGGTTACAAATTCTGCGATAGGGAAAACAACAACTGCTACTTTAATAACTGATGAGCCGACCATCTCTGATTTTTCCATAGCCAACTTAATAGGTTTTGCGGATGCAAAAAAGAAAGTTGAGGGCAAACTCCACAACAGAACGAAGCCTACATTTTTAGATGAAATGGGGGAGCAACTAGACAACGAGCTGCTGGGAAAATTACATACTAACATGGAACAAGGGGAGTGCGCAAACCAGAAAGGGTTAGGTGTCAAATGCAGAAGCTATAGTACACTCTTCTTTCAGGGAAACCCTAAAATACCTAAGGGAGATGATACAAACTTAGCTTCTCTTTTAATGTTAAAACAATTCAGAGATTTCCTGTTGAAGATATCCAGTAACATCAAACCTTTCTCTAAAAGAATAGGGGAGGTAGACGTAGGAAAAAATTTTAAAGAGGTTCTAGGGGTTGGCGTGAGCGAAGAAAGTCAAGGTAAAATAAAACAGATAATCAGGACTATTGCGGAAGGATTTAAAAATGAATTTTCGGAATTAATAAAAAATAAATTTGTTATTGATTGGATGAATGAGTCATACGAGCAGAGTTATTTAGATAAGATAAATGCGCTAATTTTGAATTGCGGGGACAATCTCATAAGAGAATTTTTAGAAGGCCAAAAAATAAATTATAGGCATGTGCGGGGCGGGGCCATAAAGCGAGCTTGGCTGCAAGTGGGGATTAGTAGATATCTCGAAACAAAAAAACTGCCAGTACAGGAAATAATAGAATGTGCAGAAATTCATTTTAATAATAGAATTGCTAGGAATCTTAAGAGTTACGCTGCAATAATGGACTTGTTGTCTTCAGATGTCTACGAACAAATAATCCAAATGAATCTAGAAAACTTGAAACCTGAATATGCGAAACTAATGTTTTATAGCCTATTCGAATACGCAGCTAGTAAAGAAAGTTTGGAAAAAATAATCCCCATAAGTTTATTGGAGGATTCTTTTAATATTCTGAAAAACAAGATGGAGATTAGTATAAAATATCAATATTTTTCCAGGGTTAAAGAATATTTTGGAGAGCATGTAAACCATCTAAATTTCTATTTTGAAGAATTTGGAATTTTATATGACTCGACTTTGCAGGGTTTTATTATTAATGACTCGCTTTGTTTTAATAAAACGCTCAAAACTTATAAGAAATTGTATGGTACAAAGGGTACAATAAGTACAGAAAGTACAATTGGTACAAAGGGTACAATAAGTACAGAAAGTACAATTGGTACAAAGGGTACAATAAGTACAGAAAGTACAATTGGTACAAAGGGTACAATAAGTACAGAAAGTACAATTGGTACAAAGGGTACAGTAGTTTCAAAAAATACAGAGATTTCAGATGGTACAAAAAGTGTAGAAAAAGGTTCGCAACAAGCGATAGATTGTACCATGGTTAAACATGACTGTACCGATTGTACCTCTGACCTTCTGTTTTCACAAAATCAAAAATCTGAAAATAAAAAGTTGGTACAATCGGTACAATTAAAAGAACAGCATATTTTCTCAGAATCAACAATAAAAGAAATACAAGACCAATGCGCAGCAGAAGCAGGAGCAGTCATTAATCGGGAGGCCTCAAATGGCAATTGATACTTTTGGTAAATGTGCTCAATGCGGTAAACAAACTCAATGCTTTATTTTCGGGCGGTGGCTTTGCCCGCAGCATTGGCAGGAGTTTAAGCTTAAAAAATTAAATAAACAGGAGGAAAAATGGCATACAAAGAAATCAGCGTTAAATTTTGGAGACCTGAAAAAGAAAACGATTCAGTAGAAGGAACTTTGCTTAAAGTTAGTGAAGATGTTGGGAAATTTAAGAGCAAGAGCTATTTTGTTGAAACAGTAGAAGGAGCACAGTTATCCTTCTTCGGGAGTGTTTTGATTGATGACCGACTAAGCTTCTGTAAGCCAGGAGACAAAATTAAAATTGTTTTCAAAGGCAGGAAGCAAAGTGAAGATGGAAAGTCCACATACAATGACTTCCAGGTTTTCAAGGATGACATGAAAAATGGAAACTAAAAAATGCAGATGTGGCAAGGTAGCAGTTAGTTATTTTCATAAAGAGCCCTGCTGCCTTGACTGCTACCGCTTTAAGAAAAAAGAAGCGAGGAAAACAGAATATTATAAGATGAAACAATTAAAGGAATTGAAAGGAGGAAAACATGGAATTTAAAGAAATAGAACTCCCTGGGGGAGCGATAATCAAACGACCTGATTTTTTTAGCGCCAGACATCCAGAGAGGTCAACATTAAAAGAATTGTGGCAGGCTCTTGAAATTTTAATTGGGCAATGCCAAGAGGCAAAAAATCTTAAGCTTAATTTTAATGAAAGGCAAAACTATAACCAATTGAAAATTAGAGAAGCAGAGGTAGAGGAAAAATCAGAGCTTATAGGGAAAGCAGAAAGGCTGCAAAGAGAGTTAGAGGAATCTCAGGAACAAAACCGAAGGCATTTGTTAGTTGAACTCAAATCTAAGATGAGCTTAAAATGCTTTGGTAAATTAGAGGACTTTGAAAGCGAAGAACTTGAAACCTTAAATGAGATATTAAAAGAAACTGAGGAAAAAAATAAAGAATACCCCACTTTAGAACAGTTGGGCATAGGTGAGCCACAGGAGGCAGCAAAAGGCGAAGAACCTGAAAGTGAAGAAGAGGAAGAAAGCGCTAGGAATCAAGAGATTTTATTTGATCCTGGAGCGAAAAGAAGCCAGGAAATAGGGGCAGAAGCTGACAGTTATAACCCCTATTAGCCTGTCTTTGTAAATTATTTTGTAACTTAAGTTACAAATGGAACTTACAAGATAAAAATGGTACACCCAAATTATAATAAAATCAATGGAAAGTTTTTAAGAATCTTAGATACGCAGATGACAACCCAAGACAGAGGAAAATATTTCACAACCCCTTATTTAAGGTTCACTTTTGCTAAAAATGGATATAACTTGCAAGCAGGAGATTACAATTTAAACCAACTGCATAATTTTCTCAAATGGTGTGTTATTAGAAGAATTTTTGGAAAGGACAAAGTAACAGATAACAGAACAAAGAAGAAAATAACTGCCTATAAAATCAATGAGTCAAAATTAAACTACTATCTTAAAGTTTTGCCAAAATGAGCAGCGCACATATGCAAAAATTAAATGAAATGAAGAAGCTCCTGGAAAGCAAGGGCTATACCTGCAAGAAAAACAGCTTTCCTATTTTCCTGCCAAAAGATGGCAGATGGAGTTTAATAGACCTTGCTTGCTTTCAAGCTCACCATCATCCTATTGGGATAGAACTGGAGTCTAAAAATACCCAACAACTAAGAAATTTAGAAGGGCTCAAAGAATTTAAACGAACTTATCCAAGCAGCAATGTTTGTCAAATTTTTGCTGATGATACTCTAAGTAAATGTGATCTTCAAGACCTTCAAGACCTTTAACATGAAAACAACACTAATGTTTTTGTTTGTTGTAATTTTTGGTAGTGGCTACTTCATTTATTCCGCTGTTACTGGAAGCCATAGCCTTGTTGCATACCCTGCTAATCAGACCTGCGCCTTGGTTCAGGAGTTTTTAAACAACTATGAGCCTAGTGATAAGGCAATGTTTGATTTTTCAAAGGCAGCAGCTTTAACGACAGGCATTAATCTAACTTATGCAGAGTTCAAGCAGTATATTGATAATTATGCTACGCTCTGCCCCGATTATCCGCTTACCGAAAAAAAGGGAAATGATTCAATAAAAATGCTCTTGTTAACAGGCCTGATTATTAGCATTATTTTACTTATTTATTGCTTGATGTCCAGGGGGAGGAGAACATGAACCAGTATTCACGAGTCGAGCCACAAGACTGCGATATCTTTAAAATTTTGCTGAAAGGTAAAAAGCTAACTGCCTATAAAATAACCAAAAACTTATTTCCTAGAAAAACACACAGCGAGTTAACAGATAAGAAAGTTTCAATTACTTCCAGGCTTAATAAGCTGGTTAAATATGGGCTTATAAAAAAAGAGTCTTTACAAGGAAAAAACCTTTTTAGTAATGTGGATTATAACCTATATTATGAAAAGTGCCATAAAATTAACATCCCTGTAAGCAAAGGCGGAATAGCTGTATTGCAGGATTGTTTTTGGTATAGAAACTCTCAGGAGAACAAATGGCTGCCACAGCAGGCCTCAAGCGGGAAAATACCGCAGGATATAAAATGATAGCGGGCTACATAAGAGTAAGTGATGCAAAATTAAAAGATGACCTTAGCCGAAGGCAAGACATCCAAAGACAGCAGGAAAAGATAAAATCCTATTGCAAGAATAACCAACTGCCTGAGCCTATCTTCTTTTCTGATGACAATTTAAGCGCCTTCAAGGATGACTATTCTAGCAGGCCTGAATTTGTTAGGCTGCTGCATGAAGTAAAAGCCAACAGGGTGAACCATATTATAGTAGAAGATATGACAAGATGGAGCAGAAGAATAGAAGATGGACTTAGAACTTTAAGGGAAGTAACAGAAAAGGCAAAGGTTACAAGCTTAGCAGAAGGAGAGCTGGGTGTTACAATACCAGAACAATGGTTTAAATCTGCTATTGGCTTCTTAATGGCAGAATGGAGCAGCAGGATAACAGCTTATAAGGTAAAGAGCGGCATGGAAAGAGCATTATCTAAACTCTGCCCTTATTGCAAGATACATCATCCTGGGAGGCATCCTAAAACCTGCAAATGCCCTAAATGTTTAGGGGAGGGTAAAAACTTTCATAATCTCATGAGTGAAAACAAAGAAATAAAGGGGGCTTTGAAAGGTTAGCCTTTAAGGTTGGTTGCATATGTCTTAAATTATGATATGTCAGAACTATTTAAATTTTATGGGGAGGGGAACCTTTCCCCTCTCAATAAGCTAATAAAGAACAGCTACTTTTTCTCATTAAATAAATTTTATGGAGAACAAAGGATGTCAACAAAACCTATAAGAATTCCTCGAAAACTTCCAACTGCTCTAGTGGCATACCAATTCAAAAAAGATGGAGTGCCTGCTACTTGTAGCCGAGAAACTGCACATCTTGCCAATACGGGCAAAGGAATACGAAAGAAGGAATTTTTGAACTGCATTGCAGCCAAAACAAGGAAGTAGACTCCTTTGAAAATAAGGAGGAAAACATGAAAATACTAGACGAAGTAAAAAAACAAGCTGAAGCCTATTGCAGCAGCAAGGAGATAACAGGAACTAAAGACCAGAGCCTAAATGACTATGGAAAGCAGGCCTGTATTGTTGGAGTTAGAAAAACTATCTCAATTCTCAGTGATTCTCAAAAGTATAAACTTCAGAGGGTTGAATAATGGGCTTAGAAAGTGAATTTAGAACATGGCATAAAGAACACCCTAATTTTATGACTCCTCATATAAGGCAGCTTAAGGCAGTTGATAATTTTATTCTTGAGCTTTCTGAGGGCACAGACTTTGACCATAATCCTATGTTTGGCGTTTCTGCAATCAAGAAAACAGAGAAAGGCTTCAGAATAGTAGACGAGATAGGCAGCTTTAAGCCAAATATGCCTTTTAATGACATCAGCGAGGCAAGGAATCATATGAAATCTGTTGAATCAAAAATTAAAGAGTGTCTGAAAAATAAAGATACTTGCGAGGTAAAAATCATTTGATAAAATGGCGCAGCAACAAGCGATTGATTGGGTGAAGGCAGCTGACCAAATGAAAGAAGCTGGACTTACGTGCGAGGTTCTTAAAGATAAAATAAAATCGAACATCGAGGATGTAAAAGCCTTTAGGAGTTTCGGATTTATTAAGCTGGCAGAACAGGAACAGGGCGTAGTAGATAAATTAAAAGTGATAGACTCTAGAGCCTGTCTCTTGGAATAATTCATACTCACCTGAAAATTAGACATATGCAACCAACAATAATACTCAAAATCACCTGAAAATTAGACGTATGCAACCAACTCTTCCGTTAAAAAAACAAGACATATGCAACTTAGAAAATCAGGGAGGTTTATCGTCCTCCGTTAAGAACGGTTCTCTCCCTGATTTTTTATGTTAGGAGAATCAAATGGAAGAAAAAATAAAATTAAGCTGGCAGAACAGGAACAGGGCGTAGTAGATAAATTAAAAGTGATAGACTCTAGAGCCTGTCTCTTGGAATAATTCATACTCACCTGAAAATTAGACATATGCAACTTTGGAAAACCGAAATATCCTTTTGATGTTCAAGTCTTAACAAGTGATCCGGACAAATTCATGACTTAAGCAACACATAATATTCCACCAAATTCACGGGGGGAGTCTGTAATCTTGCTCAAATGTCATCTCCCCCCGCTTATACTCAAATAGAAAAAATGGCAAAAATAAAACAACTAGCGTTAATTTTGGCATTATTCTTATTCTTAATCCCCTTGACCTCTGCTGGCTCTACTATCCTTTCTATTTCAAATGTAGAGATTAAAGATAATGGGGCTCGTATCCTAGTTACTGCAATCCCCCAGGGATACGATAATATTGAAGTTGATATGACTCCTTCCAAGCTTAACGCTTTCTTAGAAGATAATGGCTTTACAGCAACAAAGACCAGCATATTAAAAATGAGCTATGTTGAGAGCTCTAAAAAATTTTACTATACAATAAACGAGCTTGATAACTCCTTAGTCAAAAGCATAAGTTCAATGGACACAGGAAACGACTGGCTTCAAAATTGCGGTGTTGGAATGTGCGAGGATAGGGGCGTTTCTAATACGATATCTTATTATTATACTGACCGAGCTTTTGGCTCAATTCCAAACTGCGACTGCGTTTATTTTACGAATAATGGCTATGTAAACAGCTTTAATACAGGATTAGGAACAGATGGCTTTAAGGTTCTGATTGATTTAGACGGAGAACAAGGCTACATTACAGGAGATGAGCAATACCTCCAACTAGCAAATGGAAAAGCTAAAATTTCATGGGCTGGTTCGCTTCTTGGCATAAACAATATCGGCGCGCCTAACTATGATGTTTATCACATTAACAGCGCATGGTATTTGATTGATAAGAACGCTTATTCTAATGTTGTTTCTGGCTATAATGCTTTTAAGGTCTGCATGGATGGCTTAACAAATCACTGGCTGGATGGTTATACAGGCTGCTTAAGTACTTATAATTCTGTTCTAACTTTAAATCTCGCAAACAAGAACTCGCAGTATGTTTCTCAGGTTTCAAATGTGGAGTCTATAACAGGCTTTCAGCAGCTTAGTTTTAATCAGGGGATTATGGCAGTCAATCTTAAGCAGCCAACTTTCAAGCCTATTATTACAATAGAGCTGGATGCCTCTAAAGTAGGGCTGGTTAGGTTAGCTGGACAGCCTGAAATAACTCAATGCATAAGCAAACAGGCCTTTTTAGAAGCAGGAACTAAGAGCGTATCTGCTACAATAAAGAACATAGCAAGCAGCGAGGGCTATTTTGATTTTAAAATAACCTGTAATAATCCAGACATGGGGGGGCATGCAGATGGCTTAAATTTTGATGCAGGAGAAACAAAGTCCGTTAATTTTCAGGTTTATGGGGGAAATTCAAAAGAAACAACAAATTACGCAAGCTGCACATTAAAGGTAACAGACAGAGCCTCTCAAAATTCTGTTAGCTGCTCTTTTGATTTTTCAGTTGATTATAAATCTGGAGTTGGCGAGTGCCAGCTTAATGAGACAAAATGCAGCGAAGATTTAAGGTATTTATGGAAATGTCAGGGTAATAAATGGATTCAGTATAAATGTGATGGCTCTTGCTCTATTGTTAATGGAATCGCTCAATGCAAAGAGATAGGCATTATAGAGCCTGGAAAAGAGCCTTGCGAAAGCTGTATGGCTTTTGCAAAATCCTATTTATTTGGAAGCTTATTTCCAGAGCAAAAATGCGAAGCTCAATTAATAGCTCTACCACCTCAAACTACAACAACATGCTTTCTAAGTTTTATCCAGCTTGGCTTAATCCCTATTGTTTTAATATTGGTGAGCTTATTTGCTTTTGACATTCTAGGAAAATTCGAGGGAATAAAGAACAACAAGCCTGCAAGATGGATTTTAGGGATAGTTATCGGGATTATCTGCGCAGTTTTGGTTTATGTAACCTTCTGGGTTGGCGTTATACTATTTATCCTCTTTGGCATCTTAAAGATGTTTTTAGGGGGTTGGTTAAAGTGAGCTGCAAAATACTTTTGGCTATATTTGTGATTTTTGCAGCAGTCTTAGTTTTAGGTTTGATAAAACCTAGTCTTATGTCTGTTTCTCCTTATTGTAAATCCCTTCCCTTAAACGCAGTCAATATAGTAAGCCTTTCACAAGATAGTGATGGCTGCCCTCATTGGTACATTGAAGTTAAGTCTGTCTTAAAAAACTGCTTCTGTTTAATTGGCGGTTATGTCATTTGTGAAGGAGATGAGGACTATGCTTCTGTTTTTGAGGGCTGTTCCGGAGCGCTGCCTCCTGGGTGTCCAGTATGCCCTATCTATAGATTTACGCCAATAGCCGATTATGGGGGATTGCTAGAAGGCTATAATTGCGTTAAGGATGTTACACAATTATGCACCGATGGCACAACAATCATCTTAAAACAATGCGTTGATGGTTTATATGTTTCTACAGGGAATAACTGCCCTAATCCTAATCCTGAGCCTACTCCTGAACCTGAGCCTGTGCCAATAGGCTTATTAATTGGTGTCATTGTATGGCTCGCCCTGATGGTTGTTATAGGGGTTTTTGTTGCCAGGCGCTTCATAAAAAAATAAATGGGTTACATACGTCTAATAAATGGGTTACATACGTCTAATAAATGGGTTACATACATCTGAGATTATTATATCTCTTGGCTTTTTTAATCTTATCCTTAGCTCTTGCTTCTGCCTGTAATTCTCCAGATTGTGATTTTGCGCAGCAGAGAATCATTTTCCTTAATGTAACAAAGCAGGTAAGCTTTGAAAAGTTTATTGACTTGCAGATAACAAAGGAAACAACAACGAGGTTTAAAGTCTGTTACAAGCTTAATGAGAGCCTTAAATCAAATATAGACACCTGCAACGCTTTATTGTCTGCTTCAAAACTTCAATGTTTCAGCAATTTAAAAGCCAATTACTCAAAAGATGTTTCCAGCGTTTCTTTTGATACTTCATTAAGCAACCTAGCAGATTATAAAAAAGAGGCCTTAACTTCAAATCTTCGGATAACGGGCTCAGTAGACTTAGATAAAGGAGGCTGTTTTTCTGTTGACTTATTAAATTATGACTCTAAAGACCTTTCTAAATCTATAGGGGAGAAGTTCAGCATAGGCTATAATACTCTTGAGCTGACAACTATAGAAACAACCAACAACGTAGGAAACTGGCCTAAAATAGCAGTTGGCTCTAATGGGATAGTCCATATTATTCATTATGATAACACTAACAGCAGGCTAAGGTATTGTAATAATTCAGGAGGATCATGGACTTGCCTAAATATTACAGATACAAATGCTATCAACAATGCTTATGGGATGTCAGCGGCAATAGATGGCAATAATGTTGTGCACGTCTTGTTTAGAGGAACTAGCGCCTGTCTTGGATATGGAAACAATAGCGGGGGTGTTTGGACATTTAATACAACTTTAGCCTGTGGCTCTTCAGCAGGAAGCTATAACTCAATAGATATAGACAAAAATAATGTTATTCATGTGGCTTATTATGATGATGGCTCTGCCAGTGATTTGAAGTATGGTAATAATTCTGGAGGGGTATGGAGCTTTGTTAATACGCCTGATAAATGGTTAGGAAATGTTAACCAGATAGTTGTAGACTCTAGCAATATTCCTCATATAATTGCGCAATCTACTGATGCCCCTTTTAGACTAGTTTATCTTAACTATTCTGCTGGAGTATGGCTCAATAAAACAATAAATGGAACTAGCACAGATTCGCTGTATGAATCCTTAGACATAGGCAATAATGACGTTCTACACACAATCTTTTATTCAAATGATGACGGAACATCTGGCTTAAGGTGTGGAAACAATAGCGGGGGCTCCTGGACTTTTGCAGATATTCCAACAGCTCCTCAATATTCCTCAATCTATAAATCCTTAAGAGTGGACAGCAGGGGCATAGTTAACTTTATTACAGCAAACGCAACAGACCTTTACGCATGCAACAACTATAATAATGCTTGGGCTTGCTATCCTCTAAGCATAGCAGAACCTACAACAGCTTATGCAGATTTAGCAATAAAACAAGGGAGGAGAGTAGATTCAACAGCAGACTCTAATTTCTTTCACTTTGCTTATTATGATTCTGCCAACGGAGATTTAGTCTATGCTAACATAGCTGTAAACTCGAGCCAGACAAGCCCAGCAAATAACTCTTATAAAAACACGAACACTTTAACATTTAACTGCACTTCTCAATTTGACTTAATGCCTCTAAAAAACGTTACTGCTTATGTCTGGAATTCTTCTTCTCTAGTCAATAACTCTAAGACAAACACGATATCGGGAACAAGCAACTCTTCTTTATTTTCTATTATCCTGCCTAGAGATGATGTCTATACCTGGAACTGCTATTCTTGCATAGCTTCGGGAGATTGCTTCTTTTCAGATTACAATTTTACGATTTCAACAGATACGCTTTATCCACGAATAAATATAACTTATCCAATAAATACAACCTACACTTCAAGACAGACAACTTTAAATTACACGATTGCAGAGCTCCACCCTAAGAATTGCTGGTGGTCTAATAACTCGGGCTCAACAAACTATTCTATTACCTGCGGAACAAACATAACAACCAACTCAACAGAAGGTTCTAACACCTGGAAGGTTTACATAAATGATTCAGCAGGCAACATTAACAGCTCCTCAAGAACTTTCTTTGTTGATTCAATAAACCCCAGCGTTATAATAAATGCCTCTTTCTTAAATGGCAGCTTCATTAATTACAACACTTCAATAGAGATTAACCTCACAATTTCAGATTCAAATTTAAACTCTTGCTGGTACAATGACAATAACACAGCCAACGTAAGCTTCGCATGCGGGACCAACTTATCTTTAAATTTAAGCGAGCAGTTGCATATCTTATCTTTCTTTGCTAATGACTCTTTAAACAATGTCAATAACACAGAGATGATCGCTTTTACTCCTGACGTTACTTTCCCTCTCATGCCTAACTCTACAATAGCCACTTCTGTAAACAGTCAAACTTTCTCTTTTAATGTTAATGCCTCTGATTTAAACTTAGATAGCTGTTGGTATTCGGTGTATAATTCAAGCGGAGGCGTAGTTTTGGGAATAGAAAACAAGTCAGTTAATTGTAGTTCTGTAGCAAATTACGAGGTAGTTGATGGATGGAGCACTTATACTTTAAGGCTGTATGTTAATGACTCAGCCAACAATCAAAATTATAGCAATACTCCCTTCACAACAACTTATAAATCTACTCAGGGGGGCGGAGGCAGCGGCTTAGACTTCTTATCTCTGCTCAACCTTAAGTATCCTATTGTGTCTTTGCTGCCTTCACCAAACAAATCCACTTCTTTCTCAGAGTTACAAAGGGCGATTATATTCTCAGTAATTAATAACTGCTGCAAGACAAAAGTAAGCCCCGCCCTTTCTGTAATAAATTATTACCAGGAATGTAGTTTAGGTTTAGAGGATTTAAATAGTATTGAGGAGACTCTTAAAAGCTATTCTATCAATCTTCCAAAAGGCGATATCGTTGTATGGTATGGGCAGTATAAAGATAATCAGCTTTCTCAGGGATATGCAACAAAAGACCAGATAACCAAATATAACCTTGTTGAATCGTTTGTCAGTAATCCTCTTGTCTTATATCCTTCTTTCCTGGATAAGATTTTTATTGTTCCCGGAGATTCGGTTTTAAGGTATACCTTTAAGGCAAATAAGCCCTTAATCTCCTGCCAGGTTTTAAGCCCGCCTGAAATGTCCTGCGAAGTTATACCCAACTCCTCAACAGTTGAGATTCAGTATAATGTGACTTCTATGGGCTTGAGCCAGGTTTATCAGGGGCAGATTGGGGTTACATCTGAAGACAAAGAAACAAGATACGCAGAAATGATATTAAGAGCCTATAACTTAAATTATGTGAGTTCTTATACAATGAATCTTCCTGTATTTATTGCCATTCCTGTTTATTTCTTTTTGCTGATAACTATTGCCCTGATTCTTGGTTATGTGTTTAAAGGCAAGTCGCCTAAAAATCTTAAAAGATTTTTCAGGGGCTATCTGGAGTAGAATCATGTTCCCTTTGGGAAGCCATTTATAACCGGGAGGGGCTTGGCTTTTTACTTCTCCCCTCTCGGTCTTCTTTTCTAGTAGATTTTCAACCCTGCTACAAGCATCCAAGAAAGCTTTTGCTTGGTTTTCCAATGATTTCAAAGTATCGATTATTTCTGTTTCCATTTTTATTTTGGAATTATTATTTTTCCTTCTTTTACTGCCTTAAATAATCTTCTTATAATATCCCTGTCCTCTTTCCTCTCCTTCTCTGCCTGGTCTAATCTTTTATTAACCTCTTCTAATTCCAGCTCTAATTTATGTTTTTTCTCTTCTGGGATATCCTCAATTTTATAGATTTGGTTTTTTAGCATCTCTTTAATTTCTTTTGCCTTGTCATGGGTGTAAACCTTGCTCATTTCCTGGCTGTGCCCCATAAAGGCCATAGCTATATCTTTGCTTACCTTTCCTTGTTTTGATAACTGATATAACTCATTGCCTCTGCTGTGCCTGAGTAAATAGTTATGACAAGGCCGCCCTAAAACTCTTTTGCTTAGCCTGGACATCCACATAGAAATATTAGCACGACTTACAGGCTCGTTAAAATCGTTTTTTGTATGAAAGACATAAACTCCTATCTCTTTTAAGTTTTCTTGCTCTTCCCTGAGCTTCTTTAAATAAAAGGTTGCTTCTTTAACAAATATTTCTCTTTTCTTTTTTGTCTTGGTTGCAAAAATGTTTAAAGTGCTTAAATCTCCATCTGAATTAAACTGAATATCTTCCCACCTTAAAAACCTGGTCTCTTTTGTCCTTAATCCCCCTTCGTATTGGGTTATTAAAAAAGCCTTCCAAAACATTTTAGGCTCATGCTTAATTAATTTTTCTACATCCTCTTTAGTTAAAAGATCGCTGTTAGAAATAGGCTTCTTGCTCGTAGGCTCTTTAATGAGCCTTACATCTTCTAGGTTAATGTTTGGATTTTTAAATTTAATATATCTTTTTAAATTAACCAGGATTTCATTAATGTAATATTGACTATAACCACTTGACTTAATAAGAGAGGCCAGCTTAATGATCTCTTGTAGATTCAGCTTGCTCAGGTCTTTTTCTGCTACTGCCCTAAGGTGTATAATATCCTTTCTGACATCTGCTAGCTTGCTTTGATTGTTTAGGCCTCTGGCCTTTCTGTAATCTAGATAATCGTTAATGTCGCTCTGCTCTGCCTTAGACAGCTTGCGGAATATCTTCTCTTTCTCTTCGGTGGTTATGTGCTTATATGCTTTTATCATAAAATGGACAAGAAAAAAGGGTTTATAAATGTTAACATTTTGTTTGCATCTAGACTACAGGAGCACTCCAAATAAATAAACAGAATTCATTTATAAATATAACCCCGAGCCTTACTTCAGGTAAACCTTGTATCCCTTTCTGACATGCTTGCTGACTTTTATTCCTACTTCGTCTCCTTTTTTAGCAGATGTTACAGGCACCCTGTTTATCTGCATGCTGTCTACTTTCTGCTCAAAGTCCACTTCCCCGCCTTTTATGTGTACGGTGTCTCCTATCTTTAAAGGAGCTGCCAATTTTATAGCAGCTGCCTGCACATGCTCAAAATAGTTAGATACTTCGCCAAGATCTTTTTCTTTAATCTCTGCCTTAGCCTCTTTCTTCTCAGCAGCTTTTTGTGTTTTCTTTTCTTTTTTTGCTTTAGGCGCTTTTTTTACCTTTGGCTCTTTCTTTGGTTTTGCTTCAGCTTTTTTCTGCTTTGCTTTTGCCATAAAACATTAAAGAAGAAGTAGTATTTAAAATTAACTTTTTGCCTTGTACCTAAGATACTCGGGCTGTGCTTCTATAACATCATTTAATAACTCCAGGTGAGCTGCCAATGTTTCATTATCTCTAACCAACTCATCAAAATGTAACATATCATATCTTCTTATAGCCCTTCCTTTTTTTTTCACTGCCTTTAAATAATTAGGATCCAGCTCCTCCCAGATTTCAGTCCCCGAAAGCCGAGATACATCTGTTGGTTTAGAAAACCTGAATAGATTATAAGCAAAAACAGCTGCTCTTACGGCGTCTCTTGCAGTAAAACTATTTGTTCCTCCATTTCTTAATTCCTTAAACCAATAGTTTAAAGCTTCTGCATATCTCTGTTCTCCTTTTTCTAGTTGAGTTTTGGTTCCTAATACTTCCATAACATAGGCTGCAGCCTCCATAATGTACTCTTTTCTAATTGTAGTTTCTTTTGAAGGGAGATTATCAAATATTGCAGGGTCATTTTGTTCAAGATTTTTATGCGCTTGTAAAGAATCAAGTAAGGCCCTCCTTATTTTAAAATCAGTATCATCTGTAATAAAACGATAAATATCCCCTCTTAAATCTTCATTAACCCTTGATTTGGGAAGCCTATGAAAACCAATTGTCCTGTCTACAAAATCACTAAGCCAATGCAAAAAAAGAGCTGCATGCAGCCCAGAATAGATTGTGAAATCGTGATGCACTGCAGCATTTCCCGCAAAAACCAAGGCCTCTGCCTGCCTAAAATCAGATTCAGACAAAATTCCAAAAGCTCTTGCAACATCTTTATAAGGGCGTTTAGTATCTTTTAGTCTCATGCCATTTAATTTAAAACTTAGTTTTATCCAGGCTCCCATAGCATATTCATAGCAGTTCCTTAGCCTCTGTAAGGGGAGATCGACTTCATTCTTTAAAATCAAATTTTCTACTGCAAGCAGATCTGTTCCACCATATGATTCAACCAAAAGATCCTTTATTTTATATAATCCAGATCCATTTATAGTGAGAGTTTCCAGATCTGCCCCGGTAACAGTTTTTTTAGCTTCTTCATGAGATCCTGGGAATATGCGCCTATCAGAACGTAAAATAACCAGACGCTTGGATCCGGCAAAAACAGTCCCCCCTAGATAGCGCGCTTCGATAACAGGAAAAGAAATAACTTCTACTCTCCCATTTTGATAATTATTTCCAATATAAAAAGTTGAGGGAGCCCTGGTCGAATCAAAAACTTTTTTTAAAGATTCAAATCTTCCTTTCAATGGCTGTGTTAACTGAGGATCTCCTTTTAATTCACAGAGCTTATCAAGTCCTGCTAAAAAAAGGTTCGGATCAGTAACTGCATAATATGTTATTTCCTGATTTTCAGCACTAAGCTCGTCATCTAAAAGTCGCGATACTAAATCGGTCACAAGCAACTTTGCCATCAAAGAACATAGAATTAAATTATATAAACCTTTCTTATATAGTAATTAAAAAGTAGTAACTAAGCTAATGGGAAATGAGTTTTTTTGAAAAATAAGCCAGTTAAATCCTTGATTTCTAGGTGTTTATGCTTCTCGATTTCTTCTTTATTTATATTGTTAATCTCCATAAATTTATTCAAAATAGGCTCAATCAAAACACTGGCAAAATCTAAAATATTTTTTTCATTAACTGGTTTTGTCCCATGGGCGAGGATAGAACTATTCCTTATTCCAATAAGCCCAGTAAAAACTTTATATCCTTTTTTCTGAATTTCTTCTCCTACCCCATCTTTCAGGAATAATAAAAGAAGGGCATTTTTCTTTAGCTCTAGTTCCACTGGCAAGAATCCTAGTTGTTTAGTAAATTTTTCAACAATTTCCTTGTCAAGTTTAGAATAATCCGGATTAGAAGGATCTATTCCAAACTTTTTCAGCTCATACTGAGTTATTTTTTCCAGACAAGAATAAAATCTAGCTAACGCGTCATCAAACCTCTTCTCATTTATCCTTCTGAGGGCATTGCAATATAAATCAAGAATAATATTAATTTCTGACTCCTTGGATAACTTATCTAAAACATCCATATTTTCTGATAATTTGGAAAGAATTTCTTTAACTAGCCCGTAATTTTTTACTTTCTCCAGATTTTCCCTAGATTTTTTTAACCTCTCTAAAGAATGGCTAACATCCAGTTTATCCCACAAATCATATCCGTCAGCCAACAAACCCAATCCACTATACAGAATGCTTTTATCGCCAGTCGTATTTTCAGACAAAGAGATAAATATTTCTTTAGTTTCATCATATCTATGATTATTAAAAGTCCTAAGCCCGTCTAATGCAAGAACAAAACTTAGGCTATCCATTGGCCTTTCTATCTCAATAAGCTTCTCTGTTCCTGGGACTTCCTTAGCAATACCATCTTCGTCAACTTTGTAGTCTGCATTTATGTAGACCAGAGTAAATTTTATATCTTCCCCTAAAACATCCTTAAAAATATCTATTAAACTTGCAGAAGTATAAGTGGCCATTTCAATAACAGTTATACAGTTAGTAGCGTCAACCCAAATATCAGTGATTCCTTTATCTTTTGTAAGCCAATTCAAAGCATTAAAAAATTCCTGAATTGTTTCAACAGTAGAAAAAATATTTTTTATGAAAAAGATCTTATAAGAGCTTATTTCATCCTTATTAATTATCTCCTGAATTAGTGGAAGAGTAGCCTCAGTTGCAAGAAAAGCAACATGCGGTGCATTAATTTCCTTAATAGCATACTTTAAAAGCCACTTATCTAAACCAGGGGCTATTATTAATCCCTTAGCCATTTTCCTTTAATTCTCTAGGAAAAAGAAATATATAAAGATTATGGAAAACTTCTTAAGAAGACTTTTTAAAGTATGATTTATTAATAATTACATGGTAGAAAAAGAGAACCTTAAAAAGAGGTCTCCAATGAATATTTCAATTGCGAGCAGGCTGTTAAACGTATCTATAACTATTTTTGTCCTTATACTGACTATCAAATCAGGGCTTCTTGAAAAAGAGATAATAGTCTTACAATTAGTTCTTTCTGTGCCTTTTCTTTTGATTTCAATGATAACTAATGCAAAAATTGTGGATAGAGGCAGCCTTAAAGATTACTATCTTCTTAATAGGATAACTAATTCTATAGGCATCTCTCTGATGATTAATGGCGTAGGGCTTTTAGTGGCTAATTACACTGCTAGATATATTGGAGTAGTTTTTTTCGCAGTAACAATTTTTCTCCTTAGTCTCTTGCTTTACCTGGACTTCAACAAGAGAAAATTATACAATGAGATTTTAATGATAGCTTTAATATTCTTCCTGGGGCTCTTGCCTGTTCTTATAGGAATGTAGAATTTAGTTTATGGAATAATCTCAGGCCCAAAAAACATAATTATTTAAACCGTTAATAGCTAATGAAACCATGGAAACAGAAATTAAACAGGGATTATCACGGAAATAATTAATATTAATTTTCAAACTCGAAAACTAGTTCTTTGTTGTTCATCCACGGAATTCTCTGATTATTTTCTTTCTTTGCATAATCCATAATTAATGGCGTT
>Ga0315277_10003574_pt1 | contig 21050 bp, 15 predicted proteins | sample YL17G05_15_MG_FD_203695 | JGI IMG/M metagenome (GOLD analysis project Ga0315277, IMG submission 203695) | Sediment microbial communities from Yellowstone Lake, YNP, Wyoming, USA - YL17G05_15 | ecosystem: Environmental > Aquatic > Freshwater > Lake > Sediment | place: USA: Wyoming | collected... | reverse complement strand
GTGCTGGAATTTCAAGGACTTAGAAAGATTACTGATTTGTTTAATATTACTCAACGCTTTTCTTAAATTTAAGCCAAAAACCAAGAGGAAAAATGGAAAAAATGGGTCAAGGGGGACAGCCTACTCCGCCGTAGTAGCCCACGGCTACGAAGGCCGGACGCGTGTCCTGCGCCCTTATTCAGCACGGAGCTGAAAAGAGCCACGAAAAAAGAGTGGGTCCAGGGTCACGACCCTGGTTTTCATAATTCATAACTCATAGTTCATAATTTTTCACCCTTCACCCTTTACCCTTCACCCTTAGAATGTGCGGGGGACTTTAGTCCCGATTCCTTATGTAAAATGTAAAGCCCTGACCCCAATTACTTGCCGGAATCGGAATCATCAGAATCGGATTGATCTTTTGAGCTATCCTTTTTTCCGGAATCGGTTTGGTCGGATCCGGCCTGGTCTTGATCCTTTTTTCCGGAATCAGCTTGGTCCGAGTCGGATTTTTCCTTTCCACCCCCGGTTTTGCCGGATTCAGATTTTGTTTTTCCCTCTTCCTTTGCTCCAGCCCCTGAATTTTTAGAGTCGGATTGGTCCGCGAATTTTTTCTCGCCTTTGGATTTTGATTCCTCCGGAGGAGTGGAGGGATTGAGATTGATAATGATTCCGGTGCCGGGCTTGGGCCCGGGTTTCAGAATCTGAAGGTCTGGTTTTCCTTTTCCGCCGGACTTGGGATGATGATCGGTTTCGGGCGGATTGGTTTCCGGATCGTTTTCTTCGGGCTCTTGGTGAGTTTTCGGAGAATACGCCGGGATGAGCGGGTTAAATCGGAGCCAGCGGTCAACATAGTCATCTTCCCAGACGGTATGATCCCGGTCCCAGGGATAGAACATCATTCCAAAAGGTCCTGGGGGAAGGCTCTCCAGGGCTCCCCTCACCGCCTCCTCGGCATAAGGCCGATACTGGGACAAAAGCGCGAACGCGGCGTTATAAGCCAGGACCGCGGCCAGGGATTGCTCCGGCTGGCGGAACCGGGCGGCGAGAAACAGACTATCCAGCAAAGTGTTTTGAGTGGAAGTCTCCTCGCTCTTCCAGAGCGTCTCTCCGGTCCTGGCGTCAACCATTTCCAGCGAGAGTCCGACGATGATGTCCGAATACAGGAACGCGTAATGCTTGTTGAACTCGGTCACGGTTCCATAAACCAGGGCGTCCACGCCCAAAAGATTCCCCAGCTCCCGGGGGGTGAACATATAAACATCGTGCGAGATCATTGCGCCGTTGTCTTTCAATTTTTGGTCCAGCTGGTCCAGGGGCAGACAGCGGTAGCCCTGGTAGATCAGCCTCTGATAAACAATCGGCCGGACCAGGGGCGTGGCGTCCAGGTCCACGCTCATATTGTCCATCGGAAGCACTGCGATCAGATTGGGCCGGCGTTGATAAAAATCAGGATGAAGCGCCGAGACCGGTCTATTCCCGGCGCAAGCCAGGAAGAAAATGAGGATCCCGGTCTGCAAAAAGAATCTGCCCGGAATTTTATTTATTTCCGCCACCCGGATCAGTCGTTTCCTTGATCCTGGTCTTTGGATTTATCCTGGTCCCGGTCGTTTCCAAGGTCATCATCATTATCGTTTCCCTGTCCCTGGCTTTTATCTTTATCTTTGCCGTTGCCTTTATCTTTGTCTTTATCTCCGCCCTTGCCCTTGTCTTCTTTATGCGGGCCGCCTTTTGCCTTGTCCAGTTTCACCGAGATGATCCAGCGGGCGCCCTTTCCCAGGGAAATATCCTCATAATAATCTTCAAATCCCTGGTGAGAGAGTCTGATGGAATGCCTCCCAACAGGCAGGTCCAGGCAGCCCTGGTTGTCCATAAATTCGTTGGCCCTTCCCATATATCGGCCGTCCACATAAACCTCCGAACTCGCCGGCTCCACCTTGAAGCAGACCTGTCCGCCGTTGCCGGCACAGACCGCGCCGGTCTTGGAGCAACATCCATAATAGAAGAGCAACCCGATAATGAAAACCAGACCAATCAATTTTTTCATTTTATCCCTCCCTGGTTTGATTCTGAATTTTCCTTGCGCGGTCCAAAATTCCGGAATGTCCGAGCCAAAAATGGTCCCGGCCGGATCCGTCCGCGCTGAATAAATTCGCCGTTCCGATCAATGGTTCCCTTTGCCCGGGTCTTTATTTCCCTGGCTGGAAGAAGGCCCGGCTTGCTTTTCCGTGGCCAGCCTCACCGAGACCCACTGGTCGGCCTGTCCCACAAAAATTTCTTCCGAATAAGGCTCAAACCCGGAATTCTCTATTCTGAGGCTGTGCCTTCCGGTTGCCAGTTGCAGGCAGTCCTTATTGGCCATAAATTCATTGGCTCTTCCCATATATTTTCCGTCCAGATAAATATCCGCGCTCGCCGGTTCCACCTGGAAACAGACCCTGCCCAGCGAGGGAACCATTACCGTTTCTTTTTTCAGGTCGCATCCGAGCGCAAAGATCAGACCGATTAAGAAAATCATCCCGAGAATTTTTTTCATTTGAGTCCTCCTTTCCGGGAGTTAAATCTTGCCCGCGTCCTGCTCCAAGACGACAATGTCCCCTTTGGAAACGCCGCTGCCGGAAACGACTTTGGCGATGGAAACATCTTCTCCGGTGAATTCATAAACCTCAGCCGCGCCGATTTTGCGGGTTTTGTATCCGAGGAACGCGCCGGTCTCGGGGTCGGTGATTTTTCCGGTCACCTGGTAAATCACCAGGCGGGAGCCATTGGGCATACCGCTTTTTCGTCCGGCATTGACATAAATCAGCTCCTGTCCCTTGCTGATGTCCAGATCCGCGACCCTTCCCTGCCAGGGCGTCTCGTTGATGCGCTGGATCAGGCTGTTGATGAACTGATCCATCGCGGCCCGAAGCGCCTTGTCGGCCATAGTCTCGTCATAACTGCCATAGGCGCCAAATCCCAGGGTCTGCTCGGTCTCCCGCTCGGTTCTTCCGGTGCCGGAATCCGCGGTGATGATCTTCCCGCTCGTCACCTCCACCACCCGGACATCAACCGTGGCTTCCGCGATTTCGGTTTTCTTCTTGTAAACGCCGTAATCCTTTCCTTCTTCCCACTGGCCGAACTGGGTGATGGACCCGATGATCACGGCCTGCACGCCCACCAGCTTGCCCGGCTCGGCCGCGCTCGCGGCGTTGACCTTGCCGGATTCAATCAGGTCAAACTCTTTTTCCAGCTCCTGCAAATCCGCGCGCTCATACAGCTCAAACAGCCCGCTCTTCTCCAGCTCGGAATAAAGGATGTCCACTGCGGCCCGGGTCAGCTTGTCCTGGCCGTATTTGGATTTGTTCTTGAACGCGAAAATACCCACCCGCTTTTTCGGCCCGGAAAGTTTCAAGGCCGGCTGAGCCGGGTTGGTCAGCTCCGGCTCTTTCTTGCTTTCGGTGCAGGAAAACACCAATGCCAGCAAACTTAAACCCAAAATCGCCCGTAAAATTTTCTTCATCATTTTCCACCTCCTGGAGATTGCAGTTTCCGGTGAACCTGCTTGAGGTCAAGGTTCCAGACCGTGCCCTCTCTGCTATCTTCCAATAAAATCCCCTGGTCCGCGAGCCCGGCCCGGATGGAATCCGCTTTCTGGAAATTTTTCTCCGCCCTGGCCTTTGCCCGCTCCTGAATCTTTTCCGCGATCTCGCCCGGCTGGATTCCGACGATCTCAAGCGCTTTGATTTTGGCCTGTTCTATATAATCCGCGGGCGGTTCCTGAAAAATGCCGAGAATCTCTCCCAGCCGAGCCAACTCCTTCCGGCTTTGCTGGAGCAGGCTCATTCCCGCGGGGTCTTTGCTCAGTTTCGGAAGGTCCAGATGCTGGTTGAGCAGCCTTAAGAAATCGTTGAAAATCCCGGTCACCTTCGCGGTATTGAAATCATCATTCATCGCCTCAATGAACTCGGATTCCAGTTTAGACAGTTTTTCCGAGAGCGGGTTCCCTTCCAGGGGCTTGGCTTCCGCGGATCCCAGTTTCTCAATCCGGCGCAATGCCTGGTAAAATCTCCAGAGCGTCTCCTCGGCCTGAAGCAGGTTGTCCTCTGAAAAATCTATCGGACTCCTCCAGTGCGCGGAAGCGTAAAAATACCTCACCACCTCCGGATGATAGCGCTTGAGCAAATCACGGATCAAAAGAATATTTCCGATAGATTTGCTCATTTTTTCCTGGTTGATCTGGACAAAGCCGTTATGGAGCCAGTAGTTGACCATCTTTTTTTCATACGCGGCCTCGCTCTGGGCGATTTCATTCTCGTGATGCGGGAAGATCAGGTCTTTGCCCCCGCCGTGAATGTCAAAGGGATTGCCCAGATATTTTGAGCTCATCGCCGAGCATTCAATATGCCAGCCCGGTCTTCCCTTGCCCCACGGGCTGTCCCAATTCGGCTCATTAGGCTTGGCCCCTTTCCAGAGCGCAAAATCCAGCGGGTCTTCCTTGTCTTCATTGATCTCCACCCGCGCGCCCGCCTCCATCTCGTCCAGCGCGCGTTTGGACAGCTTTCCATAGCCGTGAAATTTTCTCACCGAGTAATAAACATCGTTGCCCGAGACATAGGCGAACCCTTTGTCAATCAGGGTCTGGATGGTCGCAATGATCTCCGGGATATGCTCGCTCACTTTGGGAGTATGATCCGGCTTCGCGACTTTGAGCCCTTCCATATCCTGCTCATAACTCTTGATGTATCGCTCCGCGATCTCGCTCGCGGGAACGCCGTCCTGGTTCGCCCGGTTGATGATCTTGTCGTCAACATCCGTATAGTTCCGGACATAAGTGACCCGCAAGCCGCGGAATTTCAAGTAGCGATAAATTACATCAAACACCACTGCGGCCCTTCCGTGGCCGATATGACTGTCATCATAAACCGTTGGCCCGCACACATACATCCGGACCTCGCCCGGATGGATCTCCTTGAACTCCTCTTTCCGCGCATTCAATGTGTTATATACAACAATTCCCATTTTTAATTAATCATCATTCCTTTCTGTGCAAGCGACTTTAGTCGCCGCGATTTCTTGCTTTGAATGTGCGAGCGCCTTACGCCTCCGCTCGGATTACCGAGCTACGGCGGACAAGTCAGGCGCGATCTTCGTGGCGCAGACCCTCTTGTCTGCGCTCCACCAAACAAACCGCAAACGCCGCAATCCCCTCTTTCCTCCCCAGCGCCCCCATCAGCTCCGGCCGGGTGGCCTTGATGCTCACCTCTTCCGGGCTGATCCCGATTGCATCCGCAAGATTGTTTTCCATCTCGCTTAATTTCGGCGCAAGTTTCGGCTCCTCCAGAATCACCATCAGGTCCAGGTTCACCGGCTCAAATCCTTTTTTCCGGACCATCTCCGCGCATTTTTTCAAAAGCAGTAAGCTGTCCGCGTCCTTATATTTCGGATCCGTATTCGGGAAATGCTTGCCAATGTCTCCGAGCTTGCAAGCTCCCAGAAGCGCGTCGGCCGCGGCGTGCGCCACCACATCCGCGTCTGAATGACCCAAAAGCCCGAGCGGATATTTAAATTTCACTCCTCCCAGAATCAGCTTTCTCCCTTTGGCGAATCTATGAAAATCTATTCCCAGTCCAACCCGATAGCTCATGCGCCCAACTCCTCCGCGATCAATTCCGCCAGCTTTAAATCCAGCGGGGTCGTGATCTTAATATTGCTGTCCTCGCCCGGAACCATAAATACCTCACTGCCGGCCCATTCCATCAAGCCGGCGTCGTCCGTGGTGTAAAACCCGAGGTTTTGCGCCCGCTGATGCGCGTCCAGGATCAGCTCTCTCCGGAAAACCTGCGGAGTCTGAATCGCGTAAAGCCGGCTCCGGTCAACCGTGCCCAGGATCCTTTTTTGCTTCGGGTCTATCTCCTTGATGGTCTCCTTGATCGGAAGGCCCGGAACCGCGGCCCCGGTTTGCTCCGCCGCGCTGATCACGCGCTCAATCAACTCCCGGGTCGGAAACGGCCGCACCCCGTCGTGAATCAGAATCAGCTCCGCGGAATGGGAGCTGGCCAGAAGACCGGCATAAACCGAATCCTGCCGTTCCGCTCCGCCGACAACGATCTTCACTTCCTTGCCTGAAAAAATCCGCTCGGCCCGCTCCTGATGCTCGGCCGGAACCGCCACGATCATCTCGCTGATCCGATTGCAGGCCCAGATCCGGTCCACGCAGGAGACCAATATCGGTTTGCCCCGAACCTCCAGGAATTGCTTGGGCAAAGAGGCCGAAATCCTTTCCCCTCTTCCCCCGGCCACCACGATCGCGCTGATCATTGGCTTATTCTAGCATTTTAAGACGGGAAATGCATTTTTTATTGAATCCAAGGGGGGCGCGATATAAGAGGCGGTTATTCGCCGATTCTGAATGCAGGGGCAGGACCCTGATTGGGCGCGGTGAGCCGCTTGAGCGCCTGGGAAATTTCATCCGCCTGGGGCTTGAATCCGAGCGTATCCAGTCTGGAAATTTCCTCGCACCTTTTCCATTGCGCATAGGCGCGCTCATTATCCGAGATCATCTCATAAACCTTGGCCAAATCAATACAGACATAGATCTGGTTCGGGAACTGGTTGAGGATTCCCTGGAAGATTTGAATCGCCCGATCGGTCTTGGCGGTGGAAGCGAGGGCTCGGGCCAGTTGAATCTGGTTCTGGGGAAAATCCGGCCGCTGAGCCGCAACCTTTTCCAGATAGGGCAGGGCCTCTTCATAACGAAGCAGTTGGTTCAGGGTGGTGCCCAGGTAATAATTGACATCCACATTCTCCGGGTCCAGCTTGAGCCCGGCTTCAAACTCCACCCGGGCGTATTCCGGCTGATCCATCATCAAGAGCAAAGTGCCCCGGTTATACCTTTCCCGGCCGAGCAAGACCGGACCCGCCTTGGCGGGAAGCGGGCTGGAAAAGCCTTGGGAAAAATCAATTTGAAATTTCTGGATCCCGGCTGAAAACTCCGGCTTCTTCTTCAGGAAGATCGCGCTATGCCCGTCAAAATATAACAGCGCCCATTTCGGAGCGCGGTAAAGATCCATAAACAGAGGCCGAAGGGACAGGAAATAGCTCAGCGCCACCGCGTCAAAATCCCATTCCTCGTCCTCTCTTTCAAAATCCCGCCAATTTTCCAGGGCATCCATATAATGCTCAAAAAATTTGTCCCCATATACCTCCAGCCTCGGATCAACATAAACCTTCCACTCCGGATACCCGGTCCAGATCAAATAGGCCGAGGTTTCCGCATCTGGAAAGATCTTCAAGTTCACCCGCCCCCCCATACTTTCGCAGGCCGATTTCAATACCTGAACCGCCCGAATCGGATACTCGGTTTCCAAGGCGCCCACCCCGAATTGAGCATGAGTCCGGTTCCGGAGATAAAAACGGTTGCTGACCACATCCACCATCAGCCAGATGATCACAGCCAGAACCGCCATCCCGGCAAAAGGACGCAATCGGAAAAAACGCTGTTTAAGCGCGGGGAAGGGAAAAAGTTCCTGGTTTTTATTTTCCCTCAAAATCCGGCCGATCAGGGTGATAGTGATGATGGCGAAGAGGGCGACATTTCTGAGCGCGGTGATGGACAGGAAAATGAATCCGCTCCAGAGCAGAAAGGAAGCCGGATGGAATTGACGGCGGTAAAACAAACCTGCAAAAAAGAGCGCGGATAAAAGCATCAGGGTGATATATGCGGCCAGGTCAAGCATGGGCAGATGGGTAAAGGGACTCTGAAACTCATTGATGATCTGTCCCAGAAAACTTCCCGGATGAGCAACCTCCCGGAAGAGCACCGCGGGAAAGATCACGCCCCGGTATCCATTAGGGTTGAGAAAGGCGAGACCCGCGGAACAAGCCAGGATGATCACCAGCCAAAGCGCGGTCCTGGAAGCGGCCGGGTAATTCCCTCTCCGGTCTTTTCCCATTCCGGGCCGGATGATGAAGATTATCTCCTCGGCCAGAAAGACGGCCAGGATCACAAAATAAATCGGCCACAATCCCTCGCTGTTCACCCAGAACAGAAACAGCGCCGGCGTCAAAATGAGGGCGATTTTTTTGCCCCGCTTGATTTGATCAATCAGAATGATTTCCAGGACCAGATATAAGAAGGTCAGGATTTCCGGCCGGAGCTTGAGCCGGATGGAGGAGCTGAACAAAGCAATCAGAGCCAGCAGGCTGATACCAAAATATTTTTTGGGATTAAAGGCCAGCGCCAGAATCAAGCCCCAGGTGAGAGCCGCGGCTGAAGCGCCGAACAGGATCATCCCGGTATAGCCGGTTTTGGAATAGAGCAAATAGAGGATTGCCTGAAACAGCCACTGGGAGTCAATCCATTCCTTGCCCGCCCGGGTGAAGGAATAAAGGTCCTGGTCCGGAACATTGCGCGTCTGCCAGATGATCTGTCCGGTCTTGAGATGCCAGAAGATGTCCGTGTCCACCAGGGTGTGGAAGCTGATCAGGAAAGAAAGAACGATGATTCCGGCAAAACATAACCAGCCCAGCCATTGATCGTTGGGAGGCTGAATCCAGGTAAATTTTTGGGGAAGCTCCGGTTCCTTTGGCCTGGTGATGGATTTCTGATCTTTGCCCCGGGGAGCAGAAGTTTCCTTTTTTATCCCCCTTTTATTTTTTTTCGGCATCAGAATCTTAGTTTAATTTTCGGTTAAAAACTCTATATTTCAAAATGAGTTCTTTGAATATTATCTTGTCATTTGGATAAAAGGGGCGCGTCTATCCCGGGATACCGCTTGAGCGCCTCGGAAATTTCAAGCGCCTCAGACTTGAACTTGATCGGATCCTGGCGGAAAACCTCCCAGCATCTCCGCCATTGCGCATAAGCCCGGTCCTTGTCCTTGACCATTTCAAAAACCCTGGCCAGCTTCACACAAGCAGAAACCTCGTTAGGGGATGTGTTCAAGATGCCCTGTAAAATCCTGATCGCCCGGTCAGGTTTACCAGTGGAAGCCAATGCCCAGCCGAGCTGAATCTGGTTGGGAATGGACCCGGGATTAATTTTCGCGTACTTTTCCAGATAGGGCAGAGCCTCCGGATAACGGTTCAATCTGTTCAGAGTCAATCCCAGGTTATAAATCAGATTCGGATCCTTGGGATTATATTTGAGCCCGTCTTCAAATTCATCAAGCGCCAATTCTCTATGTTTAAGCGCCAGCAGAAAAGCGCCCCGGTAATTTCTCTCGTTCGCCATCCAGATCCCGCCAAGGTTTTTGGGCAAAGGGGTATTAAGTTTTTCGCTCAAGTCCATCTGGTAATCTTGAATTACCTGTGAAAAAGAAGGCTGATTTTTCAAAAAAACCACGCTATTCCCGTCAAAATAAATCAAAACCCACTCCGGGTTATAATAAAAATTATGGAGAAAACCGAGCGCTCCGGGTTGGTAAGAAGTTACCACCACGAGATCAAAATGGTATTTCAGGTCTTCCTGTTTAAAGTCCTGCCAGTTATTATATAGAGACGCGTATCTTTTTACAAACTGGTCGCTGTACACCTGTTCCATCCTGGGATCCACATAGACCTTCCAGTCCGGGTATCCGGCCCAGATCAAATATCCAGAGTTGAACAGGTCGGTGAAAATTTTCAAAGGCTGAGCCGATTTCAAACCGGAAATTGATTTTAAAAATTGGCTGGCGCGGATCGGGTATTCGGTTTCCAGGGCTCCGATTCCAAACCGGCAACCTAAACCATTCCAGATAAAAAAACGGCTGGTGATGATTTCTCCACCCCACCAGAGCATACCGATAACCAAAATTCCTCCGGCAAGAGGCCGAAACCGTAAGAGCCGAGCGGAAAAAAACTTGAACCGAGGCCGAACCGGAGCGGAAAGATTCAGAATCTGCCTGGCCCCGATGATCGCCGTGGAGATCGTAAACAGCGAAACATTGCGCCGCGCCGTGGCAGAGAGATAAAAAAAAGCTCCCAGGATCATCAAATCCGCCGGAGGTAATCTCCGGGAAAAAATTAAAAAGGTGAATAGCAATCCGGAGAAAACGATCAGAACAAAGTATGGAGCCACCAGCGTCTTGTCCATTGAAAAGGGAGACATAAATTCAGCGATATAATTTCCGATAAAGCTTTCCGAGGAAGAGATCTCCCAGATGAGTTTGAGCGGAAAGACGATCCCTTTCCAGCCATAAGGATTGATCCAGATCAGGAGACTGGAAACCGCCAGGCAGATCCCCAATTCCAGGATCGTCCTTTTTCCGGCCGGAGCCAGGGCGGGATTGAAATATTTCTGCAGACCAATTTGAGGCAAAGCAAGGACCTGCTCCCCTAACATCACCATTAAAAGAAAAATCCCGAGCGGCCACAAGCCCTGGCTGTTAACCCACAGCCAGATCAAAAATGGAATCGGATAAAGCGCCCGCCTTTTCCCTCCCCGATATGAATTGAGCAGAACCAGCTCCAGCACCAGGAAGAAAAAACTGAAAAGCTCGGGCCGGAGCTTGAGCCGAAGGGAGCTGGCAAACAGAGAAATTAACACCAGCAGAATGAGCCGGAAATATCTTTTGGGGTCATACCCGGGGAGCAAAATTAAAATCCAGGTTAATGCCGTTAAAATACTGCCGAAAAAAATCAATCCCGCAAAGCCGCCGATTCGGTAAGTGAGATAAAGCATCAACTGGAACAGCCACTGGGCGTCAATCCATTCCTTGCCCGCCATGGTGAAGGAATAAATATCCTGGTGCGGAATCCGATGCGTCTCAAAAATAATTTGACCGGTCTTGAGATGCCAGAAGATGTCCGTATCAGTTAAGGTGTGAAAACTCATCAGGAAAGAAAGAACGATGATTCCGGCAAAACATAACCAGCCCAGCCATTGATCGTTCGGAGGCTGAAGCCAGGGGAATTTATCTGCGAGCCCCGGCTCTTTTGGAGCGGCGATGGGTTTCTGACCCTTTCCCCGGGGAGCGGTAAAATCTTTTTTTGAAACTTTTTCTTTTTTTCCCTTTTTGGTCATTGGTTTCCTGCCGGCTTTATCATCCGCGGGTTTTATTTTTCAAAACGCTGGAGCGCTTTTAAAATTTCCGCTCCTTCGGCCGCGTATCCTTTCGGGTTGGTTTGATATATGTTATAACACTTTTTCCATTGGTCATCCGCGAGCTCTATCTTGATCATCTCATAAACCTTGGCCAAGTCCATACAAACATTGATCTGGTCCGGGAATTGATTGAAAATATCCTGAAAAATGGTCATCGCTCGGCCGGGATTTCCAGTGGATGCCAGGGCCCGCGCCAGCTCAATCTGATTCAGGGCAAAACCCGGCTGTTTGGCCGCGGCTTTCTCCAGATAAGGCAGGGCATCCTGGTAGCGAAGGAGCAGATTGAGCGTTGCCCCCAGATAAAAATTGAACTCTTCATTCTCCGGCTCCAGCTTGATTCCCTCTTCAAACTCCCGGCGGGCATATTCCAATTGTTCCATCACCAAAAGCAGTATGCCCAGGTTAAATTTTTCCCGCGCAACCAGCGCCGGCCCGACCCCGGCCGGGGCCGGGCTGGAAAACCCCCTTTGAAAATCAATCCGGAATCGTTTGAGCGCCGAGGCAAATTCCGGTTGGTTCTTGAGAAAGATTGCGCTCTGCCCGTCCAGATGCGCCAGGGCCCATCCGGGATCGTGGTAGAGATCCAAAAACAGGGTTTGGGGCGAGAGGGAAAGACTCAACAGCACCGCGTCAAAATTCCATTTTTTATCCTCCTTCTGAAAATCCGGCCAGTTTTCTATTGCCTTCATATAATTTTTAAAAAATTCCTCTCCATAAACCTCCAGCCGCGGGTCAATATAAACCTTCCAGTCCGGGTATCCGGCCCAGATCAAATACGCCGAGGAGGCGTCGGAAAAGATCTTCAAACTCTTGCGCGGACCCAGGCTCAAGCAAATCATCTTCAAAGTCTGAGCCGCCCGGATCGGATACTCGGTTTCCAAAGCGCCCACCCCGAATTGAGCATAAGTCCGGTTCCGGAAATAAAAACGGTTGCTGAGCACATCTGCCATCAGACAGAGGATGCCGGCCAGAAGCGCGATGCCGGCAAAAAAGCGGAATCGGATAAAACGCTGTTTCAGCCCGGGGAAGGGAAAAAGTTCCTGGTTTTTGTTCTCCCGCAAGATCCGGCTGATCAGCGCAATGGTTATAATGGCAAACAACGCCACATTCCTGAGCGTAGTCGCCGAGAGAAAAAGAAAACCCAGCCAAAGCAGGATTGATGCCGGATAGAGCCGCCGCCGATAAAATAAAACCGCAAAAAAGAGCGCGGATAGAACCAGCAGGATGATATATACGGAAAGGTCAAACCAGGGCAGATGGAAAAATGGATTCCGAAACTCGTAAACGATCCTTCCCAGATAACTTCCCGGATGAGCAACCTCCTTAAACAGTATCCAGGGAAAAATCACGCCGCGAAAGCCGTGAGGATTGAACAAAGCCAGCGGGATGGAGCAAGCCAGCGCAATGCCCAGCCGAAGCGCGGATTGCCTGGGGGAGAAGAGAGGAGCCGGTTTAAAATTCCTTTTCAACCACCAGTCCGGAAGAAAAAGGATTTCCTCCAGCAAAAACGCCGACAGGATCACAAAATAGATCGGCCACAAACCCTCGCTGTTCACCCAAAACAAAAGCAACGCCGGCGTCAAAATTATGGCGATTTTTTTGCCCCGCTTGATTTGATCAATCAGAAGAATTTCCAGGACCAGATAAAAGAAGCTCAGGATTTCCGGCCGGAGCTTGAGCCGGATGGACGCGGTGAGCAGGGCAATGATGCTGAACAGGAGCAGAGTAAAATATTTCTTGGGGTTAAAACCGGGAGCCAGGATCAGAATCCAGGTTAGCGCCGCCAAGACCGAGCCGAACAAAATCATCCCGGTATAGCCGGTTTTCCGGTAAAGCCCGTAGATCATTGCCTGGAAAATCCACTGGGAGTCAATCCATTCCTTGCCCGCCATGGTAAAAGAATAAATATCTTTGTCCGGAACCTGATGCGTTTGCCAGATGATCTGCCCGGTCTTGAGATGCCAGAAAATATCCGTGTCCACCAGGGTATGAAAGCTGATCAGGAAAGAAAGAACGATGATTCCGGCAAAACATAACCAGCCCAGCCATTGATCGTTCGGAGGCTGAAGCCAGGGGAATTTATTTGTAAACCCCGGCTCTTTTGGACCGGCGATGGGTTTCTGACCCTTTCCCCGGGGAGCGGCAAAATCTTTTTTTGAAACTTTTTCTTTTTTTCGCTTTTTGGTCATTGGTTTCCCGCCGGCTTTATTATCCGCGGGTTTTATTTTTCAAAACGCTGGAGCGCTCTTAAAATTTCCGCTCCTTCCGGCTCGTATCCTTTCGGGTCGGCTTGGTAAATTTTATAACACTTTTTCCATTGGCCTTCGGCTCGCTCGCTCTTGATCAGATCGTAAACCTTGGCCAGGTCAATACAGGCAAAAATCTGGTTTGGATCCTTGGATAAGATTTGCTGTAAGATCTGAATGGCCTGATCCGATTGACCGAGCATGGCATAAGCCCTGGCCAGTTGAATCCGGTTCGCAATGAACCCGGGATCCCTTTTCGCCACCTGTTCCAGATAGGGCCTGGCCTCCCGGTAGCGGCGCGCTATATTCAGCGTCCATCCCAGGTTAAAAATCAAATTGAGGTCTTTGGAATCATACTTGATCCCGTCTTCAAATTCCCATAAAGCCAATTCCGGATGATTCAGCGTTAAAAGCAGAGCGCCTCGGTAATACCTCTCCAGAGCCATCCAGGTTCCGCCCAGGTTTTGGGGCAAAGGACTGTCAAGCTTTTGCTTCAAGGCCATCCGATACTTTTCAACCGCGCCTGAAAAAGGAGGTTTATTCTTGAGAAAAACCACATTATTCCCGTCCAGATAAATCAGAGCCCATTCCGGGTCATAATAAAGATTGAGGAGGAATCTCCCGGCAACTTTATAAGAAGTCAAAACCACCAGATCAAAATTATATTTCCGGTCTTCGTTTTTAAACCCTTGCCAGTCACCCAATAAGGAAACATATTTTTTAATAAATTGATCTCCATACACCTCCATCCTGGGATCCACATAGACTTTCCATTCCGGGTATCCCGCCCAGATCAAATAACCCGCGCTGTCCAGGTCCGCGAAAATTTTCAAAGCCGGCGCCGGTTCCAGATCCGATAAAATAGATTTTAAGAAGTGACCGGCGCGGATCGGATAATCCGTTTCCAAAGCCCCAACCCCAATCCCAAATCGGGAATATAATTGATTCCGGAAAAAAAGGCGGCTGCTGATGATGTCCGCGCTTAACCAGATCATAACCAGTAAGATCGCAGCCGCCCCCAAGGGCCGAAGCCGAAGAAGCCGGGGATAAACCCGCTTGATCGGAAAAATTTCCTGGTCAATGTTTTTTAGGAGAATGCCCCCCATAAGCATAGCCGTGGCGATGGCGAATAAGGCCACATTCCGAACCGCGGTGATTGACAGATAAAGGAAACTCGCCCAAAGCACCAAGACGGCCGGATATAATCTTCGGGAGAAGACCAAAAAGATAAAGAAGATCCCGGATAAAGCTGTCAGCGTAATATAGGCGGACAAGGAGAGCCGATTAAGTTTCTGAAACGGACTTTTAAATTCATCAATATACCCGCCGATAAAACTACTGGTGGAAGAAATTTCCTGGATCAGCTTGACCGGAAAGATTACTCCGCTCACTCCATAAGGATTGAGCAAGGTCAAGGCCGAAGAGGCCGCCAGGCAAACAGTCAATTCCAGGATGGCCTGTTTAGAGCCCGGCGCGGAAGGTATTTTAAAATATTTTTGCAGACCGAATTGCGGCCGGGAGATGATTTCCTCCAACAAAACCATCAACAGAATAAAAAGCCCGATCGGCCAGAGGCCCTGGCTGTTGACCCAAAGCCAGATCAAAAAAGGGATCGGATAAAGGGCGGATCTTTTCCCGGATCGGTATTGCTGGACCAGAAATATCTCCAGAGCCAGAAAGAAAAAGCTGAACATCTCCGGCCGGAGCCTGAGACGGCCTGAGACCGCGAGCAGGGAAAGAAGGGTAAGCAGGATCGCCCAGAAATATTTTTTAGGATGAAAGCCGGAGAGCAGAATCAAAGTCCAGGTTAAAGCGGCCAGGACCGCGGTGAAAATTATCATCCCGCAATAGCCGGCGCTCCGGTAAAATAAATAGATCACCAGCTGAAACAGCCACTGGGCGTCTATCCATTCCCGGCCCGGAATGGTGAAAGAATAGGAATCCTGAGCCGGCGCCCGATGCGTCTGAAAAATAATCTCCCCGGTCTTGAGATGCCAGAAAATGTCCACCCCGGATAAGGTATGAAAGCTCATCAGGAAGGCCAGAAGAATTATTCCTCCGAAGCAAATCCAGCCGAGAAATCCGTCCCACGCCGGCGGGAGCAACAGCGGACTCTTTTGCTTCAGGTCTTGATCCGGGGCTGGATGCTTAGTTGCTGGTTCCTTCCCGGCGTTGCCCCGGAGCGCGGAACCTTTTTTCAAATTTTTTGCTTTCTTCTTCGCCATCGGCCCATCAAAGGGTTTGCTCCTTTTCCGCCATTTTAAGTCCTTCCAGCCGATTCAACAATTATTGCTTGCTCCGGCTCAATCGCCCAAACGCCTGAATAATCTGTTCCGCCGCGTCCTGGTACAAGCTCGGATCTGACTGATAGATTTCTTGGCATCTTTTCCATTGTTCATACGCCAGTTCCGGACGCGCTTTTTCATACACCATCCCCAGATCCATACAGGCCTGGATTTGATCTGGGTCCTTTTTCAAAACATACCGGAACTCGGAGATGGACCGGCTGCTGTCGCCGGTCATATGATAAGCCCGGGCAAGCAGGATCCGGTTTTCCAAAAAGCCGGGCATAATTTTCTTCGTCCGCTCCAGATAAGGGAGCGCTTTCTGGTGGCGGAGCATTTTCATATAGGCATAGCCCAGGTGATAATTCACATACGGATCATCCGGATTGAGACGGAGGGACTCGGTCCATTCCCGGAAGGCGAGCTGCTTTTCATCCAGGTAATAGTAGAGTATAAACCCCAGGTTGAATTTTTCCCGCGCCAGCCAGGGGCCGGTTTCTCCAGCGGGCTCAGGCGCCTGATAGCCTTTGCTGAAATCTATCTTGTGCTCGCGGACCGCCTTGGCCAGGAACGGACGGTCCTCGGGCCGGCCCGGGTTTTTGAGAAAGATCACCGTCCGGCCGTCCAGGTATACAAGGGACCAATTAGGATCGTGATAAAGATTGGAAATGAAATTCGCGGCCTTGATCGGTCCGGCCAGAAACACCGCGTCAAAATCATATTTTTGATCGGCTTGTTCAAACTTCTTCGGGTCCGGGAAAAGCGAGGCAAAGTCCCGGATGAAATCATTTCCGTAAACCTCCAGCCGCGGGTCAATATACACCTTCCAGTCCGGATATCCGTACCAGATCAGACAGCCGCCGGCGTCCAGGTCGGAAAAAATTCTTAATTGAACCCGGCCTCCCAGTTCTTGGAAGCAGGATTTCAAAAATTGGGCTGCCCGCAAAGGATAAGTTGTTTCCAGAGCGCCGATCCCAAATCGGAGATAAGATTTATTGCGCAAAAAAAAGCGGCTGGTGGCCAGGTCAAAACCCAGACAGAATATGAAAAGCAATAAAACTATGGCCGCCCAAGGCCGGAACTTGATTAAACGATGAAAAGGTGATGGGAAAGGAAGCAAACTCGGGCCCTGATTTTCTCTGATAATCCTGCCTAACAGGCCGGCGGTAATTAGAGCGAAAAGAGACACATTCCGCATTGCGGTGAGGGAAAGATATAGAAAACCTGCCCAGAGCAGGAGAGTGGCGGGATAAATTTGCCGGCGCAGGATCAAAAGCAAGGTGGTCAGGGAGGAAAAGATAATTAAAGTTATATAACTAACCTGATCGAAATCGAACCAGGAAAAAATTACAAAGGGACTTTGAAGGTCTCCGATGAATTGGCCGATAAAGCTTCCGGGAAAGGAGACCTCCTGGAAAAGGATCCAGGGAAAAATCACGCCCCGCCAGCCATAAGGGTTAACGAAAGCCACGGGGAGGGAGCAGGCCAGGCTGATCGCCAACCAGAGGACAGAGGAGTTTGTTGAGGCGGGGAAAATTCTTTGGAAATATCGGCCAATTTTCAATTGGGGGAGATATAAAATTTCCTCCCCCAAAAAGGCCGAGCCAATTACAAAATAAATCGGCCATAAACCTTCGCTATTAATCCAGAGCAAAAGTAAAATCGGGAGCAGAATTAAAGTGGATTTTTTCCCGCGCTGATACTGATCCAGCAGATAGATTTCCAGGGCAAGATAGAAAAAGCTCAAGATTTCCGGCCTCAGTTTCAATCTGGCGGAAGCGGTAAGCAAGGAGATCAAAATCAGCAGGCTGAGGGAAAGATATTTTTTCCGGTTAAAACCGGTTTTGAGCACGATTAGCCAGGTTAGGGCGGTTAAGCCCGAGCCGAAAAGGATCATCCCGCCAAAGCCGTAAATCCAATAGAGCGCATAAATGATCAGTTGGAACAGCCACTGGGCGTCAATCCATTCCTTGCCCGCCATGGTAAAAGAATAAATATCTTTGTCCGGAACCTGATGCGTTTGCCAGATGATCTGTCCGGTCTTGAGATGCCAGAAAATATCAGTGTCCGTCAGGGTATGAAAGCTCATCAGGAAGGCCAGAAGAATTATTCCTCCGAAGCAAATCCAGCCCAGCCATTGCTCGTTCGGAGGCTGAAGCCAGGAGAATTTATTTGCGGGCCCCGGCTCTTTCGGCCCGGTTGTGGATTTTTGATCCTTGCCCCGGGGAGCAAAGGAACTTTTTTTAAAACTTTTCTTTTTTTCCCTTTTTTTCGGCATCAGCTTTTAATCACGATTTTCAATCAAGAAATCCATATTTCATCACCGGCTTTTTGGGTAATATTTTTTATCTGGGCAAAGACGGCGAGCCCATGCCTTGATATTGCTTGAGCGCCTCGGAGATTTTATCCGCCTGGGGCTTGAGCCTGATCGGGTCCCGCCGGGAAATCTCCCGGCATCTCTGCCATTGCGCATAAGCCCGGTCCTGGTCCTTGACCATTTCAAAAACTTTTGCCAGGTTCATACACGCGGAAATCTGGTTGGGGAATGTGTTCAAGATGCCCTGCAAGATCAGGATCGCCCGGTCGGGTTTAGCAGTGGAAGCCAAATCCCAGGCGAGTTGAATCCGGCCGTCAATGTCCTCCGGATGATTCTTCGTGTGCTCTTCCAAATAGGGCAGCGCCTCCGAATAGCGGCGCAGCTCACTCAGAGTAATTCCCAGGTTATAAATCAGATTCGGATTCCCGGGATCATACTTGATTCCGTCTTCAAATTCATAAATCGCCAATTCTTTATGATTAAGCAAAAGCAGATGAAGGCCTCGGTTATTCTTCTCGCCCGCCATCCAGAAACCACCCAGGTTTTTGGGCAAAGGAGTATCAAGTTTTTCTCTCAAGTTCATCCGATAATTTTCAATTACCCCTGAAAAAGAAGGCTGGTTTTTCAAAAATACCATATTTTTACCGTCCAGATAAATCAAAACCCAGGCCGGGCTGGAATAAAGACTTTGAATAAAATCGCTTCCTTTGCTATATGCAGACACGATCACAAGATCAAAATTATATTTCCGGTCTTCCTGGTTAAACCCCTCCCGGTGATCAAAGAGAGACGCATAGTTCTTGATAAACTGATCCCCGTATAATTCCATCCGGGGATCAACATAGACCTTCCAGGCCGGATACCCGGTCCAGATCATATAGCCGGCGTTGTTTATGTCGGTGAAAATGTTCAAGGGCCGCGCCGATTCCAGCTCCGGAATTGATTTCAAGAATTGACCCGCCCGGATCGGGTAATCCGTTTCCATGGTCCCGATTCCGAACCGGCAAAATAACATATCCCAGATAAAAAATCTGCTCCTGACGATTTCCTGGCTCAACCAGACCATCGCGATAATTAAAATTCCCGCGGCCAGAGGCCGGAACCGCAAAAGCCGGCCGGAAAAACGCTTGAGCCGGAGCCAGCCCGGGTCTGGAAGTTCCAGGATCAGCCTGCCCCCGAGCATAGCCGTAACCATCGCAAACAAGGGCACATTCCGGTTAGCGGTCGCGGAGAGAAAGATAAAAGTCCCGCAGATGATCAAATCCGCCGGGAATAATCTCCGGGAAAAGATCAAGAGAATAAACAGCAGCCCCGAGAAAACGACCAGAATAATATACGCCGCGCGCACCAGCGGATTATTCAATAAAAAAGGAGTTTGAAATTCGCCGATATAACTTCCAATAAAACTCCCCGAAGAAGAGATCTCCCAGAGCAGTTTGATCGGGAAGACCACCCCTTTCCAGCCATAAGGATTCATCCAGATCACCAGAGCGGACACCGCCAGGCAGATCCCCAGTTCCAGGATGGCCTTTTTCCCGGCCGGACCAGGCGCCAGCTTGAAATATTTTTGCAGACCGAATTGCGGCAAAGCCAGAACCTGCTCGGCCAACATTGCCATTAAGATAAAAAGACCCATCGGCCACAAGCCCTGGCTGTTGACCCACAGCAAGATCAAAACCGGAATCGGATAAAGCGCCTTGCTTTTTCCCTGCCGATATAAATGCAGCAAGAATAGCTCCAGGGCCAGAAAGAAAAAAGTGAGGAACTCGGGTCGGAGCCGGAGCCGGCTGGAGGCCGCAAGCAAGGAAACCAGCCCAAGCGGAATGAGTCGGAAATATCTTTTAGAATCATACCCCGGGACCAGGATCAAAGTCCAGGTTAATGCCATTAAAATACCGCCGAAAAGGATCATTCCGGCATAGCCGCCGATTCGGTAAAGGATGTAAATAATCAGTTGGAACAGCCACTGGGAGTCAATCCATTCCTTGCCGGCCACGGTGAAGGAAAAAATATCCTGATGCGGAACCCGATGGCTCTCAAAAATAATTTCACCGGTCTTTAACTGCCAGAAGGTGTCCGTGTCAACCAGCGTGTGAAAGCTCATCAGAAAAGCCAGCGCAATAATTCCGGCAAAACAGATCCGGCCCAGCCATTCATCTATGGGAGCCGGGATAAAAAGCGAAACCTTTTCCGAAACAGCCGGTGATTGAGCCTGAGCCGCAGGTTTCTTCAGAGCGCTTTTCGCCCCTTTCGCTTTTCCTTTTTCCTGGCTTTTCTTCTTGCTCATCCGCCTTTTATCCGGCCTTCCGCCAAAAATGAATCCGCCCGCTTTAATTCTACCGGCAGGGCTTCGCTGGTCAAGTGTAAGCCGGACTGGTGGAACTTTTTCAAAAGCGATATAATCTATTGAGATAGGAGGTATGCAGATGAAGAGCCTGGATCGGATTACCATAGACCCCAAGGTTTTCGGGGGAAAAGCCTGTATCCGCGGTCTGCGCTTTCCGGTTTCCAAAGTCCTGGACCTGCTCGCCGCAGGAATGACCGAGAGCGAGATTTTGCAAGACTACCCGTATCTGGAAAAGGAAGACCTTCAGCAGGCAATCAAATACGCGGCCTGGCTGGCTCAGGATGAACAGGTGGAGATCCACTGAAAATTGAAGATCCTCGCGGATATGCCCATCTCTCCCCGCTCCGCCGCGTTCCTCCGCGAACTCGGACATCAAGTGACGCATGCCATTGATCTGGGTTTGGCCAAAGCCAGCGATCAAGAAATTATGGACCGGGCGCTTGGTATGGATGCCTTGATTTTGACCGAGGATTTGGATTATGCCGCGCTCTTGTCCGCAATGGAATCTTTTCCACCCGGAGCTATGATCTTAAGGCTTGGAAACTTGAATACCGATCAGATCAACCAACGGTTAAAACAGGTATTCGCCTCTCTTGCCGAGGATCAATTCCGCAACGCAATCATCATTGTGGAGAGAACCAGAATCCGGATTCGCCGACTGCCAATTAAGGGTTAGAAACTTTCTCACCGGTAGAGTAGGGAGGGGCAGTCGCCCCTCCCCCTCGACAAACCGGACAGGCGGATTTCCCGCATCCGGCTTTCCTGAAGACGCTCGCCTTCGGCTTGCGCAGATCACCAAAGTCCTTCATAG
>Ga0315277_10003573_pt1 | contig 21051 bp, 19 predicted proteins | sample YL17G05_15_MG_FD_203695 | JGI IMG/M metagenome (GOLD analysis project Ga0315277, IMG submission 203695) | Sediment microbial communities from Yellowstone Lake, YNP, Wyoming, USA - YL17G05_15 | ecosystem: Environmental > Aquatic > Freshwater > Lake > Sediment | place: USA: Wyoming | collected... | reverse complement strand
TACCTGAAGTATTTTCAAGACAGGTTCAAGCAGACAGAGAAACTGCTCAGACAAAGGATGGATGTCAAGAGCGCAACATCAGTATTGGAAGCGCTGAGGGCTCAGTCAGGCACACGGCTCAAAATAATCGGCATGATAACCGACAAAAGAGAGTCAAAACAGAAAACAGTTCTCAATGTTGAGGATCTCTCGGCGAACATGACCGTGCTCGTTCCCCAGAACGCCTCATCAGACCTCCAGAAGAAGGCCCAAAACCTTCTTCTCGACCAGATCATCTGCCTAAACGTAGTGAAAACAAGAACTAACCTGCTAATCGCCGAAGACATTATTCTACCAGACGTTCCCCAAAGAACATCACACAAAGCTCAGGAACCAGTCTACACAGTGCTCACTTCAGACATGCACGTTGGCAGCATGAAATTCACCAGAGAGGCCTTCGACCGTTTCATCCTCTGGCTCAATGGCAAATACGGCGACAAATGGATGAGAGAAATTGCTGGCCACGTTAAATACATCCTAATAGCAGGTGACATAGTCGACGGGGTAGGAATCTATCCCAATCAAGTAAGAGAGCTGGCCGTTAAGGACGTGCACAAACAGTACAGACTAGCCTCAAAATACCTTGAGCAAATTCCAGACTACATCGAAGTAATAGTGACACCTGGAAACCACGATGCTCCGAGAAAAGCCTTGCCCCAACCGGCAATCGCAGATGCTTTCCTAGAGAAGTTGCAGGATTCAAGAAAGGTCTATTCCTTGGGTGACCCCTGCACTGTGAGCTTGCATGGGGTAGAAATACTAGTTTTCCATGGGCGAAGCTTGGATGATGTGATTTCAGCTGTTCCAGACATGACCCACAGTCATCCTGAAAAAGCCATGAGGCTGCTGTTGCAGAGCCGCCACTTGGCACCATTGTATGGTGGGAAAACGCCCTTGTCCCCTGAGAACAGAGATCCCCTAGTCATTCAGCGAGTCCCAGACATCTTCCATGCCGGACATGTGCACGCGTTGGAATACGGCAATTACCGGGGCGTTCTAATCGTGAACTCAGGATGCTGGCAAGAACAAACAGACTACATGCGAAGAAACGGTTTCATGCCAACGCCTGCCAAAGTCCCAGTTGTGAACCTTCAGTCCTTGGAAATTACGACTATCCCCTTCGCATAAGACGGTACATTTTATGAAGCAACTCTAGCCTATTCTTACGTAGAATCGCGGGCGTCATGTTTTTGAGCAACTCATAGCGCGCGCCCAGTCGTAAGGCGCAGCGTCCGTGCCAAAGTCGATGAGGCGGAGATTGTGAACGATATTGCCGCCGCCGATGATTAGAATGCCTTCTTCCCTCAACGGAGCTAGTTGTAAAGCTACGTCATAGTAATGCTGGATTGTTTTTGGTCTGCATTAGCTGTTGGGGGAATAGTCGAGGCTCATTTGAACCACAGGAATTCTTGCTCAGGGTACATGTGCTTCAAGATAAACCAAGAACCGTGATCTAGTCCCCACTCACAATCGCATTCAATTGTCACTTTCTTCACTGCTTCCCGTACAAGTCCTGCGACGTGGTGAGCCGAGACTTGGGTACTCGATTCGGTATAATTCATCAGGGAACCCATAGAAATCGTGGATAGTCACAGGTTTTTCCACACATGTGACCCACGTTCCGTCTGTCAACAAATGTGCTGAAACCACAAGCACAGCACTTGGACGCGGCAACCCCTTGCCTAACCTAGACAGGCAGTCTGTAAAATCGTTTCTTGACACTGCGGTGAGCCATGCCCAATGAACAAAACAGGCATTTGCCTAGGCATCCTGTTTGTTTCGCGCTAAACTTCTTTCCACTTTCACAGGCTTCACGACCTTTTTATTCTTGTGCGAGAGCGGAGCAAGCAGAAATGCGGGCAATTTGGCACTTTCATCCGGCGTTCTTTGCCTCAGACAAGAGTTGATGCATCAGTTGCCGTGCTTCGGGAAACATTTTTGAGAATAGTCTATTAATCGCCCGAGTCTGCTATCGCTAGCGAACACGTCTTTGATGATGCTGCGTTGTATTTCCAGCCTTATCTTCTTTGTGCGGCCATATCTTCCCATGCTTACAACCTTTGCATTTACGAGCCCCATGGTGTCAAGCTCGTTGACCAGTGTGCTCAAACGACGTTGTGTGAGCGGTGTGACGCCGAGCTCAGCGCAGAGTTCGTTGTAGATTTCCGAGATTTCTCCTGTGATGACTCCGCCAGCGTTTGCCTTGCTTAGATGGTAGACGCTCAGCACTACGAGCTTGGAATGTAGAGTCAGATTTTGCAGCCCCTCGAACACTCTGTTGTGTTCAATGTGTTTCTCAGCGTCGCGCACGTGTTCTTCAACGACAACGCCAGCTCCCTTCCGTTCGGCAACTTCACCTGCGACTCTGAGCAGGTCTAGGGCTCGCCTTGCATCCCCGTGTTCAGCCGCGGCTAATGCAGCACAAAGGCCGAGCGCAGCGTCAGATAGCGCGCTGTCGCAGAAAGCCGCTTTTGCACGTTCTGACAGAATGTTCCTCAACTCGCCAGCATCATAAGGTCTGAACATGATTTCCTCTTCGCTGAGTGAGCTGACGACTCGTGGGTCAAGAAACTCCTTAAAACGGAGATCGTTCGAAATGCCGATAATGCTAACTTTGCTCTTACCCAAGGTTTCGTTGATTCTGGTCAACTCATAAAGGAGTCTATCACCAGGGTTCTTGACAAGCGCATCAGCCTCGTCCAACACGACGATGAAGATTACTTTTGCCGCGTCAACGCCTACTCTGAACCTGTCAAACACTTCACCTACGGACAAGCCTGTGAAAGGGATGGAAACGCCCATGCTCTGGCATAAGCTTGCAAAGACTCGGTAATCAGATCCAGCCATGCGACAGTTGACGTAGCAGAATTTGACCGGCGCGTTGAACTCCTTCGCCCTGAACTCAAGGTGGCTGAGAACATGCCTTGTTACGGCTGTTTTTCCTGTCCCCGTCTTTCCGTAAATGAAAAGGTTGGAGCACCTCGCACCCTTTAGCACGGGAGCCACTGTTTCACCAAGCCTTTTTATCTGCTCCTCTCGATGGGGTAGTCTGTCAGGAACATAATCGTGGCGCATTACTTCCCGGTCCTTGAAAATTCTAGCGTTACTCACAAATCTTTCAAAGACATCATCTAGAGTGTCAACATTACCCGTCTTAACCCCCTCCGAAGTCCTAAGGCAACACCCCCTCTTTCCGTTGCAGAGGAATAAGCTGTATCGTACAGAAAACTAAATGGTCAACACCATAATCCTAAAAGAAAGCGGCCTTGGTATTTGGTCAGCGTTTTGAATCACACACGCCCCAGCGTTTCCGTTGGAACTTTTCTTCAATTTTCAAAATGATGCTGATTCCTTCTTCTACAGGAATATACTCTGAATGGTAATACACACAAATGATTATAATGATCACTGTTAAAGATTTTAGATACATACTAGAAAAATCTCTGCAGAGATACCCTAGCAGGTCAGAATAGATTCCAATGGAAACCCAGGGGTGGCGGTCTGTGTTAATTGTCAGAAAAATATGCAAAGTTTAGAACCCAACATGTGGTTTCAAAGCAATTTACTACCTGCATTTGTGCCTACAAGAATATACAAATATCCACAAGCATTTCATTAACATGAGTTCACTTCACTTGTTTGTGAAGACCCTGTGAATTTGTATCGGTGATGTCTCTTCTTCAGCCTTTTCACGCTGTTTATTGACTTGTTTAAGGCTTATTCCTGTGAAGAGGCCACCCCTTGCTTTCTACTGGAGAAACACATCCAAGCCCAGCCTAGCCGCTTCCGCCCTGTCTGAGATATTGTGACGGCTGTGAGGCACAAGAGGCTGCAAACCCGGCTCTATTCCGCTTTTGCGGCTGTCTTCTCCAGTTGTCTCGAAGGACTCTTCACCGTAACACCTATAACTTGTGAACTGTAAACTTGTGAACACCACCCTAGGGCGCAGACTATTCATGCCGGCGAGAAAAATACGTGTGGATCTGTTCGACACCGAAGGAAATCGCTACTCGATAAGTTTCGAGGGGCAAGTGACTAGAGATAAGGCTCTGCGCCTTCTGGACCTCGTGGAGCTCTTGGGTGGAATGCCGAGCGGCAGCAACCCTGGGCCTGGATCCACAGGCATCGGAAATGAGCTTTCTAAATGTGACAAGGTTCGCAATGTGGTTCAAAAACACTTTCCAGTGGTATGGTTCTCCTCGCGAGAAGTTCAGTCAGTGTACGAGCAGGAGCTCAAAGAGCCCATAAACCTGAGCACGGTTGCCACTTACCTTTCCAGAATGGCAACAAAAGGAGTTGTGTTAAGAACGGGGCCTCCCAATAATCTGAGGTATAAGGCAACGCAGAGTGCTCCGCAAGCAACCATAAAACAAAAGATTACCTAACACACAGCAATCGTTACATGCTAGGTGCATGAGTGGGCAACATCCGATCACGCTGTTTGGCCCTCGGTCTTCTTGAGGAGCTTCTCCATTTCCTTCTTGACACTGTACTTAAACGGAATCTTTGAAGTTTCCCTTTCCAAGTATCCCCCTTCGTACAGCTTCTTCATGAGCCTGGCAGTGTGCTCTCGGCTAAGCTTGACCTTTTCCTTTATTTCAGGCGCAGTTTGGCCGCCCTCAGATACGAGGAATTCTAAGACGGCGACTTCGGTATCGGTTAGCTGAGCCATTGCTTTCTCTCTCCTTAACGGTATTACACCCTCAAGATGTATTTCAGGGGCGGACTTTAGCTGGCTGGCCTCCTCTTCGAGACTAGCAATCTTGGACATGGTCGCCTCTTGTGATGCAACAAGGTCAGCCGCTCTTTTCTCAAGGTCAACTACGCGGGTGGAAATGCCCTTATTGCTGTCCTGCTCTCCAGCAATCTTTCCTTCGAGGGCTCTCATCATTCCGTTAAGTTCATCTGATTTCTTCAGAGCCCCGTCAGTTCTCGAAGCTGATGCCTCAACCTTGTATCCGAGGGCTTCCAGCTTGGCGGCTTCACTCTTGAACTGCCTATTGAAACTCAGTACTATATCGTCAACTGCGCTCCTCGCCCTCTCATACTCTCTTTGTGCCTTGCGAAGCTGCCTGTAATACTCGACGGCAGCGACGATAGTCACACCGAGCAGTATGCTTAAGAGAACGAACAAGAAGTCTGGCAATTCAGCCGCCTCTGTGATTCATTTGTGATTGGCTGTGATTTCCTCACGTTGCATCACACATCACAAGATTACCATGGAGCATTTAAGATTTATGGTAGTTACCATTAGCTGCAGATTCCATGACGTCACACATCACAGTTTTACTAACAAAGGAAGACAGACGAGTGGAATTTTGCCTTCGTGTGAGAAGCCCGATTCTTGGTGCTTTCTTGTTTTGCAGCTTTGAATCGTGGCCTTCGCTATTAGAGCATTAAGTGACCTTTGGGACCTTGGCTAGTAATGTGATTTGTGACGTCACAGGAGGCTTTCCGATGGGCTTGAGAGCTGTTTTAGGCTTGTTTCCAGCTGTTCTCTTATCATTTCTATGACTTTCAGATGGTCATTCAGGTCTGCCCCTCTGTTCGGGATGTCCTTGTAGGCTTCGAGGTATTCGTGGAGTTTGTTCGCGATTTCGAGGTAGGGGTCAAGAGTTGTGCTCTCAAAGACCCCCAAGTACCCTAAGAGTAGCACTGTATAGATAGATTTTATGACATTCTCTTTGGCCTGTCTTAGAGTCCTATTAAAGGCGCCGCGACTTATTTTAGCCTTTGTTAGCCTGAGGCTGGCCTTTTCATCGTATTTCAGCGGTTTCCCAGCAATATTCTCGGACAAAATGTCTATTAAGAGTGTTTCGAGTTGGGTTGTGGTCAAGTGACTTTGTTTTGCGATGATTTTGACAATTGGGTCGTTTTTGGAGCTTGTTAGCCACGCTTGAACGCTGTCTTTTAGCTTCAAAGTGTTTCCTCTGGAGTATTGCTGGGTGGATACCCTTTTGTATACTGGCTGCGCTCTTAAGACTGCCGCTATCCTTGGTTTTGAATGCCCTTTTCGCGGATGCAAGGTATTTATTTTGGTCGGCGCAATCGAGAGTGAGGAATGGGAATTGGTTTCTCACCGCGAGCCCACAGAGCGCCTGAAATCGATAAAGCCGTCTGGAATACGGCGCTGTTTTGTTTCGGCGCAGGAAATGCCGACGTGTATCACTTTGAGCGTTGGGGAGCCTGATTTTTGCCCCCCGTTGCACGCTTTAAGCGGAGGCTGGGAGGCTGTTAAGGATGGCAAAACACATTATGCACCGACCAATGGGATTCCCGAATTACGCGAAGGTTTGGCCCAGAAAGCATACCGCGATTACGGGCTTCACTATGACCCAAATAACGAGATTCTGGTCACAGTCGGAGGGACACAAGCGATTTCGATAGCTCTGATGGGGTTACTGAACCAAGGCGATGAAGTGTTAATCCCTGATCCTGGGTTTATTGTTTACGAGCCCTGTGTGTTGTTAGCGGGAGGCATCCCTGTTCACGTTCCATTGCGCGAAGACAATGATTTCAGGCCTTCAATTGCTGATGTGACATCACTCATCACGGACAAGTCACGTGTGATGATACTAAATTACCCGAACAATCCAACAGGCTCAGTGCTTTCATATGATGAAGTCGCTCAACTCTCGAGGATCGCTGTTGAGCGTGACCTCACTGTGATATCCGATGAAGTCTACGAAAAAATGGTGTACGACGGCGTTAAACACTACTGCCTCGCAACGTTTCCGGGTATGCGAGAACGTACATTGGTTATCAACTCCTTCTCCAAAACATATGCTATGACCGGGCTCAGGGTCGGATGCGCTTACGGCCCTGAAGATCTTATCTCCTCCCTTTGGCTGGTCCACCAGTATACAGTCGCATGTGTAGACACTTTCTCACAGTACGTAGCGCTGGCTGCCTTGAAGGGACCTCAGACGTGTGTCGAGGAAATGGTGAGAGAATTCGACAGACGGCGCCATTTCGTCCACAAGAAGCTGAATGAAATTGAAGGGTTCAAGTGCCAGCTTCCCAAGGGCGCCTTTTACGCTTTCCCAAACATAAAGGGTTCTGGGCTCTCTTCAGAACAGCTTGCAGGACTGCTCCTCAACGAAGCGAACGTACTCGCGGTTCCAGGTTCTTCTTTCGGCGCCTACGGCGAAGGTTATCTTAGGCTGTCCTACGCAGCTGCCTACAGCGATTTGGAAGAAGCGATGGATAGGATGGAAAGAGTCCTTAGAAAACTCGCATAGTCCTTCCTCAGAGCTGTTCTGCGCCCTGCTTTAACTGGTCAAACAACTCAGGTCTGAGGTCTCTAAGAGTGGGGACGAAAGCTTCAATGGGCCTTATGTCAGCATAGTTAACCTCGCCCAACACGAAGTCGTCTTCGTCGTATTTGGCTTGAACAAGGACTCTGCCACTAGGTCCAACCAGTCTGCTTCCTCCCCAGAACTGCAATCCATCCTCGATCCCTGCCAAATTCACGAAGGCCAGGAAAGCCGTGTTCTCAATGGCTCTGGCGGTCGTAAGCACTTCGAAGAAGGAGCGTCTCACGCCGGGTGAAGCGGAAATGCAAACAATCAGTTGCGCTCCCTTGACACGGGCAAGGCGTGCAACCTCTGGAAAAAAGATGTCGTAGCAAATGATGAACCCTAGTTTTCCAAGTTCAGTGTCGAACACTTCGACTTGGTAGCCTGGCCTAAAATATCTTTTTTCCTCGAAGATGCTGTGGGTCGGTAAGTACATCTTGTGATATTTCCCGATGAAGCCTCTTGGGCCGATGAGGACTGCGCTGTTGTGAAGTGTGGCTTCTGTGTTTTGGCTTATTTCCGGCATGCCGAAGACAATGTGGATGTCGTTTTTCTTAGCGATGTCCTCCATGATTCTTGTTGAGGGTCCTGGTATTCTCTCTGCTAATTCGTAAATCTCGTCCCTAACAACATAGCCCGTCAGTGAAAGCTCTGGAAAGATAACGAGTTCTGCTCCTTGCTTCTTCGCTCTTGCAACGGCTTTCTTGATTTTCTTCAGGTTTTCTGCTTTGTCCCCTTGTTTACAGCTCAGTTGTGCGAGCGCTATCTTGAACGCTTTCTTCATGTGTCAACTCCTCGCTCAAAGTGGGTTTCGTTGGAGCCTGAAATCGGCCCCCACTGTCCGATATTCAAGCTTCGCTGTTAATAACATTCGCCTCTTATGCTCCGAAGAAAGCCATCTGCGCTTAATCTCGTCGACCAAACGTTTCCGGATATGCAACTGGGCTGCTATCTCCTCCGGCTTCATGAAACGCTCAAAGCCGAAAAGAATGAGGTCGAGCTGCTCGTATCTTATGCCGAGTTCGTCCTCTGCAAACTGGCCAGGCCACAAGCCCGGGGATGAGGGTTTCTCAACTATTTCCTCTGGCACTCCGATGTACCGGGCCAGTTGTCGGACTTGCGTTTTGTACAAATCCATTATCGGTGATATATCTGCCGCGACGTCACCCCACTTGGTGAAGTAGCCCATCATCGTTTCCGACTTGTCAGAGCTTCCGCAGGCGATTAGATGCAGTCTGTTGGCATAGTAGTAAACGTAAACCATGCGCGTTCTCGCTTTCACGTTGCCGTTGTTGAGCCTGTCCGTTGGGTCAGAGATGGGTGTTGAACGGTGAAAGGCTTCCAACGTGGGTGTGATGTCGATAGCCTCAGTCTTCAATCTAAACTCTTTCGCCAAGAGGTTCGCGTGTTTAACATCCTCGCTTCTGCGTGTCTCTTTCTCGAACAGCATCAACCCAAGAACTTTGCGCCCGCCTAGGGCCCGTGCCGAGAGGGCTGCTATGGTACAGCTGTCGATGCCGCCGGACAATCCCAACACGACGCCCTTGGTGTTCGATCGTTCAACATAGTCTTTGATGAAGCGGCAAACTCTCGTGTCCACTTCCGCCCAGTCCATGTTCAAAACGTCGGGAGTCAAGTTCAACTTGATGTACCTTCAGGTCTATGGTTGTAGGCAACTATTTAAGGACAAACATAGATATGAAATGGCCAACATTTGTCAGACTAGAAGGACGTGGCGATGGGAAGAAGAAGGAAGAAAGTTGTCCGCATCCCTAAGAAGCATCTGCCGAAACTCTTTTCCTGTCCAAGATGCGGAAAAGAATCAATCAGAGTCGAGATAGCCCGGGACCAAGGACGTGCACTCGTAGCTTGCGGCAGCTGTGGTCTCAAGGACGAGTTCCCAGTCAAGCCTGCGCAGGGCGAGATTGACGTTTACTGCATGTTCACTGACAAGGTTTACGGAGGTTCCAGAAAACCCTCTGCCCCGCCGATCAAAGGTGCTTAGCGAGGTCGTTATGAATGGTCGGAAATGTTGAGAAATACCTCCTTGACAAAATCGAGTCGGATGGTTCAATCCACATAACCCTCATTGACCCCGAAGAGGTCACTCCCCCTCAGGCTTCTAGAATCGTGAACAAAGCGAAAGTAAGTGAAACTTCAGCGATAATGATTGGCGGATCCACGTTTGTGTCCGCAGCACACTTGGATGATGTTGTAAAGGCCGTCAAACGCACGGTGAAGATACCAGTCATTCTCTTCCCTAACAACGTGACGGGCATAAGCCGATACGCCGATGCCATATGGTTCATGTCCCTCCTAAACTCTGTTGATCCGTATTTCTTGATGGGAGCCCAGATTCTCGGCGCACCACTCGTCAAAAAATACGGTATTGAACCGATTCCAATGGGATACCTCATCGTGGGCGAAGGCGGCACCGCAGGCGTCGTGGGAAAGGCAATTCCAATACCTTACGATAAACCTGAACTTGCCGCGGCACATGCTTTGGCAGGCAAGTATCTTGGAATGCGCTTCGTCTACTTAGAGGCTGGGTCAGGTGCAAAGAACCCCGTTCCGCCAGACATGATTCGAGCTGTCAGGCACTACGTGGACTCCCCGCTGATTGTGGGAGGAGGGATCAGATCAAGAGAACAGGCGCTGGCAGCAGCCTCGGCAGGCGCAGACATCATCGTCACGGGAAACGTCGTAGAAGAATCTGGCATGAGGCGTCGGGTTTCTGATATCATCGAAGGTATTAAACGCGGCAGACCGTGATAAACTCTTTGACTGCCTTTGAAAACTACTTCAATGCTTTAAAGAAGATATGCGGTGACTCTGTCTACGAAGTTTGGCCAGATTTTGAACCACAGTTCGACGAGCGTGAATACGCTTGGACGACCCTGCAAGGCCTAGGCGAAGTTTTGGTGCTCAACTGCGGAGTATGTGATGGCCCATCTGATCCAAGGCATGCTCTTTGCAAAGAGTGCGCCGAGAAAAGAGGCAAGCTGGCAAAGATGGCGTATCAAGAAGCCACAGGCCATCCGAAGGACAAATGGTCAACTCTGTTTTTGTGTAGAATTCACACGGAATAGACCCTTCTGAACCGCTGCTTTTTTGACTTCTTCTTGTCAAAAAACAGAAATAAGCTTCATTCAAACAAGAGGGTCTGCGAGGGGCGACATTGGACGGACAGATGAGCGAAGCCTACAGGCAGTACGTTGAATCTCTGGAGAAAATGCTTGAACAACTGTATGTAATCAGTGAAGAAGCTAGACAGAAGGGCCTCGATCCCTCGTTGAAAACCGAGTGCATAATCGCCAAGGACTTAGCAGATCTTGTAGAGGGGCTCGTGGGACCAAAAGGGGTCGCCCAGAGCATTCGGGAGTTGAGCTCCAAGCTTCCCCGAGAAGAATTGGCCTTCAAGGTTACCGAAGAGATCATCTACGGCAAGTTCGGACACCTCGAACCCGAAGCCGCGGCTGAACAAGCCATACGAACGGCGTTGGCAGTGTTCACGGAAGGATTGACCGCCGCCCCAATTCAAGGAGTGGCAAGAGTAAGCATAAAATTCAACAGCGATCACACACGCTACCTTGCCATATACTTCGCTGGACCCATACGGTCAGCCGGAGGAACGGATCAAGCCCTCACGTTGGTCGTAGGAGACTTCGTTCGGAAGCTGCTGGGGCTTGACCGTTACAAGCCGACTCCTGAAGAGATATCCAGATTTATAGAGGAACTGCGAGTCTACGAGCGCTCAGTAACAGGCTTCCAGTACCACATTCCAGACGATGAGTTGCGAAAGGCGCTGCAGTGGATTCCAGTGGAGGTGACCGGCACCGAGTCTGATCCTGTCGAGGTTTCTTCGTTCAGAAATCTTCCGCGAATAGAAACCAACCGCGTCAGGGGCGGGGCCCTCAGGGTCGTGAACGACGGTGTTGTAGGGAGGGCTCCGAAGGTTCTGAACATCATCGGGAAACTTGGCTTCCAAGGATGGGACTGGCTCGAGGAGCTTCATGTGAAGTCCGAGAAGAAATCTGCCGGCTTCATGGATGATGTAATTGCTGGCCGACCGGTCTTTTCTTTCCCTTCTAGGCGGGGTGGTTTTCGGTTAAGGTATGGCAGATCGCGTAACACGGGGCTCACTGCCGTCGGTATCCATCCGGCCACGATGCTTGTGCTTCAAGGGTTCCTTGCTGCTGGAACCCAATTGCGGATGGAGCTTCCGGGAAAGGGGGGAATCAGCATGCCAGTCGACGTGGTGGAAGGTCCGGTGGTTCGGTTGAAAGACGGATCCGTCTCTCGAGTGACGAACGAAAACTTTCGCGGGTTAAAAGACAACATTGCGAAGATACTTTTTCTTGGCGATATCCTCATCAGCGTAGGAGACTTTCTGTACAGTAGTAAGCTGCTGGAACCCTCTGGGTACGTCGAGGAATGGTGGGCCGAAGACGTACAGAAAGCGATCGTGGACAAACACGGCGGGAACATAGAAGAAGCAGCAGAGCTCACGAAAATGGCTTCGGAGAAACTGAAGCTCTTTCTGGAGAACCCGTTTGTCATTAAGCCCGGCTTCGCAGAAGCCGTGGCGCTCGCAGTAACGCTTGGCGTCCCCCTGCATCCAGCTTTTACCTTTTTCTGGTCGAACCTCCAGTCGGTTGAAGACATCACGTTGCTGAGAAAGTGGCTTCTCAACTCTGCAGTTCAGGTTGAAGCCGGCTTTGCCAATGACATAATGGGAGAAGCAGATCCGCTTGTCAAACGTGCCCTGGACCTAATATATTTGCCCCACAAAATGTCTGATGGGAAGATCATAATTGCGGACGACGATGCGCGGGCGTTTGCGCTTTCTCTGGGTTACGCGTCTTCATGCAGCGTAGACATCTCCTCTTCTGAATCCGTTTTGGAAGCGATTTGCACGTTGTCAAACGTTAAAATAAGGGATAAGGCTCCGACTTTCGTAGGGGCAAGGATGGGAAGACCGGAGAAGGCGAAGAGACGAGAGATGAGACCGTTGGTTCACGTTCTCTTTCCCGTCGGCTTGGCCGGGGGTTCACAAAGAGACATGGTCGACGCCGCGAAACGAGAGCCCACCTTCGTTGAGGTGGTCAGGCGCAAGTGCCCGAATTGCAAGACTTTCACGTTTCGGGTCAAGTGTCCCGCCTGCAGTTGCGAGACGATTCTCGAAAGAACATGTCCAAGGTGTGGAAAGAACCTCAAGGGAAATGAGTGTCCAACGTGCAGAATGCCCGCAAGACAGTTTCAGAGGCAGGTCGTCAACTTCAAAGAAACGCTTGAAAGCACTTGTAGCTGTCTGGGCGTTTCCATGCCGAAAGTACTGAAAGGCGTCAAAGGCCTGATGAATGAAACTAAGACACCCGAAATAATCGAGAAGGGAATTCTGCGCGCGAGGCACGGTCTATCGGTTTACAAGGACGGCACCATTAGGTTCGACGCTACTAACGCGCCGCTAACGCATTTCAAACCATGCGAAATCGGCGTTTCAGTCGAAAGACTCAGACAGATGGGTTACGAACACGACATTTTTGGCGCAAACTTGGCGAATGAGAAACAGGTTTGTGAATTGAAACTCCAAGACGTGGTCGTTCCGGGGAAATGCGCAGAATACTTCATTGAAGTGGCAAACTTCACGGACGAGTTGTTGACCAAGGTGTACGGGCTTGCGGCTCATTACAGGGTCAAGCGTGAGGAGGATCTTGTGGGACACATAATCGTCGGCCTCGCCCCTCACACGTGCGTTGGCATTCTGGGACGCATCGTGGGATTCACGAGCTTGAGTGTCTGCTACGCCCATCCGATTTGGCATTCTGCCAAACGCCGAGACTGCGACGGCGACGAAGACACGGTGATGCTTGCTTTGGACACGCTGCTCAACTTTTCACGCGAATACCTTCCCGCCCAGATAGGCGGCATAATGGATGCTCCGTTGCTGTTGATTCCGGTCGTCAACCCGAAAGAGGTGCAGAGACAGGCGCATGACTTTGACGTTGCGGGCGCTTACCCGCTGGAGTTTTACGAGAAAACATGGGAGAGAGTTGAGGCTAATCAGGCGGGTTCTATCGTAGACCTCGTGGGCCATCGTCTCGGCACGGAAGCACAGTTTGAGGGGTTCAACTACACGACTCCCGTTTCAGACATCAACATGGGGAACTCCACGAGCGCTTACAAACAGTTAAAAACAATGGTTGAAAAGATGAACAGCCAACTCGAACTGGCCGATAAAATCGAGGCTGTGGACCCCAAGAGAGTTGCCTTAAAAGTCCTCACCAAACACTTCATGCGAGACATAGCTGGAAACCTGCGCGCTTTTTCAACACAGGGTTTTAGGTGTAAAGCGTGCAACAGGCACTTCCGTCGCTTACCACTGCGAGGCAAATGTCCCTCTTGCGGAGGACAGCTGACCTTGACTGTTTACCGAGGCGGAATCGAGAAGTACTTGGACGCAGCTCAGAGTCTCATCGAAAGATACCATCTGCCTAGGTACTACACGCAGAGAATCGCTCTCGTGAAAGAAGAGATCATAGCACTGTTCGAAAGCAAGAAAGCAAAACAGATTTGTCTAACGGACTTCGCCTGACAAGACTTTTCTACACAGAGAAGCACATAGTCTGTGAGAAGTTATGTTGAAGGAAACCTACCATCCGAACGCCTACTTGCCCAATCTGAGGAACGTGCGTCCGGGGCTCAGAGCTCGAACAAAGATACTGGGCGCTCTGGAAAAAGGGTCGAAGGATGCAAAAACAATTGCAGGGGAAGCAACGGCGCACTATAACACCGTCATGCATCATCTGAAGCTTCTACAGTCGGAAGGTATAGTTCGACGTGCAAGCGGCAAACCATCCATTTGGACGCTTACTGGTGCGGGACAAAAACGGCTCGTAAGCACGGGCTAAAACTTACACTCGCATGGCATTCGCCCACACTTGGGGCATTTATTGTTGTATTTTGCAACAGCCGCCCTTTCAAGATCGACCCCAGTGATGTTTGCCAGGGAAGCCAACCAAGCGATAACGTCTGCAAACTCTTTCTCCAACTCCTCTTTGCTCGCCCCATTTAACGCGTCCCCGAGCTCCTCGACCTCATCCACAAGCCAATCGTATGCCCCTTTCGCGCCGCGGTCTGAGTCTCTGTGAAAATAGAGACGTCTCATCATCTCCTGAAATTCCCTGATGTGTAAAGTTCGACCTCCTTCTCAGACTGACCAAGAAAGTAGCGGATAGAAATAAGGATTAGTCGAATGTCCTGCGGGAAACGAGGGAACTGCGTTGTTTCCTTCGAGAAGACGGCGTGTGTCTAGCGGACTTTGATGTACGTGTAGGCTTCCGTGGTGTTCTCGAAGCAGTAGTGCACTTTTTGGTAGGCTTTTCTGAAGGCGGCAACGTCAGCGCGCACTTTATCAAACGGTTGCTTGTCGATTATTACACGCTTGACGAATTCTGCTATTTCCTTCATCTCGGTCTCTTTCATTCCCAGCCTTGTGACTTCTGAAACACCCATTCTGATGCCGCCCGGATGCATGAAGTGTCTTCCTTCTTTGATGTCCCACGGCAACAGGTTTCTGTTTATGATGATGTTGGCCTTCTCAAGGGTCTCTTCAATCGTGCCTCCGTCGCCGTGTTTCACTATGTCTATCAGAATCACGTGTGACTCCGTGAACCCTTTATGTTCGGCTAGAACGTTGAAGCCTCTTTCGTAAAGTGCCTGTGCCAAGGCTTTGGCGTTCTTGACCACTTGAGTGGCGTACTCCTTTCCGAACTCAAGCATCTCTGCACACGCTATGGTCAACCCTGCGACTTCGTGAAGATGATGGTTGCTGACCATTCCTGGAAACGTTGCCTTCTTTATCTTCTCTGCGTTCTTCTCCCAGGACAGAATTCCCCCGTGCTGAGGGCCGAAGAACGTCTTGTGTGTGCTTAGACTTACCACATCTGCACCTTCTCTGAGAGGATCTTGGAATCTGCCGCCTGCAATGAGTCCTGCCACATGAGCCGCGTCGTAGCCGACGGTGGCGCCGACGGAGTGAATCGTTTCGACCAGCTCCTTGACAGGGTGCGGAAACGGAAAGACGCTCGCCCCAAACATGACGAACTTCGGCGGCTTGCCCTTTGAAGAAAGTTCCTTAACTTTCTTTTTGGCCTTGTCCACATCTATGTTAAGCTCCTTGTAATCCAGGGGCAGGTACTCGACGACTAGGCCTTTAACGGCCCCCGCTGTGCCTCCCAGTTCTTTCTTGCCGGATGTTATGTGACCGCCGCTCGGGATGGACAGGGCAAGCAGTGTGTCCCCGGGTTCTGTGAAGGCTGTGTAGACAGCCAAGTTTGCCACAACGCCCGAGATGGGCCTGACGTCGACAAACTCGGCGGTGTAAAGCTTCTTCATAAGCTCGATGCACTTGAACTCTACCTGATCGATGAAGCGACAACCAGCGTAAACCCTTTCTCCAGGCCAGCCCTCTGCGTAACGATTCCCGAAATCCGTTATTATGGCCTCGCGTACGGCTGGGCTTGGGACATTCTCGCTGGCTATCAGCGGAATGCTCTCTTGAAACCACTTGTGATGCTGTTGCAGAAGGTCAAAAACGTGATTGTACTCATCCCTAGGAGATGACATCCTAACACCTTTCATTGCACTTCTTTATCCTATTTTCAGAAATAAAAACTCTTTGAATTGACGCAACATTAATAATGGAGAAACCACAGAGGTTAAACCATATCGCAACGAAGGTTTGCTCATGAGCGGCAAGAAGAAAAAAGACAAGAAGTCACCGATGCCTGCTGCCAGCGCAGGGTTGCTCAGGTTTTTTGAAGAGGAAACCGAGGGTGTCAAGGTGAGACCAGAACTCCTCGTCATCATGGCAATCGCGTTGATAGTCATCGTAGCCTTGGCTCATTTGTTCAAGTAGCTTCGTTCAGCGATGAGAAGGCGTGTGTACAACTTCTATTCGTTGCACAGAATTAAGATGCACGAATATCTCGCTTCTTTCCTCTCGGCTTGCAACCTGCGGTATAGGCTGAGCAATGGTTGCTCGTAGGATGATGGCTTCCGCGTCTGAAAGCCATATGCCGGCAGGTTCACGGGTGACAGCGGCCAACGTCCCCTCGAAACCGTAGGATGGATCCAGTATCACACGTATCTGGTTTCCCACGTTCTTCTCAAGCATGTGAAATATCGTGAGGGGCAAACCTTGCTCTGGCATAGTTTTCGCAAAACCCTACAGTAGACACTCAAACATTAAACAGTTCTTCTATAAATAGGCGCCGTTCGAGTGCAACCAGACATTGTCCCTATGCTCTACATTCTTTCAGTCGAATTAACGTTAAGCCTCGAAAGATGTCTGTGTAAGGGTTTCTGGAGGGCGTCGACCTTTCATCGTTAGCAAACTTGGTTTCGCGACAGTTTAATATGTTTGAACTCTTCTCATAGGAAGGTCTTACGAGAGGAACCTGCGTGGCATCTGACGATCCGCTCAAACAGTCGATGGACGTTGCCGTCAAACGGTATTCGTCATTGTTCAGGTTACCTTCCGCACGTAAAGTGCCACTCTTGCTCCTGCTCTTTTGCGTTGGAGGTGGTGCGCTCTCAACATTGATTCTTTTCCCCACTTTTGAAGGACTGGGGAGGGGTCTGCTCCTAGGTGTCGGCCTTTTCTTAACAAGCCTGGCTGCTGATTATGTCATAAGCGCGCTCGTCCTGAGGAAGGACGCGGTCTTCGATATGAGGAGGACCATGGCACTTTCGATTTTCTGCTGGGCAGTGTGGCTGTTTTTCATACTCACAGGCGCGGTCGTAAGCGCAATCGTGGGCACGGAAGCGTCTGGTTTCATATGGTGGATAAGGCTCAGCCTCTTAGGGTTCTCGGCGACACTGATTCTTCGTTTCATAGTTTTTTATGCAGCATCTTCAAGGAATCAGAAGAACTTGTTTGCAGCCTCTCTTCTTCAACCTTTTCTAAGCGTCGTTCCCTTCTTGCTTTTCTGGGTCGTGCTAGGTTCTCCTCACGTTACGTTTAACATGCTTGTCTTCTTTTTTTCCGCTGTCATAATCTGCTATGCTGCAAGTTTCATTTTTCTCTATCTCTTGAATCAAGTGGGCAAGAAAGCGGTTGGGTTTCAATCTGTGCCGCTTTTCAGAGCCTTCATGCTTAACTGGGTGTCGAATTTGAACGCTCCGTTTGAAGAGCTTCTTGAGAAGCTGGGCGAACAGCAGGATGTTGAAGTTTCTTTGATGAAGTTCGGCAGTTCCGGAGCAAAGGCGGTCATCGTTGTTCCTTCCGTCCACCCTGGGCCTTTCAAGAACATTGGAAGCAGCCTTTTGCCCGCACTGCTCAAGGCTGACCTTGAGAAGGAGCTAAATTGCGTAGCGTGCGTTCCTCACGGCATGCTCGGGCACGAGTACGATTTGGCTTCCCAGTTTCAGAACAAGAAGGTCATTGCCGATGTCGTCACCAGCGTCAGAAACTTGGAAGTTCACGATGAAAATGCTTCTCCGTTCGTCACGGTTACGAACGGTCTAGCAACGGCTTGCTGCCAGATATTCGGTAGGTTCGCATTCATCTCTTTCACACTTGCGCCAAAGACTATCGAGGATTTGCCGCAGGAACTAGGCCAGTTTGTTCGCGAAGAAGCAGAGAAGCGTGCTCTGCGTCTCTGCGCAGTCGTTAATGCACATAACAGCATCGACGGAACAGCGGAGATGCAGGAGTCACTGGCCTCTCTAAGAGATGTTGCAGCCAAATGCTTCGACAAGGTCTTGTCGTTCAAACAGTCGCCGTATGAGATAGGGGTTGCCTCCGTGTTCCCGAAGGAGTTCAGTCTTGAAGATGGGATGGGCTCTGGCGGCATCACAACACTCGTGGTCAAAAGCGGTCAGCAGAAGGCTGCCTACGTTGTCATCGACGGCAATAACATGGTCTCTGGGCTGCGTGAACGCATCCTCTCATCATTGCGGTCGATAGGTATCGACGACGGGGAGGTCTTCACAACTGACACACATGCAGTAACCGCTCTGATATTGACCAAGGGCGGCTACCATCCGGTCGGCGAGGCTATGGAAAACGAGAAACTGATAAACTACGTCAAAGAAGCAACAATCAATGCATTGGCCAAGCTGGAAAAGACGGGCTTCTCATGCCGCAGCATAACGGTACCCAACGTCAAAGTCATCGGGGCAAAAAAGCTTGAAGCCTTATCTGCTCTGATAGAAGGGGCTATTCAGAGATCGAAAAGAGCGATTGTTCCTGTCTTCGGCGTTAGCGGTCTGCTTCTGATGTTGCTTTTGATGTTTGTTTGAGCTAACACTAATATGTTTGAAGTCGCCCATGCTTAATTTCTGACTGGAAGGGTTGAAGCAGTGATTAAAGAGATAAGGATCCACGGCCGCGGTGGACAAGGAAGCGTCACTGCAGCTGAGGTTTTGGCACACGCTGCCTTCTTCGAAGGCAAGTGTGTTCAAGCTTTTCCATATTTCGGGGCAGAGCGGCGTGGAGCTCCGGTTAAAGCTTTCGCGCGCATAAGCAATGAGCCCATGCTGATTCACAGTCAAGTTTACGCTCCCGACTATGTCATAGTGCTCGACCCTTACATCTACAGGGTGGTGGACGTTACAGAAGGCATGAAGAAAGGGGGCGTAATCGTCATCAACACGACCAAAAAGCCTGAAGAAATCGGCTTGAAAGGCTGGCGCGTTGCAACGGTAGACGCAACCGGAATAGCTTTGGAGCTAAACCTGCTCGTAGCTGGCTTCCCCATCGTCAACACCTCGATCCTTGGAGCTTTCGCCAAAGCAACAGGCGAAGTAAAGCTTGAAAGCGTTCTCAAAGCTGTGAGAGAAACATGGGCGGGTGCCGCTGGAGAAAAGAACTCGCGAGCAACTGAACTGGCGTATGAACGGCTGACTAAATGGTGGGATGGTGCAGCCTAGTGACCGTAGCGCCAAAGAGCCGTAAGCAGCTTCCGGTCACGCCGCTGTCTTGCCCTACAGTTGGAAGCATGGGGAAGACAGGATCTTGGCGAACCTTCCGGCCTGAAATTGACTATTCCAAGTGTACACGCTGCACTCTATGCTGGGTCTATTGCCCAGACGCAGCCATAACAAGGCAAGAGGACGATTCCCCGAAAATAGACTATGACTACTGCAAGGGCTGTGGAGTGTGCGCTAACGAGTGTCCGACCAAAGCGATAAAGATGAAAAGAGAGGAAGAGTAGATGGTTCAAACCGTTATCGACACAGCCAACCATATTGCCGGCTACGCCGCAAGAGCAGCGCGGGTCAAAGTCGTCGCAGCGTACCCCATTACCCCCCAGACAACCATAGTCGAAAAAATCGCGGACTTCGTTGAAAACAAAGAGATGGACGCAGAATACATTCGCGTCGAATCAGAACACAGCGCGATGGTGGCATGTATAGGCGCCGCCGCCACGGGCGTCAGAACATTCACAGCGACTTCTGCCCACGGTCTCGCTCTCATGCATGAAGCTCTCCACTGGGCATCAGGATCGCGACTACCCATCGTCATGGCCGTTGTCAACCGCGCCATGGGAGCACCGTGGAGCATATGGCCAGACCTAAGCGACTCCCTCTCTCAACGGGACACTGGGTGGATTCAGTTCTACTGCGCCGAGAGCCAAGAGGTTTTCGACACGATAATTCAGGCCTACAAGCTCTGTGAGGATGAGCGAGTGTTCCTCCCCGCCATGGTGTGTCTCGAAGGCTTTATCCTATCACACACCTACAGCCCAGCAAACATTCCGGATCAGGAGAAAATCGATGCTTACCTACCGAACTACAAGTCAGGCTGGATCTTAGACGTTGATCGTCCCTATTCGCACGCAAATCTGGTCTCGCCTGAATGGTACATGGAGTTCCGCTACATGATTCAGGAAGCAATGGAAAACGCCAAGAGGCTCATCCCCCAAATCGACAAAGAGTACGGGAAACGCTTCGGCACCGAATACGGAGGACTTGTAGAGAAGTACAAGTGCGAAGACGCAGAATTGATAATGCTCACGATGGGAACAATCGGAAGCGACGCCAAGCTTGCAGTAGACAAGCTGCGCAAAGAAGGACAGAAAGTCGGGTCTGCAAGGATACGCGTTTACCGCCCGTTCCCCACCGAAGAGATAGTGAAACTCGCGGAAAACGCGCGCATGCTTGCAACCATAGATCGCCACATCTCCTTCGGCATGGAAGGTTTTCTAGCCGCAGAAACTAAGGCCTCACTGTTCAACCAGAAAGACCATCCCCACGTCGCAGGTTTCATCGCAGGGTTAGGAGGAAGAGACGTAACCTCGGAAACCGTTGAAAAGATAGCAAAGAAATCACTGAAATATATGAAAGACGGCAAAGTGGAAAAAGAAACTGAATGGGTCGACCTGAGAGAGTGAACAAGATGGTCACAGTGAAAGATCTTCCCAAAGAAGAATACTTGCTCAAAGGACACGCTGCTTGCGCAGGCTGCGGTCCAGCCATTTCCCTCCGAATGCTATTCAAAGCATTGGGGAAAAAAATAATCCTAGTCGTCCCCGCCTGCTGCACGACTGTAATCCAGGGACCATACCCCTACACGTCTTCCGCAGTTCCACTTCAGAACATTCTCTTCGAATCCACGGGCGCAGCGGCTTCAGGAATCTCTGCGGCACTCAAGCAGAGAAAACTCGAGGACATAACCGTCGTCGGCTGGGCGGGAGACGGCGGCACA
>Ga0315277_10003571_pt1 | contig 21056 bp, 19 predicted proteins | sample YL17G05_15_MG_FD_203695 | JGI IMG/M metagenome (GOLD analysis project Ga0315277, IMG submission 203695) | Sediment microbial communities from Yellowstone Lake, YNP, Wyoming, USA - YL17G05_15 | ecosystem: Environmental > Aquatic > Freshwater > Lake > Sediment | place: USA: Wyoming | collected... | reverse complement strand
GGCTTTTCTACTGTCTCATGTCTTTTGTCTCCTGCTTTTCCTGAGGGGACACCGGTGACTGTCCCTCTGTCCTCCATCTGCTCAACAGCCGGCTTTTCTACTGTCTCATGTCTTTTGTCTCCTGCTTTTCCTGAGGGGACACCGGTGACTGTCCCTCTGTCCTCCATCTGCTCAACAGCCGGCTTTTCTACTGTCTCATGTCTTTTGTCTCCTGCTTTTCCTGAGGGGACACCGGTGACTGTCCCTCTGTCCTCCATCTGCTCAACAGCCGGCTTTTCTACTGACTCCTGACTCCTGGCTCCTGACTCCTTCCTTTACTTCATCTCCTGCCAGCTGTCGCCAAGGCCCATCTCGACACGCAAGGGCACTTTCAGCGAGATCGCATTCTCCATCTCATACCGGACAATTTCCTGGACCTGTTCAACTTCCCGCTTCGGACTCTCGAGAACCAATTCGTCGTGCACCTGGAGAAGAATTTTAGTAGATAGGCCCTTGTTTTGTAAAGCCTTCCAGATCCTGATCATGGCGATCTTAATGATGTCTGCCGCCGTACCCTGGATCGGCGTGTTTACCGCCGTGCGTTCGGCGAACTGGCGCAGGGAGAAGTCTTTGTTGTAGATATCAGGGATGGGACGGATCCTCCCCAATAGCGTGCGCACCAGGCCTTTGGTCCGCGCTTCCTCAACGGTACGGTCCAGCCACGAACGGACCCCCCGGTAGCGGGCAAAATAGGCGTCGATGCAGGCCTGAGCGTCCTCGCGCGAAATCCCCAACCGCTGGGAGAGCCCGAAGGCGGACAAACCATAGGCAATCCCGAAATTGATCATTTTGGCCTTGCGGCGGCACTCTGATCGATTGACCCTTTCCTCTTCGCTGAACATCTCGCGCGCGGTGCGCTCATGAATATCTTCGTCCTTGCGGAAAGCGTCGATGAGCACCGCGTCTTCAGACAAATCCGCCAGAATCCGGAGTTCAATCTGTGAATAATCGGCTGAAATCAGCCGGTTGCCGGCCTCCGGCACGAAAGCGCCCCGGATACGACGCCCGAGATCCGTCCGGATCGGGATGTTCTGGAGGTTGGGATCGGAACTGGAAAGCCGTCCGGTAGCCGTTCCGGTCTGGTGGAAGCTGGTATGAACCCTGCCGGTATCGGGATTGATCAGGGCAGGAAGCGTGTCGACATAGGTCGATTTCAGCTTGGAGAACTGCCGGTATTCCAGGATCAGGCGCGGAAGTTCATAGGATTCCGCCAGCTCTTCGAGGACCGCCTGGTCGGTGCTGTACCCCTTGGTTTTGCGGGTCTTTTTCATCATCGGCAGGTGGAGCTTCTCAAAAAGGATTTCGCCCAGCTGGCGTGGCGAATTGATGTTGAATTCCATTCCGGCAGATTCGTAGATGCTGCGCGTGAGGCCGGCAAGGTGCGCTTCCATTTCTTCTGAGAGCGCCTTCAGCACTTTGGGATCAACTTTGACTCCTTTCTGTTCCATGTCGCAAAGCACCGGGATGAGCGGCAGTTCGATCTCATCATACAAGGTACGCAGGCCGAGCGCATCCAACTGCGGATCGACAAGGTCATGGAGAAGGCGCACCGCATCCGCTTCGCTGCTGAGCGCGCGGCCCCATTCTTCACGAGCCGCTTCGGTCGGAAGCAGGCCGCTGGTTTCGCGGCCGCCGGGAAGAGAGATGTGGAGCTGCTCCAAAGACCAGCGGCTCAAACTGTAATCTCCGATGTGCGGGGCGGTCAGAAAGGCCATCACCATCGCATCATCCACCCCCGCCCTCATTTGGATGCCGCGGCATTGCTGCGCCTGTGCGGCAAGCTTGGCGTCCCAGCAGATGATTTTCAGGGCGGGATTGCGGGCGGCCTGGTCCCAGGCGCGCGCAATTACCGGATTTTTCAGATCCAGCAGCACTGCCGGCTCGGAGCCATTGCTGAGGCACGCAGCTTCAGCCGTCCGGCGGCCGAGGGGGCCATCCGCGAGTTTCAGGGCAAGGCAAATCCTGGGGCGGCCTGCCAACTCCTCGAAAAAACCGGCGGCATTTTCCGGAGTCAGCCATTCCGCTTTCGGCATCTCCTTCCGGTCCTGGTCAGAAAACTCCACCATCAGGGACCTGAATCCGAGATCGGCAAAAAGCCGGAAGGCGGCTGACCGGTCGGGAGGCCTGGTCATGAGTTCATCCAGGTTCAATTCCAGAGGGAGGTCCTGGTGGATGGTCGCCAGCTCGCGGCTGGTCCGGATCAACTCTGCGTTATCCCTCAGGCTCTCCTGATAAGTCTTCCTTTTGACCTTGTCCCAGTTTGCCAGCGCGTTTTCTAGCGTGCCGTAGGTCTGGATGAGTTCCCTGGCGCCCTTCTCCCCAATGCCGGGAGCCCCTGGAATGTTGTCAGAAGCATCCCCCCAGAGCCCTAACAGATCGGGAACCTGGGCCGGTGTCACCCCGAGCTTTTCGACGACCCTGGCGGCATCCACCATCTGGTTGTCCTTCATCGGATCCAGGATGTAGATGTTGTCGTTAACCAGCTGCATCATGTCCTTGTCGCTGGTCACCACGATTGAGGTCAATCCGGCGTCGATCGCCTTGCACGCCAGGGTTCCAATGACGTCGTCCGCTTCGTAACCCGGTGCGGAAATGACTGGAATCCGGAAAGCTTCGCAGACTTTGCCGATAAGCGGAACCTGCACGGAGAGCTCCTCCGGCATCGGCTTGCGCGTGGCCTTATAGCTTTCCAGTTTCTCGTGCCGTACCGTGGGGCCTTCCAGGTCGAATGCCACCGCTATGTAATCGGGCTTCTGATCGTCGATGATTTTGCGCAGCATCGAGGTGAAACCGTAAATCGCGTTGGTGGGAAATCCCTTGGAGTTGGTCAACCTCGGTATGGCATAGTAAGCACGGTAGATGTGCGACATGCCATCGATCAGTATCAGTCGCTTTCGGCTCACGCTTGTTCCTTCTTGAATGAGGATTCACGCAGACTGGATTCCATTGTAGCATGAAGGCAGGATGGCATCAGGATGGAAACTCATAGTAGGGGGTGTGGGAATGACAGGTGAGGAGAATCCGGAAACGAAACTGATAGCGCATGACAAGATCTATCGTGGAAAGATCGTCGACCTGATGGTGGACACCATCTCGCTTCCTTCAGGAAAAAGCGCCATCCGCGAGGTCGTCAAACACCCCGGCGGCGTGGTGGCGATTCCGCAGCTCGCGGACGGCAGCTTGCTGCTGATCCGCCAGTTTCGTTACCCCTTGCAGAAATTCATCTTCGAATTCCCGGCCGGTAAGCTTGACAGCGGACAAACGCCCATTGATACCATGCACCGTGAACTCGAAGAAGAAACCGGCTATCGGGCGTCTGAGATGATTCACCTTTCCTCTTTTTACACTTCCCCCGGCTTCTGCGACGAGATCATTCACCTGTTCCTGGCTTCGGGCCTGATCCCGGTCGGCCAGCGTCTCGAGGATGGGGAACATATTGTAGTGGAAAGATTTACGCTCGATGAGTGCCTGCGAATGGTTGAATCCGGGGAGATCGCCGACGCCAAAACGATCCTGGGAATCCTCTGGTACCGGAATATCACTATCCATCGCTGCCCGTGACTCACTTGGGTAAGCCGCCTTTGGCGGCTTGACTCGCAAAGGCTCTGCCCTGCGCTGTCTGCAGCGGAGTTTGTTGCCATGCAAACGCCAGGCCGCATTTCCTCAAATCTCCTCATTATCACCACTTTGTGTTATACTTTTTTTCCATATTTTGAGGGCACATTCTATGAAGAAGATCGCAGCCGGTTCGGAGGTTGAGGCTTACTGCACTAAATGCAAACTGGTTCTGTCTCATACCGTTGTGACGATGGTGGGCGCCAAGCCGCGCCGCGTAAAGTGCAATACTTGCGAAGGGGAGCACAACTACCGGGCCGAAAAGCCCAAGTCCAAGGCCGCCGCCCCGAAGGCTGAGAAGGTCAAAAAAGCAAAAACTCCGGGCAAAAGGGTCCGTCAATCCTGGACGGAGATCATGCAGGAAGCTTCTGCCAAGCCTCACAAGACCTACAGCATGGCAGGAAGCTTTGGCGAGGGCGACTGGATCGAACATTCCACCTTCGGCCTGGGCTGCGTCCAGTCCTTCACTCCGCCGAACAAGATTGTGGTTCGTTTCGCAGATTCCACCAAAATGCTCATCTGCAACCGGAGCTAGGTGAAACTCGTTCTGCCGGCTGAAAGTACTCTTCTCGGAGCAGTCCGCCTGCTGATCCCGGGTGCATCCAACCGCACGCTGAGACAGATGCTGGAACGCGGACGGATAAGCCTCAACGGAAAAATCCACAAAGTCGCGGCACACCGCGTTTTCCCCGGCGATCGGCTCGAGGTCCTGGTCCGGGGCGAATCCCGGGCCGGATTGCACGGCTTGAAGATCGTCTTTGAAGACAATGACCTGCTGCTCGTGGAAAAACCCTCAGGGTTGCTGACGGTGGCAACCATGCACGAGCGGGACAGGACCGCCTACGCTTTCCTGCGGGAACATCTGAAGGAACGGGATCCCCGGCTCAAGCTCTTTGTCGTTCATCGCCTTGACAAATTTGCCAGTGGCGTGCTCGTGTTCGCAAAATCCGAACCGGTTCAATCCAGGCTGCAGGAACTTTTCAGCCGGCATGAGATTGAACGCAGGTATTGGGCAATCGTCGAAGGCCGTGTGGCGAGAGATCAGGGCACCATTCGCAGCCGGCTTGCAGAGAACCCGGCCCAGCGCATGCATTCCACGAAGGATGCAGCCAAAGGGAAAGAGGCCGTTACTCACTACCGCGTGCTCCGCAGATTTCCTCAGTTGACGGCCCTCGAGATCCGGCTGGAAACCGGGAGAAAAAACCAGATCCGGGTCCATCTTTCGGAGATGGGCCATCCAATAGCCGGCGACCGCGCCTACGGCGGCACATCCGATCCCATGGGAAGGCTCGGGCTGCACGCATTCCTGCTGGCGTTCAGACACCCTGGGTCCGCCGCCCCCGTCCGCCATCAGACCGGAATTCCCCCCGAATTCGCGCGCTACCTGCCAAAGTAATCGCACACGCCTGATCCGCACAGCGGGGCAAACCGAAACAATCTTCGGGATCGGGGTTGTCATCGCTATCGGTTCGCGGTTGATTTCAATAGCAAGGTCCTCTGGTTTGTCCTGGTTTCGATTCCCGATTCCGATAGCGACCCCGATACCAACCCCGACCCCGAGGATTCTTGGCTCATGCTCCCGCAGAGCAACGGCTCGCCTGAACGGCTGAGCCTTTCAGGATCGCACGGCCCTGTCCTTTCTGACGTGCGCCGCTCCGTCGTTCCTGACGATGGCTTTCAAAAAAGTGATGATTTTTTATGCGTTTTGTGGTCTTAACAGCTGATAAAAAATTCGTCACATTAGTAACTGATCGTGATAGGATTAGTTCACCTATGAGATATTTTCACACGTTAACTTTCCGTGTGCTGGCGGGTTCGTGTGTCCTGCTGATCGCATTGTTCGGCGTCTACACTTATTTTGCGGTGACTTTTCATTCCGCCCAGATGCTGGAGGGGGTGCGCGATCATGCGATCTCGGTGAGCGGGGTTATCAAGCACTCCACTCACTACAGCATGTTGAGGGGACGCAACCAGGATGCTTACGAGATCATGAAAAAGATCGCCGAGGAGCCCGGGGTTGAAGGAATCTGGATCTACAACAAGCGTGGCATGATCATGTTCTCGACCGATGTTTCACAGCAGGGAAGCGTGGTGGACATGCGTGCCGAAGCGTGTGACATCTGTCATGAGAGCAACAAGCCGATCCAGTCAGTTCCAAGCAAGGTTCCCTGGCGGTATTATCCGGCAAGTCAAGGAAAGGGATATCGTCTTGTCGGGTATATCAATCCGATTTACAACGAACCTGCCTGTTTCGGCTGTCATTCCCGCGATCAGACGGTTCTGGGAGTGCTGGACGTCCGCATGTCGCTGCGGAAGGTCGATGAGAATATCGCGCAGGCGCGCACCAAGCTGATCCTGTATGCCGTGGTCGGCACGGTGGTAGTCATGCTGGCCTCCGGCGTTTTTCTTTCCGCCACCGTATACCGGCCGGTCCGCAAGCTGCGGGAAGGGACCAGGCAGATTTCCGCGGGCAACCTGGAGTACCGCATCCCGTTGATTTCGAAGGACGAGATCGGGGAGCTGGCGCGGGCTTTTAATGAGATGACCCAGAGTCTGCAAAGGGCGCAGCAGGAAAACAGGCACTGGTCGCAGATGCTGGAGAAGCGGGTTGAAGAAAAGACGGCGGAGCTGAAGCAGATTCACGAGCAGATTCTTCAGATTGAGAAGATGACGTCGCTCGGCAAACTTTCAGCCACCGTGGCGCATGAGCTTAACAATCCGCTGGCCGGAATATTGAACTACACCAAGCTGATCACCAAGAGGCTCCGCAAGCTCGAATCCACTCCAGTTACCAAGTCGACGCTGGAGGATCTGGACCTGATCACAGGCGAGGTGCAGCGCTGCGGCAATATTGTGAAGAACCTGCTGATGTTTTCCAGGCGCCAGGTAGGAGAATTCGGACTGGTTCCGGTGGCCTCCGTGATCGCCAAGGCGGTGCGCCTGATGCAGCACCACTTCAAGATCTCAAATGTGAGATTCCGGGAAGAAATCGCCGTGCCCGAAGCCATGTTGATGTGCGATGAAAACCAGGTGCAGCAGGCATTGGTGGCATTATTTGTAAATGCCGTGGAAGCGATGCCGGACGGCGGAGGGCTTACCCTGGCTGCCGGACGCGACTCGTTGGGCCGTATACGGATCGATATTGCGGACACGGGCGCCGGAATCCGTGCCGAAGCCATGCCACATCTTTTCGAGCCGTTTTTCACAACCAAGAGCGAAGGCCAGGGGATCGGACTGGGGCTGTCGGTCGTTTACGGCATCATGGAGCGCCACGACGGTTTGGTTTCGGTGCGGTCCGAGCCCGGCAAAGGAACCGTGGTCACCTTGATCTTTCCTTCTGCCGAGAAGCAGAGCGCGCGGGAGGAACAGGCTGACGCTCGTCAATCCACCCGGGGTGCGCGATGAATCAGAAGACATCCATACTGGTCGTAGACGACGAGAAGATCGTCAGGGAGTCGCTTACCAAGTGGTTCATCGAGGACGGCTTCCATGTCGGCGGCGCGGAGGATGCCGTGGCCGCCATCCGCCAGCTTCAGGCACAGCGCTGGGACATCATTCTTCTCGACATCAAGATGCCGGGAATGGACGGGATGGAGCTGCAGCAGCGCGTCCGGGAGATCGATCCGCTGGCATCAGTGATTTTCATCACCGCGCACGCTTCCGTGGACACTGCGGTGCAGGCTCTGAAATCCGGCGCCTTCGATTATGTGACCAAACCGGTGGACCCCGACTACCTTTCGCACCTGATCCGCAACGCGATCAAACACCGGGCACTCATGCAAGAGAATGTCAAGCTCAAGGAACAGATTGCCGAGTTTCCGAAGCTCAACGAGATTATCGGCGAATCGCCGGCCATGCAGCAGGTGTTCGAAATGGTCGAAACCGTCGCAAAGACGGACACGACCGTCATGCTCCGCGGCGAAAGCGGCACCGGGAAGGAGCTGATTGCCCGTGCCGTCCACAGCAACAGCGAGAGGCGCTATTTCCCGATCGTCACGATCAACTGCGGGGCCATGACGGAAGGCGTGCTCGAAAGCGAACTCTTCGGCCATGAACGAGGGGCCTTTACCGGCGCTCAGTTCCGGCGCAAGGGCAAGATCGAACTTGCCGATCAAGGGACGCTGTTCCTGGATGAAATCGGCAACGTCTCCATGAAGACGCAGGTGGACCTTCTGCGCGTGCTGGAGACCAGGCAGTTTTCGCGGGTCGGCGGCAATGACATCATCAAGGTCGATTTCCGGATCATCTGCGCCACCAACAAGGATCTCGAGCGCGCGATCCAGGAGAACACCTTCAGGGAAGATCTTTATTACCGCCTGAATGTCTTTACCATCTTCGTGCCGCCGCTGCGCGAGCGCAAGTCGGACATACCTCTGCTGGTGGACTATTTCATCAGGAAGTATGCGGAGGTCATGGCCAAGCCGATCGCTTCCGTATCTCCGGAAGCCATGGATGTGCTGGTTGCCTATAACTGGCCGGGGAACATACGTGAGCTGGAGAACGCAATCGAACGCGCGATGGTCGTGGGCAAGCCGCCCGCGATCGGCCCGGATGACCTGCCGTTCCGGCTTTCAGACCGAAACAGCATGCCGCACAGCGGATCGCTCGCGGCGATCGAGAAGGCCCACATCGCTCGCGTGCTGGAGCGCAACCACTGGAACATCTCGCGGTCGGCGGAGATCCTCGAAATCGACCGGGTCACGCTCTACAACAAGATCCACAAATACGGCCTCAGGAAACCCTGACCGCCACGGAGCGCGGGCCTCCCGCCCGCATTTGCAATATCCTATCCCCAAGAGTGCTTGCGGGCGGGAGGCCCGCGCTCCAGAGTCAGAGCGGGTAGGCTTCGGGGCGGCGGTCGAGCAGGAAGTGGCGTCGCGCCGCGCATTCCTTCAGCAGGGAGAAATCCAGATCGGCGTACAGGATATGATCTTCCCCGGCCGGAGCCCGGGCGATCACCCGCCCCATCGGATCCGTCACGAAGGATTCTCCGGCAAAGGTCAGGCAATCTTCCCTGCCGACGCGGTTCGACAGGGCCGCGAAGTAGCCGTTCTGGAAGCTGGCCGCCTGAAGCTCCGCTTCGAGGACGCCGGGCGGCCATTCGCCGACTGAGCCGGCTTGCGGCACAACGACGATCTCGGCCCCTTTGATGCCAAGCGCCCTGGTGTATTCCGGAAAGTGGCGGTCGTAGCAGATCGCAACCCCGATGCGCCCTGCCCTGGTCTCATACACCGGCGCACCGCAATTCCCCGGATGATAGAAATCCTTCTCGCGGAAACAGGGCGCCTCGATGATGTGCACCATGCGGGTGACTCCCAGCAGGCGCCCATCCGCATCGATCACGGGAGAGGAATCGTAGGTGCGATCGCCGTCCCGTTCATAGAGGTTGAGCACGACCACCACGCCGAGCTTCCGCGCCAGGCCCGCAAACAGTGCGGTCGTCGGACCGGGAACCGGCTCGGACCACGGTTCCGGCTGTTCGTCGCGCCCGCGCTGCGGGAAAAAACGCAGAAAAGCCAGTTCAGGAAAAACCACGAGCCCGGCGCCGTGCGCCGCGGCTTCCTCAAGAGCGCCGAGGCCCCTTTGGATATTGGCCTCCCTGTTGGAGGCGGCATGCTGCTGTATCAATGCGATCTTCATCGGACGACTCCTGCCTGGTGTCCAGGCTGCAATTGCGAAAGACCAATATATAGCGGCCGCGCCCAAAGGCAAATGGTCTCTGTGATTTCTAACTGCGATTCAGACAGTGGGAATTGCACGAACGATGGATCATAAGCCAACGGAGCCGCGCGCGTAAGCAAGCGGATATTTGAAGACTTTTCAGCCGCATTAGACGCGAACTGTTTGACTCTCCCATATCCGCTTGCTGACGCGCGCGGCTCTGTTTGCCGTACCACGCCCCACTGTCTGAATCGCAGGTGATTTCTATCTGCGGCGGCGAGCGGTTGAGTCCCACTTCCAATTGCACCCTTCCGCTCTTTCCTCATTGCTTCACCGGGCACCGGAAATGTATATTGGCAGCAGGGGCGCTCGAGGCGCAGGGGAAGGCTCATGAAGGGCATGGAACGATCGGCTGGATATGGATCCTCGGGACACACACAGCGCTGACGCCGGACAGTCCACCCCGTTCACGTGGGTAGCCAATGGGGACGCATTTCAGGACATGCTCGAGGTCCTGAGGCCCTCTTCCCGCATCGCCATCGATATCGAAGCGGACAGCCTCTATCACTACTTCGAAAAGGTGTGCCTGATCCAGATATCCTCCGACAACAAGACTTTCATCCTGGATCCCCTGGCGGTCCGCGACCTGAATGCTCTCGGCACGATCCTGGCTGATCCCGGAGTCGAAAAGGTGTTTCACGCCGCCAACTACGACTTGTTCTGCCTCAAGCGTGACTACAGCTTCATTTTCAAAAACATCTTCGACACCCATGTTGCCGCCCAGCTGGTGGGTTTCGAGCAGCTCGGCCTGGACGCGCTCCTGGAAAAACTGCTCGCCGTCACGCATTCCAAGAGGCGTCAGCGCGACGATTGGTCGCGGCGTCCGCTCGAATCCGAACAGCTCGAGTACGCGGCGATGGACACCCACCATCTGCTGCAGATCCGGGACCTGCTCGAAAAGCAGCTGGGCGACCGGGGGCGCATGTCGTGGGCTCGGGAAGAATTTGACCTGATTGCGGAAACGGAAACCAGCGAACGGGAGTTCGACCCGGAGGGATTCCGGCGGATCAAGGGAAGCAAGGACATCCCGTTGCAGCAAATGGCGGTGCTCAGGGCGCTCTACCTGCTGCGCGACCGCTATGCGCGCGAATTGGACGTGCCCCCCTTCAAGGTCATGAACAACTCCGTGCTCATGGATCTGACCCGCCATCCACCGCATTCTTCCGGCGAAATGTTCAAGCGGCCGGGGATTTCCTTCCGGGTTGCACGCAGGCTCGGGGGAGAAATATTGCGGGTCATCGAAAGAGCCCGGACGGAGGATCCGTCGTCGCTGGCGCCGCCGGCCCGCATCGCCGGGAAAATTTCATCCCGTGAAGTGAAAGAGCGTCTGGAAGCGCTCCGCCGCTGGCGCCGTGACAAGGCGGTTGCGCTGCAACTCCCTGTCGGTGTGATTTTCCCCGGCACGCTGCTGGAAACTCTTGCATTCGCACTGCCGTCAGACCTCGCCGGGCTGGAAAAGATCTCCGGGATGCGGCGCTGGCGCATTCACGAATTCGGCGCCGAGATTCTCCAGGTTCTCCATCAATGAAAACAACAGGCGGGCGCGTGCACGGATTCCCGGCACGGTTCGTAAGGCGCCTCCGGCGACTCCGCCGCACGGAATGGCTTCAGTGCCTGATGCAACTGGCGCTCACAGGATTGGAGAGCCTGTGCGACTTCTTCCTGGCTCAGTCCAAGGGAGGCCGCAATCTCAGACACCGGTTTGCCGCCGTAGTGCACGCTGATGAAAATCCGGCGCTGCAGTTCAGGCCAGGAATCAAGGCATTCCATGATTGCCCGCGACAGCAGGTTCCGTGAAATTTCGAAGTTGAATGTGACGGCAGCCATTTCGAACCTCCAATGCCTTGCACTATTCCATACATCCTGTAATACTGGCTTAGACGCAGAATGGTTCAAAAATGTTTTCTCATGAATTTCTGAGGCTCTCCGATGAGGCTAGTAAGAAGGAGGCGGAGGGACCTATGAAAAGTTGCGATTTCGAGAAGCTGGTTCGTTATCTGGACAAGCAGTTGGGCCTGGACGAAAAGCTCGACGTGCTCGATCACCTGGACCATTGTGAAATCTGCCGCGATGCCGTATTCCACATCTCCCGTGATCGGGACGGCAGTCTCTTTTACCACCGTCCCTACAAGGCGGAAAAAGTCCTGGCAAGATAATGAGGGCTTGTCAGCCGGCTTTGGGAGCGTAGTAGCCTCTGCGTGCCTTGATGTTGACTCCGGGCACCTTGCAGCGCAGATCAATGCGGCGGAAAGATCCGTCCCGTTTTGGATTCGTTGTGCGGTAGGCAAGGCTGTATTGCCCCTTCAATTCCTCCCCGATTGCGCGGAATGCTTCCCGGATCTCCTCGAATCTGAATCCGGGAGAAAAGAAATTGCCGCCCGTATCCCGCGAGAACTTCTTCAGAACATCGAAACTGACCACATCCGTTCCGCGCACGCCGATTCCATAAATGAGCACGTCGTTCCTCTGCGCGACCTCGATCGCCTCTCTCTCCTTGATCTTGCTTGAGGTGTCGGTGCCATCCGTGATGATGACAATCACCTTGCGCCCGGTTTCCTGCTTGAGTTTCTCTTCCACGGCCAGGTAGATCGCATCATAGAGCGCTGTTGCATTTCCCGCCCGCAGCGAGTCAAGAGCGGCAGTCAGGCGGTCTATATCTTCGGTGAAGTCCTGGACCAGGTTGACTTCTTTGTCAAACTGGATGATCAGCGCCAGATCCTTGTTCTCGCGCAGCACATTGCGGAAAAACTCGACCGCGGTCTTCTTCTCATACTCCAGCCTGGCTTTCACACTGCCGCTGGTGTCGATCAGAAGCGCGATCGTGTGCGGGATGTCCGATTCCTTCGTCCAGTCATTGAAGTAGTCGACCGTTTGAGGCTTGTTGTCCTCGAAAACCTGAAAATCTTCCGCTTTGAGGCCGGATATCATCTTGCCGTCGCGGTCGGTCGCCGTGAAAACCACATTGACCAAGGCAACCTCAGTCCGGATTGTTGTCTGCGGGATCTGGACGGCCGTTGGGGATGGGGGTGCATTGACAGCCAATGCCAGGGGGATCAGGACCAAAGCAGTCAGCGTTCGCATCATATCCTCATAGAGTCGGAAAGGCCCTGGAAGTTTCAGTGAATGCTCCACGAAACCCGGGCAAACTCCTATCCCTGGCGAACGAAGAGAATGCGGGAGCAGCTGTCGCAGACGTGGATCTCCTCGGCCCGCAGCAGGTCTGTGATCACCTGCGGGCGAATGCGCACATGGCAGGCCGAGCACAGCTCGTTCCTTGCTTCCGCCATCGCCACACCTTTGCGCGCGTCGGCAATGCGCTTGTAGCGCGCCAGCAACTCGGGCAGAACCCGGCATTCCAGATCGGCTTTTTCCCGGAAAAGCCCGGAAACCTCCGCCTCCAGCACCGGCACCGACTGTTCGGCATTGCGGGTCTGGAACTCCACCTCAGCCTGCTTAGCTTTGAGCTGCTCCTCTTCCTGGGCCAGCTTGCCCTCCATCGATTCCATCTGATCCATCAGATCGAGGATGCCGTCCTCGGCAGACCGAATCTGGTCCTCGGCGATCTGAATCTCGTGCAACATGGCCGTGTATTCCTTGTTGGTCTTCACGGTCATGAGCTGTTCCTTGTAGCGCGACAGCTTGGTGCGCATCATTTCGACCTCATTTTCGCGCGCGCGCCGCTGCTTCGCGTGATCCTGGTAGAGCGCGACTCGAGCCTGATGATTCCGCACCAACTCCTGGAGCTCGTTCTGATAGGTTTTTGTCCGTTCGGGTATTTCGGAGATTTGTTTCTTGAGGATGACGATCTTCTGGTCGATATCTTGCAGGGTGATCAGGTTGCGGAGGTCGGGATTTACCTGCAAGTCCCCTCCGCATTCCCCCGGAGGAAAAAGGACGGCAATCGCCGGCAGCCGGGAGGCCCCGGGGACGCGCATGGCTCTTTTTTCTCTGGTTTCTTCATGCCTGTCACTTACGTTAACTGGAATGGTAATATACCCAACTGTTGACATGGCTGTCAACGCATTCGAGTCTGGCAGAGGTTCTTTGAATTTCAAACCGCGGAGATCGCCGGCGGCTGCCGCCGATCCGGGAAGGGAACTCATGCGCGCAGTAATACAAAGGGTGGATCGGGCATCGGTCCGCGTCGGGGGCGTGGAGATCGCAGGCATCGCCAAAGGCATCCTGGCCCTGGTTGCGGTTCATAAAAACGACACCCACACGGACCTCGAATGGATGGCCCGGAAGATTGTCGAATTGCGCATCTTTGACGATGCGGAGGGAAAACTGAACCTTGGCCTGCTCGACATCGGCGGCCAGCTATTGATGGTCTCGCAATTCACCCTCTACGGCGATTGCCGCAAGGGCAGGAGGCCGTCCTATTCCGACTCGGCGCCCCCTGTGGAAGCGCGCAAGTTGTACGAACGGTTTGTGGAGATCGTCCGGCAATCGGTTCCGGGGGTTCAGGACGGCCGGTTCCAGGCGGAAATGAACGTAGAACTGGTCAACTCGGGACCGGTCACCCTGATACTCGAGTCTCCGGGAAACAGGACCCGCAGCGACACTGTCTGACTTGCGGATCCCGTTTTGGGAAGTGTTGTCAGTGTAAGGGATTTTCATGTAATCTCCATCTGTTGGCGGGAGAGACTCAGTGGCGATTTTCAATTCCCAGAACCTGCTCATTGATGCAGACGATACGCTCTGGGAGAACAACATATATTTCGAACGGGTCATCGGGAAGGTGACCGCTTTGCTGGACGGCGCCGGCGCGGATACTCAAACGTTTCGAGCCGAACTGGACGATGCGGAACGCCGCCGCATTCCGGTGCAAGGCTATGGCACGGTCAATTTCATGCAATCGCTGGTTGAAACTTTTGAGAGGTTTCTTCCGGTCCCATCCAGCACATTGTCCGCCGAAGTGCAGGGCCTTGCCCTGTCAATTCTCGATCACCCGGTCGAGGTCCTGGAGGGTGTCCCGGAAACGCTGGCCTACCTTTCCGGCCGGCACACGCTGTTCCTGGTAACCAAAGGAAACCAAAAGGAGCAGTCCGGCAAAATTCGCAAATCCAACCTCCAAGGATATTTTCAGGGGATTGAAATTCTTCCGGAGAAGGATACGCGCGCATTTTCCAGACTCCTCGATAGCCGCGGTTGGGAACCATCCAGATCCTGGATGATCGGAAACAGCCCGCGTTCCGACATTAATCCCGCGCTGGCGGCAGGCATGAATGCCGTTTACATTCCGCACCTCCATACCTGGACCCTGGAGCACGAGGAGCCTGCCGAACATCCGCACTTGATCGAGCTGGACCGGTTTTCGGAGCTCAGGCTTCATTTTTAGGAGCAGCCTTGTCGTTCTTGATCCGTGTCATCATTTTTCTGGCTATTCTCTTGATTGTGCGCGCACTCCTGAGCCCTCTCATCAGGAAGGCTGCGCGGCGCCCGCCCCGGCCGGATACGGGAAGCAACGGGCCCAAGCTTACCGTCAAAGACCCGGTCTGCGGCATGTACATGGATCCCAGGCTTGCGCTCCGGTCGGGAGACCAGTACTTTTGCTCTGAAGAATGCCGGCGCCGCTACGCCAATCCCCCCTCAAACTGAGAAGCGAGAAGCCAGAAGCCAGAAGGGATCCAAGCAGGTTTCCAAGAACCGGCGGGAATGAGATCGACGCAGCGCTACCGGCTTCCGGCTTCTGCCTCCTCTGAGTTATTCACTGTTTGAATCATGGAATCGTTAGGATTTTCCTATTTGAAAAGGGGCAAAACTCATATAATAGCGGGGTTAGGCTGTCTATTTTGGGGCCCGATCGGCCATAGGATTGTCGGCGTTGGACACAAAACCTTCAGGAAAGCACCCGCGATACTCTGAAGAACTTATCCAGAATTGCCTTCTGATCATGGAATCGGGAGACATCGAGGATTTGTTCGAGATCATTCCGCGGATTGGCGTGCTGCGCGACCGTCGCTTCCACGATCCCCTCATGCGCATTCTTTCCCAGAACGAGCTAAAACGCTGCGAATTCGCGGCTTATGCCATGGGTGCCATGGGGAATCACGAGTTCCTCGAGCCTTTGAAAAAGGCGTTTCTGGAAGCCCAGAAAATGAAGGCATCAGGCGCCCAGGAGTTCCTGATCGCCATCATCGAAGCCATCGGTTCCATCGGCGACGATGCGGCGGTCGATTTTTTCCTGCCAATCCTGAAGAGAGGCGAGGCCGTTCACACCCGGATGCTCAGGTGGATTGTCGAATCCCTTGGCACGATCGCCCAACAGGGCGGATCGAGATCGATCCGGGCCCTGCTCGAGATCACCGAGCATCGCTCTCCCGAACTGCGCGCCCAGGCATTATCAGAGTTATCTGTCGCCTACTGGCACAAGCCGAACGAGATCGAAGACGCGACGATCCGGCGGATGCTGGATTTGACGAAGGATAAAAATCCGTTGGTGGCAGAATCGGCTTTGGCAGCCCTGCAGAGTCTGGCAGATGTAGGTTGCCGCAAGGCCGAGAAACTCTTTGCCGGGAAATCCACAAGAAAGTAGAGGGCGTTCCTGGTTTTGCGCGGCTCAAAGCTCCGCGGAAACAGCGAACGCCCTTTTGGTTACTTCTTCAAGGCGACGATCAGCTGCTTGGCTACTTCGAGATTGTCCGGGTCTTTGCCGATCTGCACATACTTCTGGAGATTCTGCACGGCTTCCGCCATGGTGGCCGGATCGCCGGAGAGCGAGATGCCCAGCTGGTAATAGGCTTCCGCGTAGTTCACATCCGCCTTGATCGCCTGTCGAAAGGCTTCCGCTGCATCCTTGGCTTGCCCATTGTTCACCATGATGGCGCCGACATTGTAGAAATTTTGGGCGGCATTGGCCGGGTCAAGAGTGGCAGCCTTCTGGAATGCCTCTTTGGATTCCGCGGTTTTCCCCATCTTGCCCAACACGACGCCGAGATTGGTCAGCAGCGCAGCATCGCTCGGCTTGAGGCCGATCGCTTTCTGATAAATATCGAGCGATTCCTGGAGCTGGTTGTTCTTGAAATAAGCATCGGCAAGATTGGCCAGAACCGTGGGCTCCTCGGGGGCCTTTTCCAGCGCCTTCTTGAATTGCTCGATAGCGACCGTGAAGTTGTTCTGCTCCAAGGCTGCACGCCCCGCATCAAAGAACTGCTTGATCTCGCCGATCATTTTCGCCTGTTCTTTGAGCTTGCCCTGCTCCTGCTTTATCTTCTCCATCTCTTCGGGAGAAAGCTCAAACGGAAGTTTCTGGTTGGGATCGCCGGGGGTTAACTGGATCTCGATATTGGTGAGTCCGATGGCGGCGTCCTTCTGCTGGAATCCGGGATTGTAGCCGGGGGCGCGCACGACGATGTAATACGTCCCCAGGGGCAAGTTCATATACACCCACTCACCTTTTTTGTTGGTATCGGTGTCATAGGCTCTCTTGCTGGTAGTACCCTGGATGTGGACCTTTGCTTTGACCACCGGTTCGCCCTTTTCATTGGTTACTTTCCCGGTGAAACCGCGATTTTGAGAGTACGCTGCCGGACTCAGCACGAGCCCGACGGTGAGCACAAGAACCAGAAAAAGGCCCGGCTTGCGAAACTGGCTGCACATATGACCTCCTTGCGAAGCCTGATTATGAGAAATTTTAATATTTACTATAGCTCGACGGTGCATTGTATGACCGGCCCGGATCGCCTGTCAACCATCATGGTCCGTCCCGCCCCCTGGCAGAAAGCCCAGCTTCCCCCTTCACTTGAATAGATCATTTGCCGGCAAGAAAGTTGCGCACTTCGTCAATCTCATGGGTCAGGCGCGCGGGGGGCAGGCTATGCATAAATATCCGCCCATAGCTCTTGCTGATGATCCGCTTGTCGAGAAGCGCCAGAATTCCGCGGTCGGAGCGGCTGCGAATCAGGCGCCCGAGACCCTGCTTCAACAGAATGATGGCTTCGGGGATCTGGTATTCATAGAAAGCGTTGCCCCCGGTTTCGTTGAGATAGCGGATGCGCGCGGCGACGATCGGATCGCTGGGGACCGAGAACGGGAGCTTGTCGATCACGACGCAGCTCAGCTGTTCTCCTTGCACATCGACTCCCTGCCAGAAGCTTGCCGTGGCAAAAAGCACAGCATGCGGAGTATTTCGGAACTCCTCGAGCAGGCCGCTTTTCGTCTTCTCGCCCTGGATCAGCATCGGGTAGGGCAGCCGCTTCTGGAGCGCGCGATAAATGACATTCATCTGCGCATGGCTGGTAAACAGCAGAAACGCGCGGCCCCGGCTTGCCTGCAATAGTAGCTCCAGCTGCAGGCAGGCCTGGCCCGCCCATCCCTCTTCCCTGGGTTCGGGAATCGTCCGGGGCACATAAAAAATGGCCTGGCGGCTGAAGTCGAAGTGCGAATGCAGGATCAGGTCCGCACCGCTCTGCAGGCCGAGGCGGGATCGTATGAATTGAAAATTTCCGCCGGTGGACAAAGTCGCAGACGTAAGGATGGCGGTGTCCGCCTTGTCAAAGAGGCGCGAAGAAAGGATGGAGGAAACGCGTATCGGCGAAGCCCAGGCAAAGACCCCGCGCCCGCGCAATTCATACCAGTAAACCTGATCGGTCGAATCCGATTCGAAAATGGCCATCAATTCATCGTGCAGCTCCTGGCAGCGGCGCGAGAGCGCATCGACGGCATCGCTCTGCGAGGAGAGCGCATCCAGACCTTCCTTGATGACGCAAAGCTGCGCGAGCAGCTTCCGGTAGGGCTCAACGGGCGCATCCCCCCGCTGCGGGCCCCGACGCATCGTCATGCCGGCGCCGAATTCGCGCAAGGAAAAGCGACCTTCGGCGCCGCGGAAGGCGCCGAAGAATTCTCCGCCGGCGGCGCCGAGCCTGGCGAGCTGATCCTGCAAAAACGTCGAAGCCGTGTCCGGTTCCTCAAGAGCGCGGGCTGCGTCGCGCGCGAATTCATCGATGCGATAGCTGCTGACCATGGTGCCGAAGTACTGAGTGACCACATCCTCGAGCTCGTGCGCCTCATCGAACACCACCACGGAATAGTCCGGCAGCACGGCGCCGAAATCCCCCTGGCGCAAGGCAAGGTCGGCAAAGAACAGGTGGTGGTTTACGATCACGATGTCCGATGCAAGCGCGCGCTGACGCGCCTGGGTGACGAAGCATCCGTCGAAGTCCGGGCATTTCTGGCCCGTGCAGGTCTCCCTCCGGGCATCGAGGTGGTGCCAGAGAACAAAGTCATCCGGCAGTGCTTTCAGTTCAGCGCGGTCTCCGGTGCCGGTCACGCGCGACCATTCCCGAATCGTCCGCAGGTACTCGGGATCATGCGGCGAGAAAAGATAATATTGTCCTTCAATCTCCGCGAGCCTCTTGATGCAAAGGTAGTTGCCCCGCCCTTTCAGGTAACAGACGGAGAGCTTCCGTCCGAGCGCCTTCTCCAGAAAAGGGATGTCCTTGAAAAAGATCTGCTCCTGCAGGTTTTTTGTGCCGGTGGAGATAATAACCCGTTTGCCGCAGAAGACGGCGGGCAGCAGATAAGCGAGTGTCTTGCCGGTTCCGGTACCCGCCTCCACGCACAGGTGATGGCGGGCGGAAATTGCCTCCGCCACCGCATCGGCCATCTCAATCTGGCCGGGACGGTGTTCGTAGTGCGGGTGCATGCGGGCGATTTCGCCGGAGGGTCCCAGGATCTCGCCGTACTTCGCTGGATTCATGGCTTGCATCTTGAATCTGAAGGAGTCAGGAGCCAGGAGTCAGGAGTCAGTAGAAAAGCAGCCTGCCCATAAGATGGCGGGGCCGGCTCGGTTAGCGTGCCGCAAGAGGTTGCCAAAAAAGCACCAGAATTTTGCGAAGTACCACGAAACCGCTGCATAAATTTCGTGTTTATAGCGTATTTCCCGGTTGCGTTTCTGAATCCTGTTTTTTCTGGCACCGTCTGCATACCAGTGAACTGATCAGTAGAGCGAATTACCGGTTTTCCCGATAAAAGCCAATCAACCGCCGGCCGCGGCCAGCCTTTCCGGATAGAGCGGGAATCGCGCGGTCAATTCCAGCACTTCCGCGCGCGCCTGGCTCAGGACCCTGTCATTATCCGGAGCATGCAGAACGCGCGCGATCAGGCGCCCGATCTTTTCCGCCTCCTTCTCTTTCAGGCCGCGGGTGGTAACCGCCGGCGTGCCTAACCGGATGCCGCTTGTAATGGTCAGCGGCTGGGTATCGAACGGAATGGCATTTTTGTTGACCGTGATGTTGGCCCGTTCAAGCGCCGCTTCGGCATCTTTTCCGGTGATTCCCTTGCCGGCAACATCCACCAGCATCAGATGATTATCGGTGCCTCCGGAAACCAGCCGGAATCCTTCTTCACGCAGAACGCCCGCCAGGATCTTTGCGTTGGCCAGGACCTGCTTCTGGTATTCGACGAAGGCAGGCTGCAAGGCTTCCTGCAGACATACCGCCTTGCCCGCCATGATGTGCACCAGCGGCCCGCCCTGTACTCCCGGGAAAACGGCACGGTCCAGGTCCCTGGCGAACTTCTCACGGCACATCACGAGACCGCCGCGCGGCCCGCGCAGGGTTTTGTGCGTGGATGTGGACACGAAATCCGCGCAAGGGAATGGACTCGGGTGCAGGCCTGCCACGACCAGCCCCGCGATGTGGGCGATATCCGCAAGCATGTAAGCGCCCACGGACCGGGCGATTTCGGCGATGCGCGGAAAATCCCAGATGCGCGGATAGGCGCTTGCGCCGCATACCACCACGCGTGGCTTGTGCAGTTCCGCCAAATGGGCCAGTTCGTCATAGTCGAGCAGTTCGGTATCGGGGCGCACACCGTAGGAAACGACCTTATACATTTTGCCTGAGAAATTCAGCGGATGGCCATGTGTCAGATGGCCGCCGTGCGCGAGGCTCATGCCCAGGATCGTGTCGCCCGGCTTGCATACCGCCATGAACACGGCAATGTTGGCCTGGGTTCCCGAATGCAGCTGCGCGTTGACATATTCGGCACCGAACAGCTTTTTCGCCCTCTCCTGGACCAGGATTTCCACCTGATCCGCAAACTCGCAGCCGCCATAGTAGCGCCTGCCGGGATAACCTTCCGCGTATTTATTGGTAAAGACCGAGCCGGCGGCTTCGAGCACAGCCTCGCTGACGAAGTTTTCCGAGGCAATGAGCTCCAGGGTCTGATTCTGGCGGCGCGTTTCCGAATCGATTGCACGGGCCACCGACGGATCCACTTCCAGCAGAGTTTTCATATCGGTCCCCACAAGTCGGGCGCCATAGTCTACCGCACGAGGCCGCGCACCGGAAGCATTAACCCGAATTTCCCGCCAGGAGCGCGGGCGTCTCGCCCGATGCCGCATACTTTTTGACGCATGGCACCCATGGCACGTTTGGAGTGCGGCGACTGGTCGCCGCTTTCAACAGCCTGGTGCTGCCCCACACCGGCAGCTTGCTGCCGGGATTGCCGCGGTGCGCCTGTAGCCAAGCATGGGTCTCCCCGGAAACATCCCTGTTTGAGTGCCACCGTTTTTGAACCACAGAGACACAGAGAGCACAGAGGTGGCAACACGCGCTTACGCCCGGGGGCCAACGCTTCGCGTTGCGCCATTCTCGTCCGGGAGCAGCGGAAAAGCCGTGAGCCATATCTGGAATTCTGCGGGCATCCTCCGGCTTTTCCGCTGCTCCCGGACGAGAATG
>Ga0315277_10003569_pt1 | contig 21063 bp, 22 predicted proteins | sample YL17G05_15_MG_FD_203695 | JGI IMG/M metagenome (GOLD analysis project Ga0315277, IMG submission 203695) | Sediment microbial communities from Yellowstone Lake, YNP, Wyoming, USA - YL17G05_15 | ecosystem: Environmental > Aquatic > Freshwater > Lake > Sediment | place: USA: Wyoming | collected... | reverse complement strand
ATGATCCTTTTGCTACAGTTTCCGCTTTGATTCATTATCACTCTGTCCATAGTCAAGACCTGAAAAAACACAAAGCGCTTGTTCTTCTCGAAAAACATGCACTTCATACCCGATAGACAGCAAGGGGATGACATACTTATTCACCCCCATATATGAGGGTCGAATCCTGATTACTTGGCAAATTCCTGATTTATGGTGCAGATTGGTGCAGTTGGATTCACTAATATATCGCCTGACGATTTTCCATTGAGAATATCCCTAGGTAGGCTGACCTTGATGGGTGAAACTAGATCATCCATAAGGCGTGCTGCTTCCCCCTGCATCTCATTGTATAAATGACCGTAGATATCTAGCGTGATGCTTGGCTTTGAGTGCCCAAGGATGCGTGAGACCACGATCACCGGTATTCCGTTGTTCAACATTAGTGAAGCCGCGGTATGCCTCAGATCGTGAAACCGTACCTTTGGTACCCCTGCCCTTGCTATAACCCGGTTGAAGTCCAGGCGTAAGTTGCTTGCGTCTAGAGATGTACCAATCTTCGATGGGAAGATCAGATCATTCTCCTGCCAACGATCACCTACAAACGCCTTTTGAAGTTGCTGGTATTCCCGGTGCTCGCGAAACGCTTGAAGTGTGCCTTCACCTAGCAGGATCGTCCTGCGTCCTGCGCGGGTTTTTGGATCCTGGAAGACATAACCTTGTCCTCGAATGTCTTGAAGCTGACGCTGCACATATAATCGACCACTAACCCACTGCAGATCACCCCATTGCAAACCAAGTAATTCTCCCATCCTCAATCCTGTCTTGATGGCTAAGTGATAAAGAGCTAAAAATGGGCTCCCGATAGCAGCTAGCAGAAACTGATTTACCGTGATCTCATCCCATACTTTCATCTCGTGATGTTGATAACGAGGCAATGTAACATTGGTTGAAGGATTACGGGTCAAGAGCTGTTGAAAAACTGCTCTTTCCAATGCCCGGTGAAGGATGGAGTGCACCAAGCGAACGGTACGGATGCCTACGCCAGCTTCGATCAATCGAGCATAGAACTTCTCTATTCTTTGAGGCGTCAGGTCGTTCAAAGCAATATTACCCAATTGCGGTAAAACATGCTTTTTGAGGATCATTCCATAATCATAAACAGTCATAGGCCGCAATGATATTCGACATGACTCTAGCCAAATAAGCAGATAATCTTTCACCAATGTCTTGCTACCTTGATAATCAAATCCCTTTTCCAGCTTTTCCTGTATCTGACGTAGCCAGGATTGGGCTTCGGATTTAGTCGTGAAATCATGACTGATACGACGACCATCTTCTTGAGATATTTGAGCCCTCCAGTGCCCGTTATCTCGCCGAGAGATTGATCCTTCCCGTTTACCCCTTATTCGGTTTGCCATCCCTACTCCTTCCTGTATTCACAAATCGAGGGAAGACAAACTTGTATGCCCTGTCCATATTCAATTATTAAGGTACGGAAATATTTATGTATTTTAGCACCCATGTGAACACACGGATAGCATGGGCATGGTAGAGAAGAAATAGTCACGGCTTATCTCATAGACGAGAAAATCATAGGTTATCCATTTGACAATGGACACTGCGCTCAATAAAAGTTAGCAAATCCTGGTAACGAATACGGACTGCCCGACCCAATCTTACAGTCGGGATTTGACCACTCTGCGTCAAGCGATATGCATACGCTAAACTAATGTTGAGCAACTCTGCTACATCTTCGGCTTTCAATAAGGGAGGCATCGGGGTAAAACCTAGTGGATTTGATTCTGTGTTCATAAAATATTCCTCTTATGGATGACAAATGGAGCAATAAAAACCACCACCAGCCTCAGGTGGGCGCTCACGCCAAGCCACTTCGTGGCAGATCGAACATGGATGATTTGTATCAACTTCATAGGGAGAATCAAGATACTCATCGACAATAAATTGTAGATTGGTCGAAGCCTCAGTCCTACTTGGGTGTTGCACTATTGCATTTATCTCCGGGGGGATTCCCTGAATTATTTTTTTGAACGTTTCTGGATCAGGCAGAGCGGGCATATCGTCAGGCATCTCTTCATCCAACACATATCTTGCTCTTCTGCCTTTCCTATCTTCAAGATTTTTTAGGTAACCTAACTCAGCTGCAGCTTTGGCGCGGCGCGAGGCTGACGACTCGTCAAGATGCAGGTAATCAGCGATCTGCTTCACAGAAATCGATGCACCCTGTTCTTTTCCCGCCAATAGGTTAGTCACAGCAATTACGGTTTCACGAACGATCGGCTTGACGGATATCTGGGAGAACTCGCTAACCAAGTCATCCATCAAGTTATATATAGCTGCATAATCATCGATTGAGGCGATGACAGCACCCGCTGAATCTCGGTCGCGCTGGCACTGGTACAACATTGCGTGGCTCTTAATCAACGTAATGATCGTTCCAAAGTCGCGTCTCATCCTAATGGATGCTACGCTTGTATTCATAGCAAGCACCTGAGCATATGGAACTACCACATTACATACGCCAGCCAACTCAAGCCAGTTCTGTAGAGCAAACCAGACTGACAGGTCGGCATCTTCAGAAGTCATTCCCTCTGCACGTTGAGCGATTTTCAATAATATATCCTGGGTATGCGAACTGTTATCCTTGATGCTCAAAGAGACCAACCTGGTCTCGAGTTCAGGATGAAGGCTTATCCAGGTGGTCGTCAGGATTACACCAGTGGGTCCTTCTCGCTCGATCAGGCGTGGTTGGAATCCATCATCAGTACGCTCGACGGTCTCATATCGCAAATGGCCGTCAGTCAGTATGGATCGCAATAGATAGGAGGCGAAATTAGAGTTCAACCCCGCTGCCTCGTATAATACGAACATTCTATGTTTTAGAGTCTCCTGCGAATATATGAGCGAGTGCTCGGACATGCCCGTAAGGGCATAATAGGCGCTGGCTGGAAACGCCTTTAGCACCTTCTCGACGGTATAGCTTTTGCCACCGCTGGATGGTCCCTTCACCACAATAGACACTGGATGATCGGTCAATCGGGAAGTCACCGCTAGGTATAATAGTCTTGCGTTACACTCCTCTCCAACAAGCCCAAGTCGCTTTACCAGTTGGTCAAACTCTCCCATAATATCGCCATGAAGGAGAATTTCCGCAATCTGATATGCTTGGTCTGCGATCGCGCCCTTCTCGTTATCGATAATCTCACTGTATGGTACAGCCTTCTCACGAAGTTGGGTCATCAGGTCTGAGATGTCGTCCCCGTGAAGGTGGCATTCGCTAATATCCTTCCTACCTTCTGGCGACTTGATAATATGGGCCTCGGGGAAGCTGCTACCAATCATCCTGACAAATTCCCCGCCCCTATCATCCGGCCCTTCCCATACATATACATCCATCCCACGCAGATAACTAGCCCATTCGGGCTTCCAGGAAATTGCACCAGGGATACCGAGCGCAGGGATCTGGTAATACCATAAGGTTTGCGCGTCACTCTCCCCCGGCACCAAAATAATATACGGCTTATCACCCCCTTCTGCACTGCAAGAGTGCAACAGATCATCCAACCTCCAAACACCATAAGGGAGAATTTTGCCCCCTTTAGACCAGCGGAAACGCTGTTTCCCATCTATTGAAATCCGTAGCCGCGTGGTAGTTTCTTGGCCTAAATGATCCAAGTATGGTATTACAAGCACTGAGACACCGTTACGGTTTCTATGGTGGATTCCTAATCCCCTTAGGAACTCGATAGGAAGCATTTTTTCCTGAGAATATTCCTCCAGCGTTACCCCCCGTGGAGATTGGGAGTCAGACTTAATGCAATCCCTCTCATCAAGAATCTCAGCCAATTCAGAAAGGCTACCTTTGGCTCCACACGCGAAGCAATGATATCCGTTTAGGCTGACAGAAAAATTGGTCGGGCGCGCGTCAGGGTGAAATGGGCAAAGAGCCCAGTATTCACCTTCGGAATCAGGAAACTTGGTATCTGGAGAAGATCCTCGGTCTAGCTTGTCAATAACTTGTTGTAACAACTCTGTAGAATTGGATGATATAATCATTTTGAAGGTTCCTTCTCTACTGGAGGCACCTCATCTAACGCTAGTCCTGAAGACCTTCGCGGGGAGTCAGGGCTGGCGATTTTATTTATTGACGAAAGCCACCGTAGCATTTGTGAACAATCTCTGATAAAAAGGGCTAACTTAGCTTGCGTATCTATTTTGGATTGCCTAGTAAACAGGTGTAGTTTGATCATCCAAACTATCCTCAGTTTGTGGGCTGTTGAGACCATTACTCTGAAACCTAATCTCTAAATCCTTTACAGCAGACCTTATCAAATACCTAATGGCGTCTGCCTGAGTCCGAGACAAGCGTTCAGATAACAATTTGATAAATTGCCGTTCATCTGGATTTACCAAAATAGTAAAACGTATCGTCCTATTTAACATAAGAACTCTCCTTCCGCAGTTTTTTCCAGAAGGAGAGTGTAAGGCTTTTGTCAGGTTATTGGTATCCGAAAAATATTATAATTTTTCGGGGGGTTAGGGTAAATTTGATGTACCTTTTAAATTATCAATAATCTTACTTGTCTGATGCATAATTTCATCAAGTCTAGCCTCTGCTCGAGGTGTATATTTTTCATAGGTAATTGGATAGGATTTTCTCAGCATTCGGTCTGCATCTTTCCAATCCCCCCAAGTCACAAACCAACGATATACATCCAGCATAATTGGCTTACTTATTGGAGACCGCTTCTCATTCCCATAGCGTTTGACAAGGTATTCAACTTTATTAACAAACTTTTCGAAATCTATCGGCCCTCTGTAAATATCAAATGGGCAACGACCATCCTTTATTTCTAGTATAGACTCATCTCTCCAATGGGCAATTTCAATTTCCGTAAATTGATAATTGCGTAATAAGTTACTAAAGTAGTGGCTAGCTAAATCTGCTCGTTTTTTATCTTTGTCTATTTTTGATATGCGAATTATAAAGAGTAAAAGATCAAAATTTGCATCCATGAATAAGTCGCGATATTGAGGTTTACCTTTTTCCAAACAACGATGGATTGAATCGTTTCGCTCCCCTTCAATTTTTCTCATCCATGAGTAATCGCCATCGACCATTCCCATCAGTAAAACCTGGAAATAATCACTTAAATCATAGCCTTGCAACTCAATTATTTTAGAAATTTCAGAATCAATTTTTGACCAGACTGCAGGAATATCTTTTTTCTTTACCTGGCTATCAACGACAATTTCGATTCTGATATGACCATCTTCATCAATGATTTTACGTATGCCCACCTTTTCAGATATATATTCTATCTCAGTAGCCCAGAGGCGTTTGTAAAGTTCCTCTCCCTCATCGAGATAGTCAAAAGCACGAAGAAGCCGTTTAGTGATTCTCATTTTGTCGATGAAATGTTATTAGATAATTAGTAAATTCTATTCCTGAACTAGTGATTACTGGCGTTATCTAGGAGCGTCTAACCTGTTGTTTCGAATAGCTGGTTTATCATGCATGATACCCAAAGTCAATTCAATATTAGCTGGTAAAATCGAATTCCAGAACAAATCTAAATAATTTTATCTGCGAGTCAAAATCATAACGTAACTCGAATTTCTTACGCAAATCTGTGTTATTCATATCACGAAGATTTTTGATATAAACAACAAAGTGTTCAATAAGTATCGGGACGAGTAGATGGGGATTGATAATCAAGAACTTATCTTGTAAGTCGAGTGTTATTGGGTATTCAACACCACTTGTAATCATAATAGGCCCATTAGTACCACCAGCGTGATATAGCCCACAACGCACTCCTTCATACAATAAATCTAGAAGATAGTCAACTATTGATATATTATTCCCGTGGGCATCTTGGATTGGCTTATTCCTTCGATATTGTTTCAAATGGGGAAAAACTGAAAAGACACCTAGCTTGAAATATCTTTTTGATTGAAATTTATCGGTATAACCATCTTCATACTTTGCAATCATCTCAAAGTAACTAAAGACAATATCCATAACTGCATAACCAGAATCAGGAATCGGAGATCGTTCATCGGTACCATCATTTTTCTTCTTGCCATTGATCAATTGATTAGCAATATCAAGTTTCCATCCTAACGTCCGATCTTCAAAAATAGTTATCTTATCATCGATAGATACTGGTTGTGGAAATTCGCTTGCTTGATACTTGGGAGAAATGAACAATGTTTTTTCTCGCTATCAATGAATACAAATAAGGTTGGATTGTTTTTACTAAATCTGATTATTTTCCTGTTGAGACTGCTTCGTCAAGACGACGATGAATAAGTGAAACGACAGTCAACAGATCAAGAGCATCCTGCTCTTTGATAACCCAACTTATTTTTGGAGCATGAGCACTTGGATTTCGGAATAAACCGAACATCCCTTTCATCAAGTTCATAAGACCTGTATGTTCCGAACGTTCGCTCTCTGATTGGAGGGTGTTGAAGGCTAACTTAGGACCTGACTTCAGACCAAATGCTTGATCAACGAGATCGGCACCATCATCTACCAAGCCTGTTTTTTGACGTATCTTTTCAGCGACACTCTTTGTCGCTTCGAGAACTGCATGGAAATAATTCTCTTGTAAGAGCTCCGCTTTACAAAAAATCAATACCTCAGGATGAACATTACGCCTCTGGAGTTCTGCACGTAACCGCCCTACACGTCGCTCAGCTTCGGCCAAATTTCTTACTGCCGTTGTCTCACGTAGCTTACCATCTGTTCCTAACGACAATCCAATGAAAATCAATACTTGGTTGAGTTTTTCTCGGCGTGAATCAAACAAAACCCTGTTCTGGACATAACGGATCGGATCCATCACTGTAAGAATAAAATGGAAAACATTATTAGCAGAATAATCCTGTTTTTGCCTATTGCTCAGAGCGTGATAGAGCCTGTCACGTTTTGTTATTCCAGGCAACGGATCCTCAATATTACATTGAGCTAATAGCCTTCCAATTTCTGAACCCGTCAGCCCTTCAGATGTATCGCCAATAACATCGCATATTGCTTGAATTTGCTGCTCACTAAGGGCTGGGAAGTTGGTCATGGAATTTTCCAATTGAAAGTACTAAATATCTCAGTTATTGATGAGTATTTCCCAGATTGATCCTGCTCAAACAACGACCAGCTTTGGAAGACAGGCCATCTGCGTAGAGCAATTACATTTGCACGAGCAAGATTGTTACACATGGTTTCATTGATAATCAACTCATTCCAATACACTTCCAAACCAATTGCAAGTAAATGTGGTATATGTTCCAGAATCTCAAAATCTATATATCCAAATTCATATGATCCAGGGATGGTTTCCCTTGAAGTAGCTTGGCCATGCGCTGCGAAGTGGCGTAGCGCAACCAGGTTATGGATACTATAGCTATATTTACTTGTCTGTAATAATACAATTCTGAGGGGTACGTGTTGATAATTGCCTCGATAATCATCAAAGAAACAAGAAGCCAACCATTGATAACCCGATCGTAAATCAGCAACACTTCCCTGGACTCCTCGATCTCCTCGTAAGCAACGTCCAAGCAATTCGATTCCCGATGAAATAACGCCTATTGCTGGAATATAGCCAACTAATTTCGCATTTGGTGATCCGAGTAACACAGTCACGCTCTCACAAAGCGTGTAGATAACGCCAATCACATATGCAGCTTTGACAGTCAATGGGTAGAATCCAGGATGTCCGCCAATATCCCTATTGATAGAAAGCCAGTTACTTGCCTGTCTTTCCCAACTACCAATTGTAATAGTTGGAACTTCAAGCCTCACATTTATTGGAGCTTCACTAGCCAATTTTTTTTATAACTCTCCTTTGAACGCTTTATCCAATATACTTGGCAGCAATGCATCCAATTCTTTCTGCGAATCGCCTTGCACAAATCTCAAAGTAATTGCTCTCTCTTGAATATCATCGAGATAATTCACCCAATTACGTTGTTCATCAATTGGAGGAAGAATAAATCTAAATTTTCGTAAAGATCCAATATTCAAATGCGGTGAAGCAGAACCTTTTGATAAAGGCAGAATTTGCTCCTCGTATATGAACGGTGATAAAAACTGATACAGGAAATATTTGGGAAGAACTAATGAAGTATTAGGTCGTAACATCATTACACGTTGCCCCAAACTAAATTTATTGTGTTTTTCAACTAAAGCAGCTTTACCAGTTCCACCACCTTCACGTACTAAAACAATATCACCCTCTCGAGGTTCACCACGCATTGTTCTGTGAATGTATTCTTTTTCACTGGTTTTACGGGCAGTTTCAAGAATTAGTTGCCCCCAACCAACATCAGAAGACCTAATGCAAGGAATAATACAATCACCCGAATAGTTAGGAGTCGAGTGTAAATTATCAATTATAGATGAGCAAGCTGTCTCTAAATCAACTACAGGTAATCCATCTGGTTTGAATACCTGACGCATTGCAGAATATAAAAGTGCTTGCGATTCCTCCATTGATTCCTTACGAAGAGATTGAGCTTCAGCGATGTATGCTGCAAGTAAGTCAATATGTGCTCTTATGCGATTCTGTTCTACCAAAGAAGGAAGAGAAATTTTTATATTGAGAAATTTATTTATTTCCGTCCGAACTCGTGTTGTTCCTTTACTATGATACGCTACCTCATTGAGGAAATTACTTGTCGAAATATAATATCCTAAAAATCCAACATCAATAATTTCCTTGTTGATATTGAAAGCCCAAAAGTCTCCCGATACTATAGCATTTTCTAAATTGATAGGTACGATACCAAGGGCTCCATATCGAGCACCAATTCTAGCCAACAATAATTGTCCAGCATGTATTAGAAATTGCTTCTTTGTTCTTATCTTACTTCCTGAGAGTTCTTGACGAAGAACCACACCTTTGTTCCACATCCGAACAGTTACTTGTTTATATACTTGTGCATCACTAACTGTAAATGACTCCCTGCTTGGTATTAGAAAATCTCGTAAAAGATAATTTGTAAACATAATTACATTTTCAACCTGTTTGATATTCCTTCGATTATCTCTAAAATTTTTTGTTCTTTTGAATATAATCCTGCAACCAATTGGTTTGGTGAGAGATGTTCTAGGTCCATAATTCGGTTAGGATTTTTTATGTCTAGATTGACAGAAACAACATTACCTTCCCCGTTACAATGTATTACATCAGACGCTGATACCTTCCATGAATGATCATTTTCTTCACGATTATTCCACCATTCAGTCAATGGTTGAAATTCTTCATACAGCATTGGTCTCGTCTTTGTGTATCTTTTTAGACCTTCTCGTATTGGTTGCTCATAATACCAAATATACTCTGTTGGACCACTGTGATCAAAAAATAATAGATTTGTTTGAATATCCGTATATGGTGAGAATACACCGAGTGGTAGACGAACTATTGTGTGTAAATTTAGATTCTTGAGTAATTGCTCCTTTATTCTGGCCGAAACCCCATCACCAAAAAGGGTGCCATTGGGTACGACCATGCCGCAACGTCCATTAGGTTTCAATGATCGCATGATGAACTGTAAAAACAGTAAGGCAGTTTCGCTAGTACGGGTAGCTTCTGGGAAATTCAATTGAATACCAGCTTCTTCTTCACCACCAAAAGGTGGATTAGTGACAATTACCTCATAACGATCAGCATCACCGATTTCCTTGAGTGGAGTCCTCAGGCCATTATCTCGCCTGATATTGGGATTTTCAATACCGTGTAATAGTAAATTCATTGTTCCCAGTAAGTATGGGAGGGGTTTCTTTTCAATTCCAAAAAGCGTCTCATTTTGTAATAACACCTGGTCGACGCTGCTTTTCCGCTGGGGCTTTAGGTATTCATATGATTCGACTAAAAAACCACCAGTACCGCAAGCAGGATCCAAAACCCTCTCTCCTAATTGTGGTGCAATCAAATTTACAATCAATTTCACAACAGGACGTGGTGTATAGAACTCACCCGCATCGCCTGCTGCGTCACGCATCTCTTTCAACATGCTTTCATAAAGATGGGATAGGGTAAAAATCTCATCTTTTGATTCAAAATGAATGTCATTGACTAGATTGACTACATCTCTTAGTAGATAACCCGATAACATTCGGTTATAGGTCTCGGCAAACAAGATTGAAACTGTCAACTTTTCATCGCTACCCAACAAATCACGTAAATAGGGAAGCAAATCATTGTTGACAAAATCCAAAAATTCCTGACCAGTTTTGCCTTTGTCAGGGTCTGAAGCCCAATCTCGCCATCGATACGGATGGGAAATAACTGATCTGTATGATTTACCTTCCAAGATAGCCAACTCTTCACGGCGTTTTTCCAGATCATCGTAACATTTCAAAAACATTATCCAGGAAAGTTGTGGTAAGCGATCGAGGTCACCATTGAGACCAGAATCTTTACGCATTATGTCACGGGCTGATTTGATGAGTGATGAGAGTTGAGAGCGTGTGTTTTGTACAGTTACAACTTTCTTGTTTCTAGGTGGCAAAATAAGCTCCTGATTAATAAGTTTTAGAGATAGCTGTTTAGGGTCTGAACTACTTATATTATTCGTCATTTTATTGTAGGGTCAATAATATAGGAACGATTACTCTTCATAAATTAGTTCTTGCATATGAGTGATCGCTTGCCGCATCTCCAGCGGCCCGCCGAAACGTTGAGTAATTTCTAATGGTGTCCCTATATCACTACAAGGCGGCACACTGAGGACTGCGGTAAGGTTTTCCCATTCACCGATACCATAATCAGCGTATTTCTCTAAGAGAATGTCTAGGATTTCACGGGCAGCAGGAGTATATGTATTGAAGAAATTTGGTTTTTTCTGGCGTAACTTTACTGCTCGTTCCTTGCGACTAACCAACGGTGCATTGTAGGCTACATGCAAGAGTAAATCGAGAGCATCGGCTTCTGGGTGGTCTGTCACCTGAGCTAAATGTTGCGGATCAATCCCACGCTCACGCAATTGTTCTAATATTTCCAAGCGTTGGTCTTGTATAGACCATACATGATACAGATAATCTGCAGTCAAATTTAGCTGTCGGACATTTTCAGCAACATAATCGGTAAATTGAACTGTTCGCAATAAATTATCCTGAGGATCCAATTCAAAAGCTTGCTCGCCAATGATATATACAGATACACCATCTAAATAATACTTGCGAGGCAGCTCCCCGATTTTTTGATCTGGAATTTCTGGTAGAGATAGTTCTTCTTCGGGTGTTTCAGTAGTATCGTTGGTCAGAGTGCCATTTTCGCTATCCTGAGACTCGACTTCATTACCTTTGTTATCAACCTTTGTCTTAGTAATGCGGACAGGATCACCATCAAATGCTGGATCATAAAATAAGCGTGTTGCACCTACATAATCAATGATCGTAAACCAATACTTACCATGCTCTTCTAATACACGTGTCCCCCGACCAATAATTTGCTTGAAATCTGTCATCGACCCAATTGGTTTGAACAAAACAATATTACGACACGTTGGAGCATCTACACCTGTAGTAAGCATTTGTGAAGTTGTTAGAATCACAGGTGTATCTGTTTCTGGGTCTTGAAAATCATCCAGATGAGACCGACCAAATTTACCTTCATCAGATACAACCCGTTGGACATAATTTGGATGAATTTTTACCAGATCAGCATTTTGATTTTTGAGTGCTTTGCGCATGTCCAAGGCATGTTCCTGATCAACACAGAATACGATAGTTTTATCATAACGTCCTATCCGTTTCATCATATCGGTGAGGTGTTTAGCGACCGCTTCTGTGCGAGTCAGAAGAGACACAGCTCGTTCAAATTCTTTAGTTCCATATAAGCCAGGTGGTATCTCCCGCCCAAAGCGATCAATTACCCCTTGGTCGATTTGCAAACCTTGAGCATCCACATCTGGGATGATCCGATAAACCCGATAAGGGGCAAGAAAACCATCCTCGATACCTTGTTTCAAGCTATAAGTATAGATAGGATCACCAAAGTATTCATAGGTATCAACATTATCATTTCGCTTTGGTGTTGCGGTCATTCCTATTTGTTGTGCAGGATGGAAATATTCTAATATGCCCCGCCAGCTGCTTTCTTCTCGTGCGCTGCCACGGTGGCACTCGTCCACAATTATCAAATCAAAAAAATCTATCGGATATTGTTTATATAACTTTTCAGCTGACCCAGGACTATCCAAAGCCTGATATAAGGCAAAATAGACCTCTCGACTCTTGACCGCTCGTCCTTTGATTTTATGCAGAGCCTGCCCCATTGGAGAGAAAGTGAGGTCTTTCGCTTGATCAATCAAGATATTACGATCTGCTAGATACAAAATCCGCTTCTTGCGTTTAGCCTTCCACAAACGCCAGACTACTTGAAAAGCAACGAACGTTTTGCCTGTACCAGTTGCCATCGTAATCAGAATGCGTTGTTGACCTCGTAAAACTGCTGCAACAGCACGATTGATGGCAACTTGCTGATAGTAACGGGGCGTTTTACCTCCCACTTCTTCAAAATAAGATGTTAGCGCATCTTTTGCATCTTGATCTTTTTGTAGGTCCCATTCCCCTCTCTGGCGTCCCCATAATTCGTCTGGTGATGGAAATTGGGTTAGCTTATTTTCATGCCCTGTCTGATAATCATGCTCAACAATGCCCTTACCATTGCTGGAATATGCGAATTTTGTGCCTAGCATATTAGCATACTCCATTGCTTGTTGTAAACCATCTCCAGGTTGCTTATATTCTGCTTTTGCCTCAACTACTGCTATAGGAATATTTTTCCGAATGAATAGGACGTAGTCAGCACGCAAGCCTTCCTTGCGAAAATGTTTATTTTCACCAAGCGGAACGATTCTTCCTGGAGTCAACACCAATTGCTCAGAAATATAATCGTCCTCCCATCCAGATGCATGCAGACTGGGGAGAATATAGGTTCGGCAAGTATCAGCTTCTGTAGCCACAATTTATCTCTCAGAGCTTATAAAGTTAGCCTGAATGATTGGTCAATTAGATGCATAACGCTGTCTATTTCGTTTGCATCTGATAATCTAATTTCGGAATTACCAGTACCATGATGACCAATTTTTGATACATCTCTCACCAAATGAGAAGGGTCATCTATTTCAGTGGTCGATATGTCCAACCAAATCTGAATTGTCTTGGTTTGTAGATGAACTTCACAGAAATTTTTACCATGTTTGTAACCTATATAATTCTTATTGGTTTTTTCGATGATTTCACCTTCCTCTGCCAAGCCCAATATGCCTTCCCTTAGCTGCTCGAATATGGAAATGATTTCCTGAGATTTATTTTGTGTATGGTCATCAATAGTGTAAATTGTGACCTCATCTTCTCCTGGTAGATTTTGCGTTTCGGGTTCATTGGGTATCAAGACAGATGTGCCTTTTGTCGGCTGTGAGGCTGCTACAAATAACGAATCCAAGTAAAGAAGACTATCCCCATATTTCCTGTAAGTCCATAATTCGATATTAGTGCCGATTCGATTTACAGCATACTTATCATACTCTGAGAAACTTTCTGCTATAAGAATGACACGAGGACGGCTCCAATCTATCTTCACCCCTGAACCACACGCTTTTTGGGCTATCAAAGTGAAGTCACCCCTATGGTCTACTAACCAATCTAAGTAGAACAACCCCTGATTGATGATATTTTCTTTATTGCTCTTTTTGAACTCAATAATTGTCGGATAACCATCTTTATCAAGACCAAGGGTATCAATCCTTCCCCGCTGTCGATCACCCGTTGTGAACTCACTAGCAATAAAACGGACATCTAGTAAATCCTCAAGGTTTGCTTCAAATAGTTTTTGCACATCACGTTCTTTGTTGTAAGGAGATGGTTTGACTTGTGTTACAGTATTGTTTTCTTTGATGAGATAGAGTGGCATAGTTTCCCTCAATTTCACGCAATTATGCGGGAATTATAGGAAGAACTCATGCGGTGTACAGATGAAAAAGTCACCTAATACACCGATAGTGTGTTTCCTGTCCATATTTACTGATAATCCAATATCGAGAACAGAAGATTTTATATCTAATTATTATACGGTACAAGCCAGAAAAATCCAAATATTAGGGGGAGATTAGATGTCTCCCCCCGATCTGATAAACATCCTTAGGTTGATGGTATTTCGAGAGCCTGGATAATCTCCATTGCTGAGTTACGTATACGTTCCAAGCAATCTATTATCAATTCTGCTGTTGCACCATGTAAGGCATTATAGTTTGGGCTGGATAAACCATTCAAACCAAAGTGTTTGGCGACCACGTATGCCACACTTTCTGCCTCCAACTCCCGAATGGTGCTGTTTATAAGCAAACCCTCAACGTGGTGAAGCAGCTCATGTACAATCTCATGGATAAGGGTCTTAGTGCCCGCCTCAGGATCAACGATGATCTTGCCACCCAGGCTTACGCCTTGGATATCTTTCCCAATGCTTTTATTCTGAACTTGGATGCCTTTGCTTTTGGCAAAGTGGATCAATCGCTCATTTAGTTCCGAGTTCTTCTCTGGGCTTTTCCAGTTGGGCGGATCAAGAAGCTGGTCACCTTCCGTCTGGCTGACATCGAATACGTACACGACCTTGAAACCTACCAGGCGTTGTTCTTCTTTACCTATGTCGTTTATTATTGTGGAAATAATTGGAGCCAGGATGGGGATGCCATGCTCGCCTTTACGCACGTAACGTCCCATGCTCTGCCATTTCTTGAAGCCAGCAACGTGCGATGCACTTGGTTGCGTCATCAGAATGAGCCAGACATTACATGGGCTGTATTGATGGAACCTAGAACACATATCCAGATAGCGGAGCATTTCTTCACTTACCCTGGCTGCGTCTGTTGCCTGAGCCAGTTCCTGGATGCGCTCAGTGATCTTGGCTTTCAGGTCAGAAGATGAATTATGATTTTGAGGGTTCATTGTATCCTCCAAAAAGTAAAGGCGGTACATGCCAAAAGACTGCACCGCCTTATGTGGGTGAATTGATTATTGTTAGATATATAATCCAAAGGGTAACTCGCCTATCTCCATCAAGTGCACAACTTTCTTGGCTGTCTGGATGGCAGTTTCGTTCCGTGGATCGGTATATTCTTGCTCTGAGAGTCCTGCAACCATTCCAAAGGCAAAGCAGATCACAAGACGTTGAAGGGTGCGGTGGGTAAAGCGCAGTTGTAAGCCAATCTCTTTACCTTCCCGATAACCTTTGCCACCCAGGTTGAGGAAGTCATCAAGCATGGAAGCGAAGTTCTCAATCGTAAGTGATTTAGCTAGGTCATAGACGCTGATCGTCTCACCAGTCTCTACATTGCGAGACAACTCTGAGTTATAAGCTCTTATCTTGATCATATCTTTGCCGTCCATTTTGATCTCCTTTTTATATTGATATTGTTAGGGAACATTGAAAGTAATCACTACTCCAAGGGAATATCCTGGGCGTAGGCTGCCAGTTATGCAATGGATATTTCCATGCACAGTTTGTTGGTAGTTATCAAAGAATGGTGCGAACATCGCTGCTAGATGTCGATTGAGATAACCAATCTGCCATCCATTCTGGCACTCAACACTAATGGCATTAGGATCATAAGGATTGGTAGGCTCTCGCCTGAGCAGGATTTCCTCCCCAATAGAAAGTCGGGCAATGACTGCCTGGCGACCATCGAAGGTTACGCCAGCAACTCTTGTGAGGATGCGGTTGCCTGAGTGATAGTCATTGGATGTTTCTGTTTCAAGTTCGGGAACGAAAATATCACTGTTCATGTCAACTCCTTTTGTAGTTTGTTTATTGAGTGAATTTGGATTATGTATTGAAAGTCCAGCCTAATTAGACTGATGGGTTTCATCTAAAAGCTGAATCAGCAGTACACCAGGGCTTGGGTTGGTGATCTGGACATGGCGATTAGGCATCACTCCTGCTCGAAGCATCCACTTTCCTTGCAGGCGAATGGATGGCATGGTGCGTTTAGCCCAAAAATCACCAATCTCAACGACTTTCAAGATACGTGGGGATACACAAGCACCTTGTGTTTCCAAGCATTGACAATCATCTTGGTTAGGGGAGTCCACCAAACCAGATAGCATAAGTTGGATCACCTTGGTGCTTACTTTTTGTTGTGGATTAGTTGGGTAGTAATTGTTCATATCAGCCTCCTAAAAACAAAAGGGGCGACCTGTCGAATAACAGATCGCCCTAGTGGGTTGCTTTGGTTTTATGCATCTTGATAAATGTGGATATGCTCAAGATCGCTAGCTTTCACCTGTAGACTGCAGGTTCCGTCTGGTAATGGGAATTGAGGCTCTAGCTTTCCATCATCCTTCACAATCGGTAATGCCTGAACCCATACTTGGTCATTTTCGATTCCCAAGACTTCAACTCCAATAGTCTTTCCATCCAAACGTACACAAGCCCAAATGATGGCTTGTCCTGATTTGATAGGTTGAGTTTGAGCAGTCTCAGGTGGTTGAGTAATCTGGTGTGGCATTTGTGAGCTTGCCAATCTATAAATCTGAGCAGCCACCCGATGTTTGCAATAGTGGCCTTTCGAGTGATCAAGGCAGGTGCAGGTACGCGCACGCAGATCAACCATGTATGGCAACTTCGTAGGATCAGAAGACTTCACCTTGAATTGGACAAGAGTCGTTGGATCATAGGGAACCGCCCCACCAGATTGAGCGATCTCTAAACCTCGCTCAAGGCGCCCATTCATGCGCTGCTTTAGGTCAGGTGAAATGGAATCGCTGAACTTACGGAAAGCAATATTGATCGCTTCCGCAGAAACGGTTGTTTGGTTCATGATATATTCTCCTTTTGTTTATTTGATTGATGGATTGGGATTTATCTTATGCAAGACAGCGAACACTGATTTGTTATGTATGCACCTCCTCAGGTTGGATTTCGGATATGAACCTAGATGGATGGTTGCCTGTACCAATGAAGACACCCTTACGCGCCCTGGTGATAGCCACATAAAACAAGCGACGCTCACTCTCAAGTTTGTCACTCAAGGGGTCTTCCAGAAAGCGCTTTTGTGTATCGTAAATATCAATTGATGCGCCCTTTAGATATGGTAGGACACCTTCATTGGTTTCTGGTAGGAATACATAATCAAACTCCAAACCTTTCGTGCGGAAGATGGTGGTGAAGACTACCTGTTCTTCGATAGGCGTGCCTTGGGTCGTATCCAGTCGAGCAATGTGGTCGAGCAGGCTCAATGGAGTAAGGCGGGTATGGCCCACGTATTCCAGGAAGTTCTGCACAGCCATGATCTTGCCATCTGCGTGTTCTCCATCCCCATAGTAATTCTGGAAAGAGTCCAGGTAACCAGTTTGGTCAACCAGGTCATGTAAGAGGTCTCCTGCACTCTCACCCGCGACTATTCCTGTATATATGCGAGTGAGCAGCTGCCACACTTCGTCCAGCTTTTCTTGCTGCCACCTACTCAAGTTGTAGGTGTATACATAAAGGACGTTATGCAGCAGGCGATCGAGGGACAGACCCAAGTATTGACTCTCGTTGATGATACGTTCCAACACCGCACGAGAAAGCATCCTATTCGGTTTATTGGCTAATGCCAGGAAGAGCTTGATGATCTGGTCATTCATCGGTTCATGGAAATCCTTGCCTAAGCGGATGTAATCCAGCAAGGTCTTGATCTCGGAGCGTTTGAAGAAGGGAGCATGCCCTTCAACACGGTAAGGCATATGTCGATTGAGGAACTCTGCTTCAAGATGATCCATTTGAGCATAAAGCCTGGATAGTACAGCGATCTCTTGAGGCAGGATACCATCTGCTTTTATCAAGGCTTCGACCTGTTCCATCAGGGCTTTATTAGCGGCATATCCACTGTTGTAGACCTGGATGAAACCTAGCTTATCCTTCTGATAGGCGATCACATCCTTGCCCACTCGTTGAGTATTCTGGTGGATTAGCAACGTTGCCGACTGAGCTATGGTTGGCCCAAAACGAAAGGAATGGGAAAGATGATACATCGAATGAGGTTTGTGATTGAAGACCTTCTCGAAGTCATGGACGATGTAGTTAGGTCTAGCACCACGCCATTCGTAGATGCACTGGTCGTCATCCCCAACAGCCATCACATCTGCCTTGCCATCTGTAAGAAGCTCAAGTAAACGCTGTTGACCAAAGTTGACATCCTGATATTCATCCACGATCAGGTACTCGACTGACCCACACCAGCGTCTGCTGGCATTTGTGTTAGTCTCTAGGATGTCTATAGCGAGTGGAATGAAGTCATCGAAAGTCAAGGCTGATTTCTCCAATCGCATCCTCTCAAACTCAGCGTATACATTTTGCATATTGGGAGATGACCAGGAACCAGCCCTACCAGGTGGCAATAATGCACCCTTCCATAAACTGATTGCATTCAGAGCGTCTTCTACCTCGATAGAATTAGGGTGAATGTGGTATTGTCGCTCCAGGCTTTCGATTGCACGTTTGGCATTCAGCCAGACCAGCTCTTCCTTCTCCCCTGTCCAGAATTGGGTAAGTCCTGGCAACACACCAATCCTTACCATGGTATTGATGATTTGAAAGCTAAAGCTGTGAAAGGTGTGTATCTCAGGCTGCATGGTATCGGGCAAGCCTGTGCGATCCAGGTGTGTGCGGAACTGTTGACGTGCTAGGCGGTTGAACATCAGGACTCGAATGGTATGCGGTGCAACATGGCAATCCTGAACCAGATGCTGGATGCGACAAGCCATTGTGAAGCTCTTTCCTGATCCAGCTACAGCCAGGACACGTGCATGCATGCCTATCGGGTGATGGATAACTGCTAATTGCTCTTCAGTTAGATTTATATCTTTCATTAGTATCACCTCCTAAATAAACAATAAGGGGCAGCACCAACTAAGATGCTGCCCCATATCTAGAATGATTGTCATTGTGGGATAAAGGATGGATGGGGTTATATGGCTATTTACCGCGGCACCATTCGCCATCAGCCTTATGGGAATACCAGACGCGACCATCCTTATCCCAACGCTTCATCTCGCATTGATGGATCGGACACCAAGCAGGATTGCTGTTTGTGCCGTTCGTGCCATTTGTGCCATTAGAGCCATTGCCCTGGTCTGTACCACTCTTTGATTCGCTGGTCGGGCGTGAGCCTGAGCGATATACATTTGGGATGCAGCCATTCTTGAGCAGATAGGCAATCGCACTGGCAGCCTTCTCCAACAGTTCCGAGCCAGTCTCGCAACGCAGGGTGATCTGGCACTCGAAGCCATTCGGGTCCAGGTAGCGGGTATTCCAGGATGCAGGTGCTTCACTGAAAGGTTGTTCGCTGGTCTTGGTTCCGTTGGTATGGTTGTTGTTATTGGCGTTCATTAGAATGACTCCTTTTGAGAAATAAATAGAGCGCCTCCCCGATACAGGGAAACGCTCCAGTTTGAATGGATTGGTTAGTTTTCATCTTGGATAAAATCACCCAGGGTATGGTGCTCGAGGTTAGCTCCGCAATCATCGCAGACTTCCACAATGTCGTCCCACACCTCGCCTGCGCTGAAATGCATGCTACCTCGGTACGAAGTGTGCTCGTGCTTGCACTGAGCTTCATTGAGCATTTCCAGGAAGTCGGTAAGGCTGACCCACTTACCACGCTCACCCGTGCCTTCACACATCTGACAGGGAGTATGGCGGGTGTAAGTTTCGCCTTTCGCGTTGGTATCTTTTCCTGTGGGCAGGTAGGCTTTACCATCGCAGTACGGGCAGCGATTAAGGATATGAACTTTCAGCATAGTTATCTCCTTTCTGACCTTTGTTTGGTCTTAAAACAAAAAGCCCGTCTCAACTCAATGGTCTGAGTCAAGACGGGCTGGGATAGGCCGTGCGTCATGGCACGGGAGGCAGGCAGCACGGGAGCCTACCCCCCGCTCCCCTGGTGCCCAGGCGGTGCCCTACAGGGTCACCGACACCAAGGGAATAGAATATTATTTTTGTTTATACCCCCTATGTTCACTTATCGTCTTCTTAGCCCCTCTACATAGGTAGCTTTCAAACGAGCAGGGGATAGGCGTTGAAAGCCTATTCACCTAAGTGTTATCGCATGGGAGAAGTACAGTCTTTCACCTCCCATATTCGCATTATGAGTACAATTATCCCAATATAGCCATAAGATTGCCTTATTGGAGATTAGTAAGGTGATAAAGCTAAGGTGTGTTGCGTTGTAAGGGATTATTCTGTATACTGGATACAACTATAGGTAGAATCGTAATTGAACAATACAATTGTAAGCTTATTTGGTCGCAGAGGTCCATAAGCTGTTGAGCCACAAAACGGCGGCTAAGCACCTCGTGAACTAATCGGTTCGCAAATGAAGAGGAAAGATGCGCAATCCAAGATATTTAATGTTCCTGTCGCTGGCGTTACTTTCGTTACAAGGGTTGATTACGGGATGCACGCCATCCGTGGCAACGCCATTGCCAACAATACAACCAACAATATCAATTGAATACCAGAATACCGAATACGGTTTTAGCTTCTCGATACCGGTCAGTTGGAAAGGATATTCCATTATCACCGACACATGGCGGGACTACGATAATGGAAATAGTGATATAACCGTCGAGCAAGGCCCTATAATCTCCATTAGGCATCCTCTTTGGACTTCTGAGAATCCATATCAGGATATCCCTATCATGGTCTTTACTCTTACCCAATGGAATTTGCTTCAGCAAGGAGATTATAGTGTCAGCGCAGGTGGAATTTACACCGAGCTTGGGCGCAATGCTAAATACATATTTGCACTCTACTCGCGTTACAATGTCGCTGTCTTGCCAGGAATGGAAGATGTGAAAACAATTCTAGAAGGGAATCCGCTTCACACGCCATAATTGGTTGGTTTTATGCAGATGGCTATCTGAGCAATACAGCACGCCGCCCAACACCGGCTAGTTACCATATAATGCAAAATGGTGCGAAAATGGGGTAGAACAGAGATGGGAACCAACCAATCTCCTGTCTACCCCATTGGCACCGACCTGGGAAATAAGGGCCAAACACCGGCCGC
>Ga0315277_10003568_pt1 | contig 21072 bp, 14 predicted proteins | sample YL17G05_15_MG_FD_203695 | JGI IMG/M metagenome (GOLD analysis project Ga0315277, IMG submission 203695) | Sediment microbial communities from Yellowstone Lake, YNP, Wyoming, USA - YL17G05_15 | ecosystem: Environmental > Aquatic > Freshwater > Lake > Sediment | place: USA: Wyoming | collected... | reverse complement strand
CTCTGACGATGAAGCTCTAACTAAGGCCCGCCTCAAGCTGGTCCTGGCCACTCAGATCGCCCTGGCCAAAGTCCTTTGCCTCATGGGCATGGCAGCCCCGGAAGAAATGTGAACACTCTCCCCCCTTGTCTTTGCGAGGAGCCGAAGGCGACGAAGCAATCTCTCAAGGGAAAATCCTAAATCCTAAGCACGAAATCCTGAAACTAGTAGTCAGTAGTCAGTAGCCAGGTTGGGAAGGTAGCGGGGAAATTCCAAACCTCAATCACCAAATCTCAAGCAATAGCAAAGCACCAAATAGCAATGCTCAAAACGTTTAGAATTTAGGATTTTGATATTCGGATTTGTTTAGGGTTTAGAAATTAGAATTTCGGATTTATCCAGTGGGATTGTCGCGCTTCGCTCGCAATGACAAAAGAAAGGGGCTCAGAACGGCAGAGCAGTGGGTGAGCAGGGCAAAAAATGAAGAGCCTGTCATTGCGATCGGAATTTGTTGGCTGTGGTATAATTGGGATGAGAGACTGCATGGGAGTGAACCGGAAAGCGACCAGGGTAGGCGGATGGGCGTTGCTGATATTTCTGATTAGCAGCGTGCTCGCTATCGGTGCCGGCGCTGGGGTGGTAGCAGCGGATGGCGCTAATCCCGTCAGGGCATTGCCGGCCACGGTGACGCCGGGACAGCAATTTCAAGTAACCGTGACCTTCATTTCACCGGCTGTCGATTTCAATGCCATTGGTCTGCTGGATGAAGCCCCTGCCGGCTGGAATGTAAGCGTTGATAAAGCCTGGAATACCCCGTTGGCAGACGTTGAGCATACCCCAAGCCCTGAGGAGGCCGCATATATCTGGTTTGGACCTTATGCCGACAATGTAACGTTCACCGTAGTGTACAAAGTCCAGGTGCCGCCCGCTGCCCCGCCGCGAACTTATGCCGTCCCCGGCGGTACGCTTGAGTATTACACTGCTGCAGAGGGCCCTTACGTGGAAGCAATCGCCGGCCATGATGAGATAGAGGTGACAGAGGCATCGCCTGCCGATGATGACACTGCTAATGTCCTGAACAAGCTGGCTGGCGCGGCACCCTGGATTGCCCTGGTCGCCGCCATTATAGCCGGGGCAAGCCTGCTGGTGCTGAGGCGGCGCCGGGCACAAGACAATACAAATTCAAAAATCAAAGGGTAAAAATCAAAATGACAAATCAAAATGCAAAACTTGAACAAATCCAAATGATTAAATGCCAAAGCCACTCCGTTTTTGTAATTTGGGTTTTGAGCTTCATTTGACATTTGAGCTTTGTTATTTGTCATTGTTTAAGATGTAGATATTGGCCTTTGGAATGCATCCCATGGGATAGAAAAAAATGGACCTGCCCCTTTAGTACTATTGACAAATGCACTCATGGCTCTTTATACTCCGTATTCAAGTATAGTTAATTATTACTAAATGTTGTTGCTCAGCTTGATAAGCCAGGCAACTAGAAAAATCTGGAGGTGTAAGGTTTCCAGGTTAGCCGAAATTGCAGGGAAAATGAAAATTAAGGAGCCTTTACCAGACGAGGAGGTGATGCCTATGTAACAGCGCGAGGGGATGGGGGAGGAGGACGGTCAATCGGATGTAATAATTTTCACTGTTTAACAGAAATTAAAGATTTAACAGATACAAAAGGAGGAAAAATAAATGAAGAGAATTCTAACACTGGGTATTGTTCTGGCACTGATGGCAGCCCTGGTCATTCCGGGAGCGGTCATTGCCAATGGCTCCCCCACTACCGACGTCACAGGCAATATTGTGGAAGCTACCATTACGATAACGGCGCCAAGTGCCATTGCTTTTGGGGACTTTGTCTTTGGTGACAATATAGAGCAAAGTGCCACCAATGGCACGGTGGTAGTTACGGCCAATAGCCGGAACGTCACTGCTGTCCCGTGGCAGGTTGCGGCTAAAGATAACACTAACGGTGGCTTCATGAAGAACGGTGCAACGCCGCTGACCAACAAGCTGCAAATCAGCAAGGATGGCTCGGCTTATGCAGTTGCTGACACCGGGATAAGCTATACAGGGAACGGTGACGGTCCGCTGCCTTTCTGGGCCAAGCAAAATATTGCCGGAGCTGAAACAGTCGGCGCTTATACCATCACCATCACGTTCACCGGCGGAGTAACGGTATAGGCTAAGCCTGTTCTCTAACTGGCGGGTATTGCCGGGGCTGTTTTTACAGGCCCGGCATATTCCCGATAAAGATTTAAGAAGCACTCGAGTAGAGTGCGGAGGTAGATGGTTAAATCACCACTGAAGCTTTGGAGATTGCTCCCGGTGGTTTTGATACTGCTGGCATTTCTGGCAGCCTCGCCGGTGTCGGCTGCGGATAGTGGGCTGACGGTACAGGGGGCGAGTCTCACAGCTAACGTCTCTCCGGGACAGAATCTTACTCACAAAATGACGGTCAGCATCGGGACCGACGCCCCGGCTACGGAGATTACGGTGCGGGTCGGACATTTCGGTCAGGCGCTCAGCGGAGATTATGAACTGCTGGAAACAGCCGAGAATACCGATTTATCGGCTCGCGACTTTATAACGTTAGATAAAGAGTCGTTCCACCTGGAGCCCGGTGGCTCTGAGGTAGTAACGGCGACCATTCAAGTCCCCCTGGATGTCGGCTCGGGCGGGCGGTATGCCCTCATCAATATCAAGACAGGGGCGACAGGTGGCGGCGCGGTAGGGATGATTGTCGCCGTAAACGTGCCGATTGTCCTTACTGTGAAAGATACCACGCTGACCCGCCGGGGTGAGATTACCGGGCTCGACATGGAGGCAGCCGGCGAGCAGACATTCGATGTTTCTACCGTTTTTCATAATACCGGCAACTGCCTTTTTAAGGTCACCGGCGAGATAACCATCAGCAATTCCCGGGGGCAAACACTGGGGAACATTTCGGTGCCTCTGACCTCGACATCCATAATTCCCGGCATGTCGCTGCGGCTCACGGCAAAATATGAGCCCGAGGGAGTGCTGGCCAAGGGTATATATATTGTGAAATCAAGCGTAATGCTGGAGGACGGCACCGTTCTTGATGAAGAAAGGGCCGCCTTCGAAGTCACGGAGACTGGCATTTCGCCAGTGCCACTGCCATCGAACGATACGACGCCGGTGAACTGGCTTATAATTGAGATTATCGGTGGGGTGGTTATTATAGGTTTACTGGTATTCTTTTTGGTCAGAAGGAGGGCGCGAGGATAGAAGGAGGGTAAAGGAGGGTATAATAATGAAAAGAGAGATATTCAAGCGTGGGGCAGGGAGTAAAATAAAAAGAAAATTCGGAGCTATTTGGCAGGTATTCCTTGCCGTGATGCTATTGCTCAGCCTGGGTCTGGTCATAGCCATCCACACATCCACGCCAGTCCTGGCGGCGACCATCACCTCAACTGCATCGGGTGGCGCCTGGACTTCAACTTCAACGTGGGTTGGCGCAGTCGTCCCCGGCCCAAATGATAATGTAATCATTGTTTCTGGTGCCACCGTCACTACTGGTGCTGCCAACCGAACTTGTGGTGACTTGACGATTAATGGCACGCTTACTATAAGCAATACCTACGTAGTTTATGTTCAGGGTGGCGGAACGTCACCTGTAACGACTGGCGCGGTTAGCGGTACTGGAACAATTGCTAATTCTGCCGGCTCAACCGGTGGAGTTCAGATTAAGGTATATGGTAATTGGAGTTTCAGCGGCACGATTAGCGGGAACGTTAATGTCCCATTTGAAGGTTCCAATGATGCCACGGTGAGTGCGTGGCCCACAAGTGGAACCGTTCGCGATATTTACTTTGAAAAGGCCGATGAATCAACGCTCTATATTAGTGCGAACCCCACGTTTAGCTATATCTTCGAAATTAATTCAAAGGGTGCCGTTTGCTATAATAGAGCAGGTGCACAAACTGTTCTTGTCCCCACCGGTGGCAGCGTTGCGGCTTACACGAACCTCACCCTCGCTGGCAGCGGCCTGAAAACCATTGGCTCACTTACTGTCAATGGTGTTCTTTCCATGGAAGGGACTGCCACAGCTTCGGCAGCCCCAACTTACGGGTCATCAGCTACACTGCGATATAACACAGCAACTAACCGCACCGCCGGTCCAGAATGGATAACCCCCTTTGCGGCGACCGGTGGAGTCATTATTGATAATACCAGAACAATAACCCTGCAAAATGCCAAAGTCTTTGGTACTTCAGTCCCGCTCACCATTAACAGCGGAGCAACATTATCAACTAACTCAACTAGCAACTATGCGTTAACGTTTAACGGTAATTATATAAACAACGGTGGCACAATAACGGCGGGCAGCTCTGCAATTACAATTAACGGTACTGCAACGCAGAGCATCGCTGGATTTAACACCACTGGCACAGTATCCATGACCAAGACTGCTGGCACAGCCACATTCATGGGCAACGTCAACGGGGGTGCCTTGACCATCAGCGGTTCCGGCGGAACGCTTAATCTCGGGTCGGGACTGACACACAACTTTACCGGTACCTGGACGAGAACAGCCGGCACACTCGCTGGCAACTCCAGCACATTGAATCTGGGCGGCGGTCTATCCGGGACAGGCGGAACCTTTACCGCCGGCACGGGAACAGTAAATTATTACGGTGCTGCACAAACTATTGCAGCGGTTACATATAACAATCTGATTAGTAACCAATCAAGCGGTAGCGCATCGCTCAACGGTGATGTGACCGTGAACGGTGTGCTGACCCTGACAAATGGCAATGTTAATACTGGAAGCAATACAGTAATCATCTCTAGCAGCGGGAGCGTCTCAGGTGGAAGCACGGGCAGCCATATCAATGGCAACCTGCAGAAGTACGTAGCGACTGGCAGCAGCGTCTCGCGGACATTTGAGGTGGGCACAGCCAGTGGCTATGACCCTACAGTTGTGAATTTCGGCAGCGTGTCGGCGGCCGGAAACCTTACCGCCAACGCCACGGCGGGCGAGCACTCCAGTATCGTAACATCTGCGATTAATTCGAGCAAGGACGTCAATGTCTACTGGAGCTTCACTAGCTCTGGAATTACCTTTACCAGTTACAACGCGACATTTAACTTTATCGCTGGCGACATAGACGGTGGCGCTGACGCCACCAACTTTATTGTCGGAAAGTACGACACTGACTGGACATACCCGACCATCGGCATAAAAACGTCCACGAGCACACAGGCGACGGGGGTAACATCCCTCAGCGATTTTGTCCTGGGTGAGGGAGCTGCGCCCACGATTACCGAAACATTTAGTACAAACAGCACCTTTACCGTTCCGGCAGGTGTCTACCAGATAACGGTGGAGGCCTGGGCAGGAGGAGGAGGCGGCGGTGGACGTGCAGCCTCGGGTAGCGGAGGTGCAGGCGGTGGCGGCGGAGGCGCTTACGCCCGGGTTACTATAAACGTTACTCCCGGCGAAACGTACAATGTAACAGTGGGAGGAGGTGGGCCGGGCGGTTCGGGAGGGGATGTTGCCGGCAATGCCGGCGGCGATAGTTACTTCTATGAAGCTGGTGGGGCGAATCTAACTCTGGCCAAGGGTGGTTCCGGTGGCACAGGTGGTGTGGGTGGTGGGGGTGGTACAGGGGGGCCTGCGGCTAGCTGTATAGGAGATTTTAGATATTCAGGGGGCAATGGTACAGCAGGCACATCAAGTAGCCCGTATCGTAGCGGTGGTGGGGGTGGCGGAGCCGGAAACCAGACGACTGGCGGGAATGCCTCGGGTACGACGGGTGGGACGGGTGGAAACTATGGTGGAGGAAATGGCGCGAATGGACTTAGTAGCAATAGTACAGGCTCTGCCGGGACTGCTCCCGCGGGCGGCGGCAGCGGAGCGTGTCGGACAAGCGGCGGAGGCGGCCCGTATGCTGGGGGCGGCGGTGCTGGTGGCGAGGTCAGGGTTACCTACAAGCCAGCACCGGATGCTCCTTATCTCTACCCTTCGGATGGCACCAACCGGATTGCTTTCAATAACATAAGACAGAATACCACAACCCCTGTTTTCCGCGTCTCGGCAACTCACACGGGAAACTTCACTGGTTCTAAAGTGGAACTCAATACCGCCCCGGATTTCACGGGCACGGCTTACAGACAGACTTTCTCGGGCAACTATAGCTCGGGGACACAATATAATCTCCTTGCCGACGGTCTATCACCGAGCCTGCCCACGACCAACAATGCCACTTATTATGTCCGCGTGCGGGCTTCGGCTGACGCGGGCGCGCACTGGAGCGAGTGGTCAACGGTAAACAACCCCGTCTGGACATTTACCTACAAGAGCAGCGGTGAAATTCCCGACTGGTTTCAAACTGCGGATGCCCAGTTCGGGCTAGGGACGCTTGTCAATGCTACGACCACGGGCTCCGGTTCGGTAAGACTGAGCGGCGGCATTAGTGCCACGGGAGGCACGATTACCGAGGTCGGCGGCTACAGGATACATACCTTCACCAGCGGCGGAACATTTAACGTTACCTCCGGTTCCGGCAATGTTGAATACCTGATTGTCGCTGGTGGTGGTGGCGGTGGCGGGATAAGCACAGGCAGTGTTGGAGGTGGGGGCGGTGGAGGTGCTGGCGGAGTGCGGACGGGAAATGTTTCAGTATCCACGGGAAGCTATACGGTAACAAGGGGCGCAGGCGGGACGGCTGGCACTAATGACATCAATGGCGGCACCGGCGGCAGTTCGTCCTTTGCCGGTGTAACTTCGAGTGGCGGCGGTGGGGGGGCATCATCGGGGTCGACTGACGATAATGGTGTTTCCGGCGGTTCCGGGGGCGGCGGCAGGTTGAGTGGCAGTGGCGGCACCGGCACCTTGGGTCAAGGTAATGACGGAGGAGACGGCAGCAGCAGTGGTGGTGCTGGTGGGGGAGGCGGCGCTACAGCGGACGGAGTGGACGGCTCAGGCACTAGCGGAGGCGCTGGCGGTGCCGGACTGAGCAGTACAATCAACGGCACGTCAGTTACTTATGGAGGTGGAGGTGGCGGCGGCGGATATAATGGAGCTGCAGGTGGCAGCGGAGGTACTGGCGGGGGCGGTTCTGCGCCCGGCTCCAGAGGTGCGGGCACGAACGGGACGGCTAACCGCGGTGGTGGCGGTAGTGGGGCGAGTGGTTCTTCTAGCGGCTCTGCCTACAGCGGCGGCGCCGGCGGCTCGGGAATTGTCATTATCAGGTATCCAATTCCTCCTTCTACAGGCACCATCACATCCCCGGCCATTGAGTTTAACTGGGTGGTGAATGCCACCTCCTGGGGGCAGGTCCAGGTGGGAACCACGACCGCCACCAACAATAGCATTACGGTGCAGGTTCTGAACGCCATCGGCTCTCCCATAAGCGGGAAGAACGTTACTATACAAAACGGCGGGACTTCCGGCTCTATTAACCTTACCGATGTGCCCCCAACGGGCAACAACGCCACCCTTTACCTGCGAGCTACGCTGACCAATTCCGGCGGCGGCACGCCGTATCTGAACGACTGGATGGTAACCTGGGTGACAGCGGCACCGGAGCCTTCCACCATTACAGTGACAGCGCCCAGCGCAATTGCCTTCGACACACTTGTCTGGGGTGATAACACAAAGTCCAGTGCCACCAATGGCACGGTGACGGTTGTTTTCGGCAGTGGTAGTCCCACTGGCTGGCGGGTGACGGCCAAAGATTTAACCAACGGTGGCTACATGAAGTCGAGCAACGCAACGCTGGCCAACAAGCTGCAAATCAGCGGAAATGGCACGGGTTGGGCATATGCCGACGTTGAGATAACCTATAACGGTACAGTAGCCGGTAACTATACACTGCCTTTCTGGGCCAGGCAGGTCATCAGCGCCGTGGAAGCGGTCGGCGTATATAACATAACCATCGTATTTACAGGTGAAATACTCTATTGAGAGTGAAGGAGGTAATGATGAAAATGAGAGATAAAAGATTTAGAAAACTTCTGCCTCCTGTTGTGGTAGTCCTGGTGGCGACGATGCTGCTTCTGTGTGCCGTCCCGGTATGGGCAGGCACATTGGGCAACACAACCAACGTTACGGGCACCGTGGTATGGGCGGAGATAGTCGGGCAGATTCGGGCGGTCAATTGTAACGTCTTGTCCGGGGCGACCGTCAAAGCATACCTGGGTGCGATTGAGAAAGCGAGCAACGTCAGCGATGGCAGCGGAAACTACATATTGGCGGTGCCCGAGTCCGGGGACTATACCGTGGTGGCCAGCCAGGCCGGATTCAGAAACGAGACACAACCTATCTCAGTAACCGAGGTTACAACATATACTCTCGACTTTGTGGCCGACCATGGCCTTATTCCCAACGCCCCCAATTTGTCCTATGTCCTGGCCTGTGTACACCTGTGGAAGTTTGGCGCGCCACCTTGCCAGCTGGGCATGCTCAAGGTGCTGGCAGTGATAAATGATTGGAAAAATCCGATTCTAGACTGATGACTAACAGAAGGAGTTGATATAGAGCGTACCTGAAAGGACGTGCGCAAGAGTGAAACAGAAACTGACTAAGGCAGGCGGGCGGCTCTTACTGGTCCTCTTGATTACGGGTATGCTGGCTGTTTTTGCCGGCACAGGGGTGACGGCAGCAACGGCTGCTAACCCGGTCAGGAGCTTGCCGGCCACAGTGTCCCCGGGACAGCAGTTCAACGTAACCGTGACCTTTACTTCGCCGGTCGCTAATTTCAATTCAATCGGGCTGCACGATGCCGCCCCCGCTGGCTGGACTGTAAGTGTCAATACCGGGTGGAATAACCCGGTGGCAGATATCGATAATACGCCAACTCCCGGTCAGGCAGAATACATCTGGTACGGACCATATGCTAGCGGTGCGACATTCACCGTAAAATACGCAATCCAGGTGCCGGCGGATGCAGCGCCGGGGACTTACAACTTCCCCGGTGGTTTCCTTGCCTATTACATTGGAGCAAGCGGCCCTACTGTGGAACCAATCACCGGCAAAAGCCAGGTAGAGGTAGTACAGAGCGCCAGGATAACCGGGCTGACCAGGGAGGTCAAGTGCGCCGTCCTGGCCGGGGCGACCATCACCGTTTACCAGGGTGCTGTGGTGAAAGCCAGCACCGTCAGTGACGGTAGTGGAAACTATGTATTGACTCTGCCCGCGCTCGGGGCTTATAACGTAACGGTTAGCAAGGCGGGGTTCAGGAGCCAGACTCAAGCTATCTCGGCAACGCAGTCGCTGGACTACACTCTGAACTTTCAGGGTGACTATGGTCTTGTTCCCAATGCCCCCGACATGCCTTATGTCCTGGCCTGTGTGAACCTGTGGAAGTTTGGCACAGCGCCTTGCCAGTTGACGATGCTCAAGGTGCTGGCAGTGATAAACGCCTGGAAAAATCCAATAACCTGATGACTAGAAGAGGGAATTGACACAGAGCGTACCTAAAGGAGGTGCACAAGAATGAAACAGAAATTGACTAAGGTAGGCGGAAGGGTGCTCCTGATTTTACTGATTAGCAGTTTGCTTGCTGTTTTTGCGAGTGCAGGGGTGATGGCAAATGGTGGTGCTAATCCGGTCCGGAGCTTGCCGGCCATGGCGTCGCCGGGAGACACATTCGAAGTAACCGTGACCTTCACTTCACCGCTTGCCGATTTTCATGGCATTGGACTGGACGATTCAGCCCCTGGTGGCTGGACTGTAAGCGTTGATAAAGTCTGGAATGACCCGGATGCAGATGCCGACAATACCCCAAACCCCAATGAGGCAGCATATGTCTGGTTTGGACCTGGTACCGGTTATGGTGCCGGCGTACCCTTCACTGCAGTGTATGAAGTCACCGTGCCGGATGATGCCGAAGTGGGGAACACTTATGGCTTCCTCGGTACTCTTGAGTATTACATCGGGGAAAGCGGCCCCTATGTGGAGCCAATCGGTGGTGGTTATATGGTACTGATAACACCGTCGGGGAAGTCTACTGACTCGAGCGGTAATCCCATGAGCGAGTTCACAACTTCGGAGACCGTCTACGCAAGTGGGGCTTATTTCCCAGCTTACACTGACGTAGATATATACATCGTGGGAGACCGTGAGTGGACGGATGGAGATCCAATCCCAGCCGATGTAAGTGGTGGAGTAGAGACGGTTGAAACTGACGCTGACGGAAACCTACCAGTGACAGCCGTGTGGGCACCTACACTGGTGGTCGGGGAATATGACTTAGTCTTTGATGCCAATCGGAATCGATATTACGATGCCGGCACAGATGTTGTTGATGACCCGAACCATCCGGGGTTTGTGGTGACCGGCGCTGCCGTCGGCGGCACTGCTTATCCCATAAACAAGCTGGCTATCCTGGCGCCCTGGATGGCCCTGGCAGCGGTTATGGCTGGCGCTGTCATATACATGAGGCGCCGCAGAGCGTGAGATAGAGGAGTTAGTTAATTGTAGGGGCGGAGTTCATCTCCGCCCCTCTCTATTTCAAAATCCTAAATCTCAAGCACGAAATCCTAACGAAAGTCAAATATAAAAGGTCAAAAACAAAAATGACAACTCAAAGAGCAAAAAGGCTTTACTCAACTGATTTTTGAATCTTAATCTGTCATTTTGCATTCTTACTTCTCATTTTGCAGCTTTCACTTCCCCCAACACATCGTTTAAGATAACTATCGCCTTGTCCACTTCCTTTTCGGTGATGATAAGGGGCGGCATGAAGCGCAGGGCATTGGGCTTCAGTCTGTTGACCAGTAGGCCTCTCTTGAGGCAAGCCATCTGCAACTTGTCACCAAGTTCCTGGTTAAACTCCAGAGCTATCAAGAGCCCACGGCCCCTCACCTCGGTGATGAAATCGAATTGCTGCTTAAGGCCGTCCAGTCTGGTCATGAAGTAATTCCCGATTCGTTTAGCGTGTGCCGGTATTTTGTGGGCCACGATATATTTCAGGGCGGCATGAGCGGCGGCACAAACCAGCGGGTTGCCACCAAATGTAGAGCCATGTTCGCCTGGGGAAAAGACGGAGACCTCTTCCCTGGCTAAGATAGCGCCAATGGGCACGCCGCTACCGATTCCCTTAGCCAGAGCCATTATGTCGGGCTCGACCCCATACTGCTCATAGGCGAAGAGCGTCCCGGTTCGACCGGCCCCCGTCTGGACTTCGTCCAGAATGAGGAGGATGCCCTTCTCCCGACACCAACTTTGCACCTTCTGGAGATAGTCATCGTCGGGAATGTTAACCCCACCTTCTGCCTGGATTGGTTCCAGTGATACAGCGCAGGTCTTCTCGCCGGTGGCCTGCTTGATTGCCTCGATATTGTTGTATTCCACGTTGACAAAGCCTCCTGGCAGAGGCGTGTAAGGTTCCTGAAATTTGCTTTGCCCTGTGGCGGCAGTCATAGCCAGAGTCCGGCCATGAAAAGAGTTGAAGGCAGTAATGACCTCATAGGCGCCATTGAGTCGAAGCTTGCCGTACCGGCGAGCCAGTTTCACTGCCCCTTCGTTAGCTTCGGCGCCGCTGTTGCAGAAGAAAACTCTATCCAGACAGCTATGCCTGATTAGAAGCTGTGCCAGCTCTAACTGTGGCACGGTATAAAACTGGCTGGATGTATGGATCAAAGTTCTAGCTTGCTTCTCGAGGGCCTTGACGACCACCGGAGGGCAATGGCCCAGGCTATTTGCTGCCCAGCCAGCGACAAAGTCGAGGTATTCGCGGCCCTGGTCATCCCAGACCCGAGCCCCTTTGCCACGAACCAAGGTCACAGGAACCCTTTTGATCGTCTGGAGAAATAGCTTCTTCTCTAACTGTTGCCAATCATTCTGAGACATTTGTTGTACCTCCTTGTTTAGTTTGCCGGGCCTCTCCGGCGATGTTATCAGGTAAGGCGGGGGTCACTCTGCCATCTATGGTGCGCACGACCCTGGTGGTAGTCAAAGCTCTAAGGCTGGCTTCCATTTTGGGAACCATGCCAGCGGAAGCCACCTCGGCGGCACCGTGAACCACTACCAGGGACTTACCTTGTTTCTGAAGCTCCACCATGTCTTCCAGAGTGCTGTCATGGTTGCCCAGGGTGCTACCGCCAATCTTGACTGCTATGATTCTTCTTTGCATCACGTGGCCTAAGCGCTGTTTATAGTAACATATTCTTCGGAGAGGTCACAGCCCCAGGCGGTGGCCTGGCCGTCTCCTGAATTCAGGCAAGCCTGAAGTTGCTTTCGCCTACTATCTCGCTCAATTCTCTGGCTAATTCGGGGCAGTAATCGATTGTTATGTTGGGCATCTCCAGGTTAGTTATTTCACCATCGCCGACAATAACCAGAGAGACGCTATCCTGCCCGGGATAACACTTGAGAATATCCATAATCTCATGGAGGCATTCGATGTCTTTTTCGGCATCGCCCGACTGGTTGACATCTATCAGGACATGGCGACGCTGGGGTTCCTTCAGCACTTCCTGCCTCATGGGGAGGAGCATCGCCTCCTGACAGTTTAATTGCACTTCTCCATCCCTGATCTTCACCACACCCTTAATGCTGAGGATGTTGCCCTCCTGCCATATCCCCTGAGTGCTCTCGTAGAGTCTGGGCCAGGCGATGGCCTCGATACTGGCATCCAGGTCTTCAATTGAGGCGACGACAAACGGGCGATTATCCTTGGTGTGGGCCTGGCGCACCGAGACCACCATGCCCCTGACGGTCACCGTTTCCTCAACCATGTCCATATTGATTTCGCCGCAGGAAACAACGCCTGGTGAAGATGGTTCCCTGGCGAGGAAGTCCAGCGGTTGGGAGAAATAAACCCCTAGCAGCTCTCTTTCCCACACAAGTTTTTGCTTGGCGGATACTTCTTCCTCAGCTTGCTGGCAACCGGCACGAGGGATGGGGACGCTTTGACCCCATAAATCAAACATGCTCACTTGTCCCGATTCCTTGGTTTTTTGTTTCGTTTGAGACAGGGAAATCATTTTGTTCAGAGACTCGAGTAGCGTCCTACGGCTGCCCAAGGAGTCAAAGACACCGACTTTAATCAAGCTTTCCAATACCTTCTTATTGATGTTGCGAAGGTCGGTTCGATAGCAGAAGTCTTCTATGGACTTAAAATCGCCATCTGTGCCCCGGCCGGACAAGATATGCTCAATTGGGGAAGAGCCTACATTTTTGATAGAAGCAAGTCCAAAGCGGATGCCGGGCTTGTGTTCATCGTCCTTCTCAATGGCAAAGCTAGCATAGCTCTTATTAATGTCCGGCGGGAGCACTTTAATGCCCAGCCTCCGGCATTCGGCAATCGCCGACCGGACCTTTTCCATGTTATCTGAATAAGTATTGAGAAAGGCAACCATGTACTCGACGGGATAGTTGGCCTTAAGATAGGCAGTGCGGTAGGCAATGAGGCCATAGCTAACGCTGTGGGCTTTATTGAAAGCGTAACCGGCAAAAGGTTCGATCAGGGAAAATACCTCCTGAGCTAATTCCGGCAGTATGCCATCTTTCTTGGCTCCGGCGATGAAATTGCGCTCCTCTTTCTTCATCACAGCGGGTATCTTCTTACCCATAGCTTTGCGGAGGATGTCAGCCTGGCCCAGGCTGTAGCCGGCTAGAGCCTGGGCGATGAATATCACCTGCTCCTGATAAACGATAACTCCGTAGGTTTCTTTTAAGATCTCCTTCAGAATGGGGTGGGGATAGTGAATGGGGGCGATACCCTGCTTGGCTTTGATAAAAGTGGGAATTTGCTCCATGGGGCCCGGGCGGTAGAGCGCCACCATAGCCGCGATATCGCTGAAGTTAGTGGGCTTGAGTTCCTTGATGTAGCGGCGCATCCCGGCGCTTTCCAGTTGGAAGATGCCCTTGGTTTCCCCCGAGGCCAGCAACTCAAAGGTCTTAGCATCGGTGAGAGGAATGTGCTGCAAGTCCAGGGAGATTCCACGATTTTGGGCAATGATTTCCTTAACTTTAGTCAAAATGGTCAAATTGGATAGTCCCAGGAAATCCATTTTTAACAGTCCCAGGCGGGCAATGTTCTCCATGTGGAACTGGGTCATGACAGTGTGCTGCTCACCCTTGCCCACCAGTTGTAGTGGCACATATTCGGTTAAGGGCTCGTGTGAGATAACCACGCCGGCGGCATGGGTGCTGACGTGCCTGACCATTCCCTCCAGTTTCTTAGCCGAGTCAATCAGGTTACGTATTGCTGCGTCCTGTTGATAAATGTCATTAAGTTCCCGGCTCTGGTCCAGAGCTCTATCCAGGGTTATGGTCAGCTCCACAGGAATGAGTCGGGCGACCCTGTCAACCTGGGCATAGGGCATTCCCAGAGCCCGCCCCGTGTCTCTTATCGCGGCTCTGGCTCCCATGGTGCCAAAGGTGACGATTTGAGCTACGTGGTCGGAGCCATATTTCTGGTTGACGTAGGACAGGACTTCATCGCGGCGGTCGTCCTGAAAATCAAGGTCAATATCCGGGAGCTCGCTGCGTTCGACATTGAGGAATCGTTCGAAAACAAGTCCATACGCCAGCGGGTCGACATCGGTGACGCCCAGACAGTACAGAGCCAGGCTGGCGGCAGCACTGCCCCGAACGCCAAAGTAGATGCTCCGTTCACGGACAAAGGAGATTATGTCCCAAACAACGAGGAAGTAATGGGCAAATTTGGTCTTCTGGATAACATCAAGCTCGTGGCTGAGCCGTTCCTTGACCTCCGAGCCGAGCTCCGGGTAACGTCTTTCCAGACCCTGCCAGCAGAGCTCAGCCAGGAAATCATCCGCTTTCCGGCCCTGAGGCAATTCGACGTGCGGCAGATGCAGCTTGGTGAAATCCAGTTCCAGCTGGCACATATCGGCAATGGTTTGAGTATTCTCCACAGCCTGAGGTAAGTCAGCAAACAACTGTTCCGCCTCTTCAGGGCTTTTTAGGTAAAAAAAGTCGCCAGCCAGCTTCAGCCTTTTTTCATCATAAACAGAGGTATTGGTCTGTACACACAGAAGAAGTTCATGGGCCGGGGCGTCCTGTTTATTGACGTAATGCACATCGAAGGTGGCTACGGGCGGTATATTGAGTTTAGCGGACAGCGACATAAGCTCCCGGTTGATTTGCTCCAGTTCGGGGATAGGATGTCTTTGAATCTCCAGGTAGTAATCACCGAAGACTTCCCTGTACCATGAAGCTGTCCGGGCGAGCTCCTCGTTTCGCCCGTCCAGGATAAGTCGAGCCAGCTCCCCGTGAGCACACCCCGAAAGGGCGATAAGCCCGTCATGATGAAGCTTGAGAAGTTCCTTATCTACCCGGGGCTTATAATAAAATCCCTCCAGGTAGCTTTTAGTAACAAGTTGGAGCAAATTGCGATAACCCCTTTCGTTCTTGGCCAGTAAAGTAAGGTGGTTAGGGGTCTTGTGGGCCGGCTCTCGGCTGTGGCAGTCGGTATCGGCGACATAGACTTCGCAGCCAATGATTGGCTTTATACCTGCTTCCTTAGCCGCCACGTAAAAGTCGATGACGCCATACATGGCGCCGTGGTCGGTGATAGCAAGGCTGTCCATGCCCAACTCTTTGGTCCGGGCAATAAGCTTAGAGATGTGGCACATGCCATCGAGCAAGCTATATTCAGTGTGGACGTGAAGGTGGGCGAACTTTTGCGGCATTAGCTAGATTATAGCATTTGCACCGGGAGCCCCAAATGAGGAATTTCCGGCTATCAAAGAATTTCTTTACCATTACAATGAGCACGGCTATTTAGAATTGACCGCATAAATGCCGACGCAATTTTACCTGTCATTGCGAGCGAAGCGTGGCAATCTCATGCCCCACTGCGAGATTACTTCGTCCCGATAAATCGGGACTCGCAACGACAGAAGGGGTGTCATTCTGAGCAAAGCGAAGGATCTCGTAACGCTCATGACAAACTCTGCGAAGAATCTCACCTCCGTCGTAGGGCGGCATTTTATATGCCACCTCTTTTTAGTCGGGAATAAATCCACCGCCTGAGCTTTCAAGCCGGCGTGGTAATATTGTACAAAATCAGAGTTAGACCAATGGTATGAATGGCGGGTCCTGGTTTTGTGGTAAACTTTGAAAGAAAAAGTGGGGATATTGTTTTTAGATAAAGGAGGAGCCAGCGATGATTGCAGCTCGATTCAAGAAGGTTTTTGAGCCAACGAACATAGGCAGGATGCAACTGAAGAATCGCATAGTCATGCCGCCGATGGGAACCAACTATGCCGAAGCAGGCGGCGCTGTTAGTCAGAGGATGCTCGACTATTATGAGGCAAGGGCTAGAGGAGGGGTAGGATTGATTATTGTCGAAGGAAGTGCTCCCGGCCTGCAATGCAACACATCTCCCCTGGGATCTCCGTCTCATCAGGCATCTCTGGGAGACGATGACTTTATTCCCGGATGGCAGAAACTGACGGATGCCGCTCATAAATACAATGCCAGGATAGCTATCCAGATAATGCATGGCACCCTGGAGAAATGGGATGGCAAGGTAGTGCAGGTGAGTCCGTCCCCGGTAATAGTGCCCGCCAGATTTATGGGTATGTTGGGAGAACCTCCGCATGAACTGACTGTGGAAGAAATTGCTGAAAGGGTAAAGTGGTTTGCCTCGGCAGCCAAACGGGCCAGGGAGGCTGGCTTTGATGGGGTAGAGATTCATGGTGCTCACCAGTACATTGTCGCGGCGTTTCTCTCCTCGGCTACCAACCGGCGCATAGATAAATACGGTGGCCCGGTTAAGAATAAGGCAAGATTTTTGATAGAGATGCTTCAGGCTGTTAAAAGAGAAGTAGGATCAGATTTTCCTGTTTGGGTCAGGTTCAATGCCCAGGAATGGGGAGTAGAGAACGGGATTACTATTGAGGAGACCAAACAGATGGTACCGCTGGTGGTGGAGGCGGGCGCTCAAGCGCTTCACGTATCGGCTTACGGTGCCGGGTCTTATATAACCACTGCTCCAATTCCGGATACGCCGGGCTTTCTGGTGCCTCTGGCCGCAGAGGTCAAGAAACTAACTAAGGTGCCGGTAATTGCAGTGGGCAGGCTGGACCTTGAGCTTGGCGAGAAGATTCTCGAAGAGGGCAAAGCTGACCTCATCGCCATAGGCCGGCGTCTTATGGTCGACCCGGACCTGCCTAATAAGGTGGCTGAAGGAAGGCCTGGTGAAGTTATCCCATGCATAGGCTGCATGGAGTGTATTGAACGGCTGGCCTTCGATGAACGCGGCGAGGGTGTAACCTGCGTCGTCAACCCTGCTTTGGGCAGGGAGAGGGCATACCAGATTAAGCCCGTGAGAAAAGCCAAGAAAGTGGTTGTGGTTGGTGGTGGTCCGGCGGGCATGCAGGCTGCCATTGTGGCAGCACAGAGAGGGCACAATGTTACACTGTTTGAAAAGGACGAGAAATTGGGTGGGCAACTGAATATAGCCGCTCTACCTCCATTTAAGGGCGATATCTTCCCCTGGATGGAATATCTGGTCAATCAGGTTAAGAAAGCTGGAGTGGAGGTTAAGCTTAATACAGATGCCACTGCCGGAATAGTTACCAAAAAGAATCCGGATGCCGTTGTGATAGCTACCGGAGGCACTCATGCCATGCCTGACATACCCGGCATTGATAAACCAAATGTGATTACTGCACAGGATGTGCTCTCGGGGAAAGCCAAAGCCGGGCAGAATGTGGTCATCATCGGTGGAGGGATGGTCGGCTGTGAGACCGGGCGCTATCTGGCGGAACAGGGAAAGAAGGTGACCGTCATAGAAATATTGGGGCGGATGGCTAACGACATGTTCTTCATGACGAGGCGCCGGCTAATGGATGGGCTGAGGAGCAAAAAGGTGACCTTGCTGACCAGTGCGACCTGTGAAGAGATAAAAGAAGGCAGTGTTCAGGTAACTACTGCCGATGGTAAGAAGGAGACCATTCCAGCCGACACAGTCATTATAGCAGTCGGCTATAAGGCGAATGATAGCTTATACAAAGCGCTGGAAGGTAAAGTCCCTGAAATATACTGTGTAGGCAATTCTGCCCAACCACGAAGAATACTGGAAGCTGCCAGCGAGGGATACCAGACCGGGCTGGCTTTATGAAGGGTTTCAGACAGCCGTGCAGAGCTCCAGAGTATATCTGAGGAGGAGATTGCATATTCACTTGTTTTGTTACCTCAAACACGGACCCTGAACGGTGAAAATTATGCATCATTATGCCAGCAACCGGTGCATACCATCAGGGCAAATGCAGAGGCTCGCATCCCCGTAACACCTTAGCGAATTACCGGCCCTGCTAGCATGCATTGGGGTCGATGTCAGATTCAATTGGCCTATAACAACGATGGTTATTTAGAGCGAGGTTCTCGCTTACGGCACTGCTCATCTCGATAGCCGTCACCATCGTTTTAGAGACACTTGTTTCCTTGTCTTAGCTGTGTTGTCAGGTCACGAGCAAGATGGCCTTCTGCAACCTCTTAGGCTCATGGTATAGCCGAGGCACCCCTGCGAAGAGACGGTTTGACAGTGCATAGTGTCACATAGTATAGATTGCAGCAAGACACAATTTTCGGGAAAAGCAAATCATCATTGACTGTTGTGACATGCGCTACAACCCACAATTCTGGTAAAATGAACTATACAGTGCAGATCGTAACTGCCGTTTTTTCACGCTTCCATGCCCAGACTACGTCCTGGGGAAGGGGGATGATGCTCCTCTTCGCCATCGTACTCGTCTTTGCTGTCGTCATCGGTGAAGGCGTTCTCTATCACGTGAGCTATTTCCTGGCACTGGTCATAGTTGGCAGCTATGTTTATGCCCGGTTAAGACTGAGGCGTCTGGATATAAGGACCAGTCAAAGTGGGAAAGTGGGAGAAGCCACAAGATTACGTGTCGTGTCGTAGCTCGCAGTATCGAGAATATGCAGTCTCTGCAGCATAACAATCTGGCGTTCCGTTACCTCGTTGGGCACCGAGCCAGGTCGTGCTTTCTGAACAACTCTCGTAATACTACGCGTAAATCGTGGCGTGGCGAACAGGTGTCGCTGAGGCGATGGGACTTCCGCCTGGTATTCAGAGTTGCCTTCAATGCCAAGGGATTCATGCCAATCTATTGCTTTCAGGGAGCGACTGTAACGACCCGTTGACCAAAGGCTAAGCCAGTAATAAAATGGGCGTATGGGGTGCCCTGATGTTTCTCATAGACCCCGCAGAGAATTTCCCGGCATCCGGTATGACCCGGTGTGCGGAACGGGTCTGCAGATAGAGCCGAAGAAGGACGCCAGTAAAACATGAGACTTCAACCGTATTGCAAGAGTATCCTACCGAAGGTGGTGAGCCTTTTGAATGAAGCTGAGGCGGGATCATACGAATTCATCCCCTACGGTGAGGAGGGACTCAAGGCAGAGCTGAAAGAGGCGAGCTCAGTCCTACTGGCCACCGACGACCAGGACCGCGTCACCGGGCTCGCATATCTGGGCCGACAGTGGTATGGTGAAACCGTTACGCTGTATATCCGGCCTGGTCAGTGGGAGGTCGGGGACCTACTGCTCTCTGCTCTTGAACCACGGACTCAAACCGAGGAGTTGAGTACATCAGTGGATACGTTCGACCGTGAGCGGCTTGTCTTTTTCCTGGAGAGGGGGTATCGCCCTGAGAGCAGCCTTTACGAGATGACCGCCAACCTTGACCGTCGGCGACGTCTGCGACATCTGCCGGCAGGCTGCATCATTGGCGCTTTAGAAAAGACGGATGAGGAAGAGGCACTCATACAGCTGGCAAACACTGCCTACGCCGGAGAGCGGCTCCAGCCCGGGATTCTGGCCCAGTGGCAGGCACAGGACCCGAGTTTTAGCACGGATTGGGTCCAGGTTGTCCGATGTGACGGGCAGCTTGTGGCTACTGTCGTAGCCCGCTCCGACCGGGAGTATAACGAGTATTTTCACGCCAACCGGGGTTATCTTGGCCCGGCGGCTACCCTCCCAAGCTACCGAGGGAAAGGCCTGAGCCAGGCCCTTACTGCCCAGGCGATGAATTTCCTTCGTGAGCGAGGTATGCGCACAGTCTGCCTGCACACCTGGGAGCGGAATCAGCCAGCCGTGAGACTCACGACGAACCTGGGATTCTGTGTGGTACATGAATGGAAAATCCTCGCTAAGAGGGTACGGGGATAGCATGCAAGAAGCTGCACGAAATGTGGATCGAAGAGCCCTGTAATTTGCAGTAGCTGCCTCTCTTGGACGCAATAGAGCGTTTCGCTCGACTCAGGACACAATTACTTGGAATGTTACTTGGCTTTGCGTAATTAGTATTACTGGTGAAATTCGGCCAGCATTATGCGAAGCTTAAAACCGCTTGACTTCCTCAGCTGACAGTTGCTATTGTTACTCCGAAAGGAGGCGAGCGGTTCCCGCCTTTTCATTAGCTTGCTTTGGGACCATGAGGTCGGTGGTTCAAATCCACTCACCCCGACCATAAGTAGTAGTTGTAATCATACGCAATAAGCCACTCTGTTTAGTTCCTCGTTTTGCATTGACCGAGACAGGCGACTGCACAATCCATCGTTTTGTGACCCAGGGGAAAAGGCGGACTAAAAAGTGGAGAACAGCGGACAACAACGCGGATGCTTAAATACAAACCAGATGGATGATACCAGTGGATAGCAAAGTGGAGGCCAAGCGGGCACTAGACGGACACCAGGCGGAGCCTAAGGTGGAGGCTCAAATACAAACCAAGTGGATACCGAAGCGGAGACTGAGCGGACCCTAAAGTGGATACCCAAATGCAAACTCATACTGAAGTGGATACTGAAATACAAGCTAAATGGATACCAAAGCGGAGCCTAAGCGGACACTAAGCGGAGAAAAAAGTGGAGGAAAAACGGGGGAGAAAGCGCGGAACCAGATACAAAATAAGTAGAGAACAGTGGATACTAAAGTGGATACTCAAATACAAACTGGGTGGAAATAAGTGGAAACATAGAGGCAAACATCAAAGACACAATCTGGCTTTTTGTTACTAAGTGGGTTGACAGTTTATGAACATCATGGCACATTATTGATTATTCCCGCCGAGATTAGAGAATCCATATCTTTCAACGGTTGGAAGGGAGGTATGACATGAA